>Ga0315909_10002177_pt1 | contig 25470 bp, 28 predicted proteins | sample LakEriMetagenome_11_FD_203527 | JGI IMG/M metagenome (GOLD analysis project Ga0315909, IMG submission 203527) | Freshwater fungal communities from buoy surface, Lake Erie, Ohio, United States - Buoy 2 MA125 | ecosystem: Environmental > Aquatic > Freshwater > Lake | place: USA: Lake Erie, Ohio...
AAAGAAGAACCTAAGACAGCTTGGGTGAAGTTGGAAGCAGAGAACTTAGACAGCGAACAAAAGATTGCTCTATGGACATTGCTTCCTAGTAAAGTAAGAAGTGCATTGAAAAATGCGAAAGGTTAATTATGGAATACGATAACACTAATAGGGGTTCTCTCTTTAAGAACGACAGGAAAGACGATGCCAAGTTTCCTGACTACAAAGGCAGCTTAAATGTAGATGGCGTAGAATATTGGCTATCTGCTTGGCTTAAAGTAAGCAAGGATGGGGCTAAGTTTATGTCTCTGTCTATCAAGAACAAGAACGCTGATGCTTCTTTAAACAAACCAACAAAGCCTAAAAAGGCTGAATTTGACGATAGCGAAATACCATTTTAAGTTAACGGGGGGAACGCTGTGCAAAGGCTTTTCTAGCTTGCGGACGAGCAGTTAGTACCCCCACCTAAAGGAGAAAATAATGAATGATATTTTTGGCAACATGAAAGAATCAATGGAGAGATTCTTTGGAACTGCACCTTTTAAGTTGGCAAGAAACCAAGACCCTACAACGAGCCATCAGGCGGCTCAAGGGGTTGATAGCACCAAGCTAGAACAAATGGTCTACGAGGCTATTAAGGGCTTCCCTGATGGGTGTATCTCAGACGAGATACTGGAGATGTATCCAAACTACCCATATTCCTCTATAACAGCAAGGTATCGTGCTTTGTTAGACAAGGGATTTATTGAAGTGTCGGGTGTCAAACGTGGCAAATTTGGCAGAAATCAACGAATTATGAAAGCTGTCAAATGATTGAAAAACCACCTTATTCAAAGATTAGTTATCCCTCTGTGCCAAACAAGGATTTTAAATGGTCATCTGGGTCTGATGTTCAAGCCATCTGGAGAAAGCATGGATGGACTCCACCCTCAGAGAAGATGCTGCCACCACCACCTGAGAAGTATCAAGAACCTTTAAGGAGAGTAAGATGAGTTACGCTGATGTAGAAATAAAAATAATCCAATGGTCAGAAGCCCGTAAGATTATTCCTAATAGCAACCCAGAGTCTCAGTTACTCAAAGCTGTCTCTGAGATAGGAGAACTAGCAGATGCCACGATTAAAAAAGACAGAGAAGCTATTGTGGATTCTGTTGGTGATGTCATGGTCTGCCTTATCAATTACTGCGCTCTTCAAGACATCAATCTAGTAAACTGCATGGAAGTTGCGTATGACCAGATTAAGAATCGCAAGGGCATACTATTGCCTAATGGAGTCTTCAAGAGAGATGCTACTTAGCCAACAGGTAAAGACCGACATTACTAAAGGCGTAACCTGCGTACACGACAGCCATGCTTGGATTTCCTTTCATTAGCTGTTCAGCAGCGATATAGGCGTAGATTGCCCCTGTCAGAATGATGAGCCATGCACTCAAAATGCACCTACATCAATGACTTCGCCTCTGAATTGAATCTGGTCTTCGTCAAACTTATGGACTAACTCAGGCCATAACAACTGACCATTAAAGAAGTTCAGTACCGCAAACCCTGACCTGTGGTTGTTGGGATTTATCTCAGCATAGTTAAACTGTGGGCCATCAGTCTCAGCAAGTGTTCCAGTATCTACTCCGTACCGAATCCCGTTGTAGTCGCTAAAAGGGGTCACTTTTAAACTATGCAGATGCCCCGTAACGATTGACACACCAGCGTTTACAGTATTGTTGTGAGTAGCGTGAATTCCACCCTTGTAGCGGTGCTTGATAATACATTGCTCGGTAGGCCATACCGCCCAACAAAACTCCCAATCTGGGATATGGTCTGTCAACTTAAATCCTTGAACTTCCTTAAACTGTGGTGCGTGTTGGGCTAATCTGTTGCCAAACCGAATATCGTGGTTTCCCCATGTAAACAGTAACTTTACATTGTGTCTAGCAGCTTTAGCTACTTCTTCAATCTCACCCAACGCACCTTGCGTAGCTTTTAACTCTTGGATAACAGAAGTTTGGGGTTGGTCAGTAACGTCATGCCTTGATATGGTAGAGCCATCAAAGGCATCCCCGTTACAGATTATGGCTTTGGGTTTGAACTCTTGGATAGCCCATAGAAGCCCCTTAAACGCTGTTGTGCGCTGACTTGGGATGAAGTGGGCATCTGAGAACACAATAACTGTTCCGTCCTCTATGCCAAGGTTTATTTGCTTTAAAGGAGAAAAGGATTTGGGTCTGTTTTTGTCGTACTTTAAACCTCTGTGGTCACTAGCAATGAGCGACATATTGTAGAATTTTTCCATGTTTCTTCTACGCAAATGCACAGCACGAATGTTAATTCCAAGATGTTCAGCTACTCTTTGTGCAGACTGAAGTTGACCCCATAATTGGATGAACTCAGTATCCGTACAACTCTCATTATTTGAACTCATTGGAATCCCTTGTTAACAAGTTTTCTAGCAAGTTAATAACCCTATGCTCTTGCATCTCTATTTCCTCATCAGAGGACTTAGGGTCTGTAGCTGTACACATTAAGTCATGTAAGAAAACATGAAGCAACTCGTGAAGTGCTGTCTTATCTAGGCTCTCAGGTGTTATCTTTTCAGCACCAAAGTCACCAAGTCGATAGGTAGCCAATCTAGCTGTCTGGTTAAACTCAACAGAAGCCATAGCTTGTTTGGCTGGCTTTATGCCTTTTTCTATGCGCCAATCACCAAGGCTTAGAACCTGCTGCCATTTTCTGACACTTTGGGCAAATAACTCAGCATCTTTTGGCGTAGGAATGTTAGACATTTCAACACCTTATATCATAATTGTTACAATTTAGTTTAAAAACAAAGCTACTTCTGCTTTGCGTCTTTTGACTAGCCCTGCTATTTCTTTACCACCTGCCTTAGTCCAAGACATAAAAGCCTCGGCAGCACCCTCCCAATCGCCACGATTCACCTTCATGCGAATGGTAGACCTCTGGTAGTTGCCTAGCCCTGCGTTATACGCAAAAGAGACAACAGCGTCGAATTTGCTTTGATGACTAGCAAGAGCAGGAGAAAGTCGAAGAACACCACGCTCAAAAGTATCGATGTCAACCTTGAACAGATTGACCAGTTCATCTTTAGACCAAACACGAGCATCCCCCTCTTTAAGTTGGTAGTCAGACCTGATAAGCCCTGTGTAACCCTCTTTACGCACGTTTGGCAAGGCTAATTGGTCAGCATACATAGCGTGACCCCACCCGACAGTCCAAATGGCAGCAGAGCAGCGATAAGGCTTGTTTCTGTAGCCTTCAAAGAAGTGCATCAAGTCCTCACCAGCTTTGCTGACTTTCATTTCTTAGCCCATGAACGTGAGCCAAACCAAAACCCGATAATCCCTCCAAGCATAGCCATTTCATCCGCAGAGAAAATAATGTCAGTAACTCGGATTAAATCATCCATGTTAGACACTAAATTAGGGCGTGAGTAAACGTAATAGGCAATCCATGCGTTGATTGCACACAACTCTAAAACAAAGATATAGGTCACTACAGGGCGTACAGTACCCACAAAGTTAACTACCCATGTACTAGCCATTTCAAGCACCTTCTCATCGTGCTTTAGAGCCGCCTCAGTCATCTGAGCATCTGTTTGCATGGCAATCTGGTCTGTGCGGATTTCCTCAACTTTTTGTTGGGCAATAAACCCTTGTGCTGCTAGTTGTAGTTCACGCTCAGTTTGAACTTGTGCAAGTTTTAACTCATGCGCTTGGTCTGCTTTGTTCTGGAAGTAATCAAGAAGTTTAGGTAAACCAGAAATTAACAAACCACCGAGGGTAGAAAATAGAGATAGCATTACAGTCCAATCATTCCAAGAAGTTTATCGACAATTTTTGAAGCCAACTCGTCAGGTAAGTGAGGAAGCAGACCAACCACTAGATACGCCACATAAAGTTTAGCGAATATCTTAAAGAATTTGTCTGCTTGTTTTTGGTAATCATTCACCTACCGCACCTTGCTGTAGCGCATAGTTCGTTAATTTGTGTAAGCCCCCAACCAACAGCACCAACAAACATAACAATAACGACAATAGCAACCGCCCATTGCATTTGTTCTGCTTCTAAATCCTTTTGCCGTTGTTCTTCTTCTTTGGCTTTACGAGCAGCTATGGCATCATCTCTGTCCATCTCTGCTGCTCTTGCTTTAATCTTATTCCATACGTCTATATTGCCCGTCTGCATGTAAAGCAGTTGAAGTTGAGATTCCAACTTAGCCGTTTCCATCAACAAATTTTCTATTTGCATGGCAACGCTAAAATTAGATTTGTTCCCTGACCTTTTAGCTTCAAGCATAGCTTTAGTTGCTTGGCTACGAGCGTCAAAGAGTTTGCCAACAACGCCAGCTAACCCGCCTAAATCATTTGCAATTTTGGCGGCTTTTTTTACAACTGCTATTGCGCTTTGCAGTCCTTCCAATGCTGTTATAGGGTCTATCACTTTCGTTCAACCTTTTGCCATTCAAGGCATACTACTTTGCGGTTGTAAACATCGCCTGTCCATGCCCACTTGACACAACGATATTTCTCTTTACTAGATGCCACCAACGTAAAGAACATTGAAAGCACCAGTAGCCATTTCACGTCATAGCCCAAACGATGATGTAAAAACACCAAATGACAGTAATACAAAACAAGACTGCGGTAGTAAAAGCCACAGCCCAATCTTTCATTTTTTAATCCAAGTCTGCCAGACAGCACCAGCAGCAATGACTAACCCACCAATCCACAAAACTGGTTGAGCAATAGATGCTATCCAGTTAAGAACCTTTACAGCACCCTTGGCAGCGTCAATAGCTTCAACAAGGTCTTTTGTGTTCTTATCTATCTCATCTACCTTTGCTTCAACAGCTAATAGACGCTCATAGATTTGCTCATGGCTTACATTGTTCATGGCGCATCAGGCCAAGTAATAGTCCAAGGGAAACCTGTCTGCGTAGTCACATCACGCAAGGCTTGACGATAGGTAGCCCATACTGCTTTGTCAACAGGAGCGTCAGCTACTTGTGTCCAATCACATTCAGCTAACTTGTCACCACGGGTAGCACGAACACTCTTAGCCTGTTCAGCATCCTTAGAAGCCTTGTAAGCCACTTCTTGTTCAGCAGCAGTAGTAGTTACACCATCTACCACTTGGTCAATAAAGACAGGGCCAAGGATATATTTGGTGTACCACTTACCATCTACTTGCTCAACACCATTGGCTTGTGAGTATTGGTAAACAGTACCACCAGTAGCTTGTGCGCCTTCAAAGACTACATCAGCACCCAAAGCCTCCAAGACTTCAGTTGTTGTTATGTCCCATGATGGGCCACCATTGGATTTTGTGTATGCACGAAATTCTGCTTCGTACATGACTTGTCCATTTGAACGTAAACGAATCTGCATATAAGTCCTTTAAGCAATTGCTAAGAATATGAATGTGCCACCAGAGGCATTGATTTCAGATGGTGCTGTTGAACTAATTTCAAAACCTGCTGAGTAAGTATCAATGTAGTCTGTATTGGTAACTTCAGCCGCAGTAGAGTTCAATAAAAGATAAGGGTCATTTCCTGAAACGATACCCCTTGCACTATCCCAGACGTACCACGAACCTGTGTCGTCTGTGCGCTTTATCAGGACAAACCTTGCGCCACCTGTAAAGCCACAATCAATTTGTTTTGTAGTTGCTGTACCTGTGTATGAGCCTACTTTGGAAACACCCGCACAAGTTGCAAACAAATAAATGACGTAGGTTTGGGAGGAGGCGCTATTAGAAGTTCCTACAGTAAACACAGTTGATGTGGGCGCAGTATCGTTCCACATGGTGCTTTGCACGTCCCATGGTTGTGAGTCATTTAAACTTCCACGTTTTGTTGGGCCATTAAAAGCATCGTAAACACGCCAATTTGATGAATTACTTCTGTTTTTTGTAATCATTAACTCAGGTACTGCACCTAAGTTGTGCGGTAATGTTTGATTTGCTCCCGTCCCCGTATAGCAAACCACATCAAAGAAGCTAGGCGCACGTCTGAAGAAATGTCCATATATGTTACTGGCGTTATTAAAAGACCCTGAGTCAGCGTAATTAACAGTAATTCCATCGTTATTAAAACTTACTAAATCTGAACCAGATGCTTCTGAATTTGTTAGAGCAGTGCTAATAAATTGGTTTACACCTCTTAGTCTATCAACTACAGCCCTGCTAAAAGTTATGGCAGCTCCTCTTGTCCCCGCTTCTACATAGTCAGCATTAAATCCAACGCCTGTTATTTGTCTATTTTGAGTTTCATTGCCTGTCCATAAAACAGTATTAAACACACTAGTCCCACTTGTAGGCACTTTCATTGGGCCTCTGCGAATTGCTATGTAGATGCAAAATTTACTTGCACTACCCATCCTAGCAACAAACCCTGTAGAAGTTGGAGAAGTGTCTCTACCATTTATGCTTTCAGCATTAGAACTATCTGGAAGTAAATTAGCATTAGTTCCAGAACCAGATGGAGGAGCTGGCATACCTCTCATACTATCGTTCATAAACCAATCATCGTCTTGTCTTTGCAACATTACAAATTGTGGTTCATACCCTAAATTAACAGTAGCGTTTCCTGAGCCATCAGTAGTAAAACTACCGCAAGTAATTACATTGTCTGTTCCAGTTAAACCAAAACCTCCTGCGTCATGTGCAAAGACATACGCCACATAAGTGCTACCAGAAGCATTAACATTTGAATTTGTACCAAGGCTAAACACGCTTGATGTTGCTGTTGTGCTGTTCCAAACTGTTGAATCTGTTGTTGGTGTTCCTGTGTAAGCAAAGTTGTAATATTGTGTATTTGCAATACTTCGGTGATATATCATCCAATCACCAGTTGTGTTTGTTCGTTTAACAATAATGCAACCTGGAACTGAACCTAAATTGTGAGCAATTGTCCTGTTAGAACCTGTGCCTGTCCATGTCACAACATCAAAAAACTTTGGCTGTTTGCGGAATGTCCATGAGGCAGTCGCTGAACCTGTTATGTTTGTCCCATACCCGTTTGAACCTAACGTAAAGCCGTTATTGTTAAACGATGTTAAGTCATACGAACCGCCTGTATTATTTTGAGCGTCTGAAAAATTTGAATAGATTTGATATGCAACGCCTCTTGCGGTATCTGTAAGTACATGTCTAGAACTATTGGCTCTACTTTTAATCCAAACCAACCCACCATTTGTAGATAAATCAACGCCATTTGTAATTGTCTGACCTGTTGGAGCATTGCCTGTGTAAAGGTATGTGCTAAACACTTCTTCAATATACACAGGAACAATAGGAACACCACCACCAAAGGCATCGTAACTAGCCGCACCAGAAGTTGCTTGTAATGGCATTAAAACCTCCAACCTTTGCTCAGATTTTCGTGAGCAGTTATAACTTGTAAATTCCAAGGAACGTGCATACCCGCTACGCCTTTTCCGTTAATTGGAACGATGTGGTCAACATGGTGTTTTATACCAGTTTGGATATACCTTGCTTCAGAAACATCGTACATCTCTTGAATCATTGCTTTATCAATGGCTGTTAACCAAGATGGTGTAGCTGAGTCCTGAGCCGCCCTACGCCTTGCTCTAGCCGCAACATAACGCTCTTTGTTGGCCTTGTAAAAGTTGCTTGAATACTCAGGATTACGCTCATGCCAAGCCCTGCCAGCTTTTACTGAATACGCTTTAATTTTCTCAGGATTGGCTTTAGCCCATGCTTTTGTCTGTTCTTGCACTTTTTCTGGATTGTCTTTGCGATATTGTTTGGCATAAGCACTACGCTTATCTCTGTTTTTCTCGTCATATTTTTTGTTAATGGCAGCTTGTTTCTCAGGATTCTTAGCCCTCCACTCACGCAAATACTCACGAGTTCTTTTCCTGTATGTCTCAATGTTTGCCTGTCTGTTTTCACGACCAGCTTTAACTCGACAAACCCGACAAGTTCCGTAGTTTTTATTCCTACGCTTGTCCATTTGGAATTCATCCAAAGGTTTGTCAACATTACATTTCTTGCAGATACACATAATTAGGCTTTAAACTGAGTCACAGAGGCAAGAACTGTAAATGTACCAGACGAAACTTTGATAATCAGATAACGATAGCTATCAATGCCACTCGCATTACCCGCAGTAGGCGCACCACCTAACCAACGTGTCGTAACACCAGATGTAGTGCCATCAACTTGAACAGCAGAGTTGTAGTAAGCAGTAGAGCCTTGAGTGACTAAGAAAGCCACAGTCATTGACTGACCCGTACTCATCAATGTATTCAATGAAGTACCGCTAGAGGCTCTGAAGTTAACTGTCCAGTTAGCAGACGCATTGCTTGTGTAGTACAAGACTGACTGAGTGGTAATGTCGTAGTTAATCGTTCCAGTAGCTGCAGTTGCTGATACTGTTGCTACCTCTGCCGCATCGTTTAAGACTGTAGCTAGAACCGATGATGTGCCTGAGAAAGTCTGTGTGCCAGTAAAGGTGTTGGCTACATTGACAACAGCAATATTAGCCCCTGCTAAAGTAGATGCACCTGTACCACCATTAGCGATAGGAAGTGTTCCAGTTACACCAGTACCCAAAGGAAGACCTGTAGCATTGGTTAAAACACCACTAGCAGGTGTACCCAACTGAGGAGTAGTCAGGACAGGGCTTGTCAGGGTTTTGTTTGTCAGGGTTTCAGTACCTGTCAAAGTAGCAAAGCCACCTGCCGTGAAAGCAGCGTTAGTCCATGTAGAACCTGTCCACACGAACAGATTGCTAGTCGATGTATTCCAGTACAAAGCACCTGTGAGCAAAGCGTTACCATCATTATCAACAGTAGGGGCAGAACTCTTAGAACCTAAATATCTGTCATCAAAGGCATCGTAAGTGTTAGCAGCATCAGTAGCACTAGCAGCAGCGTTTGTTGCGCTTGTAGAGGCGTTTCCTGCGCTTGTGGAGGCATTTGATGCGCTCGTTGAAGCGTTAGAGGCTGAAGTCGCAGCAGCAGCAGCACTTGTAGCAGCAGATGTTGCGCTACCTAAGATGCCATCAACATAAGTCTTAGTGGCAGCGTCTTGGTTATTGGTAGGGTCACCCAATCCAGTAATCTTAGACGTACCCATCGCAATAGCACCACTCATCGTGCCACCAGTAGTAGATAACTTACCACTCAGAGAAGTATCAACTTCAGTCTTTGTGTAAGCATCTGTGATACCGAAACCAGAGATGGTAGTGGGATTCGTACCAGAAGTGATACGTCCGTAAGTGTCAACAGTTACAGACTTATATGTACTAGCAGTAACGCCAGTTGTAGCCAAGTCAATCTCATCTGCCCCTACAACAATTCGTGCGCTTGATGCAGTATTCACGTTAAGCGTGTTACCTGTCTTGCTCATGCCAGTACCAGCAACCACCTGACCAGCACCTGAGAACTGCGCCCAAGTAATCGCTGTAGTGCCTAAAGTACCACCTGCTGCAATAGTACAGATAAATCCGTTATTTCCGTTTACTGTACCAGCCTCTACAAAGGTGTAAGCAGCAACCAATTCAGCGTATGTATCAGCATCTGTTGTTCTAGTCCATGAACCAGAGGCACACAAGTAAATACCATTGTTAGCAGTTGTAGTCTGGTCTTTAACCAATACTCGGTCACCAGCGATAACTGATACGCCATCAATGGTCTGTGCAGCAGATAAAGTAATGTTAGCTGTCGTAGCCGCAACCACAGATGCTTTGGCATCAATACCTTGGGCAATAGCATCTACATAAGACTTGGTTACTGCATCAGCATCAGCAGTAGGAGTACCAAGACCTGTAATCTTGTTTGTACCCATCGCTAAAGCACCAGACAGAGTTCCACCAGTTAGATTCAGCTTCAAGGCAGTTGCTGTATCTACATAACCCTTTGTGGCCGCATCTGAAGTATTAGTAGGAGTTGCTAGGCCAGTAATCGTAGCCGCAGTACCAGAATCCATATCCAATGCACCAGAGATGGTTACATTGTTGAATGTAGAAGTACCAGTAGCCGCAGTTACGTTACCTGTGACATTTCCTGTCAAGTTACCTGTGACATTACCTGTAACAGCACCTGTGTGTGTTCCTGTGGTGTTACCAGTTACGTTACCTGTCAAACCACCAACAAAGCCTGTAGAGGCAGTTACTGTCGTTCCTGTGATAGCTTGGGCAGAAGAACCACCGATAACAGCACCATTTATCGTTCCACCAGTAATAGTGGCAGAAGATGATGTAAGTGGGCCTGACAGACCAGCAGTAGCCGTTAAAGTGCCTGTCAGCGTAGATGTTCCAGTAACCGCTAAGTTACCACCTACAGTTACATTGTCGCCAGCAGAGCCATCTTGAAAGTTCTTCAACTGAGCCATCAACTGACGAATAGCGTTGTTGACTAAGGATGGGGCCATGCCCTCCGCTAAGTTAATACTGTTAATGTCAGTATTGTTATTAGCGGTACTGCTGTATTCTGAAATCTTGGTCTTTGCCATGTTAGTCCTTAGTCGGGGTTAGCCATACCAGTTAAATCAATTTTGGTTGGTTTTTCAGCCTGATACAACAAATTAAACATTGTTGGATAGTCTATGTTTGGCATCCTGTTTTGAACATCAAGCAAACCTTTAGCAACTTGACCTGCGCCATAAGCAGCTTCACCCATTAAACGAGGAGATGAAGTAGCTAATGAAGCACCTGCAAGCGGTAAACCACCAACACCTTGTGCTAAAAACGCAGTAGGAATTGAAGTTGCTCTCTGTAGCCCTCTTGGTGTCCACTCAGAAAGGGCTTGACCTGCCAATGCTGGCATCATTTCTTTGCCTCCAACTTTTTCAAGTTCTTTAGCAAGATTTAAACGCTGACCATAGTTTGTATTAACATTGTTACGCATCAAAGACTGCAATTTACGCATTGATGTGTCTGCTGTCGCCTTGTTACCCATAGACAAAGCCTTTTCAATTTCACGAATCGTATCTGTTGCATCAGAATACGCTTTCATTGTTTTTGCGTATGTTGGGGCTTGTTTAACAATTTCAGATTTTATTCCGTTATAAACTTGATTAACTGAACCTAAAGCAGTCTTTTGCTCGTAAGGTATTTTCTCAAGAATATCGCCAATCTGTTGCTTTAAAGCATCTAAACCTTCTGGTGTATGAAATTCAGCAGGGTCTAGTTTTTTCCAAGCATTAACTTTAGCTTGTGCCTCTGATAATCTTTCAAAAGCAACTTCATTTTTAACTTGACCTTTAAATGAAATGTCATCTAAGGCTTGTTTAACAGCATCATCTACGCCTTTTAAAGAAAGAACAGTTGCATCACCTTTGATGTTTTTCATTCCTTCGTTATAAATACGCCTTCTTTCAGTTGCCATTTTTGCTAAGTTTTGTTTAGCAGCATCAAGAACTTCAAGTTGCGGAACTTCACCACGCAAATTAGCCTTAAACAAGTCAGCAGTTTCACCACCAGTTCTACCAGCTTGGTAAGCCTGACCAATAGCTTCTGAGCCTACGCCAGTTTGCAATCCAAGACCAGCTTTAGTAGCACCACCCAAAACATCAAGTGTTTTTCCAGTAGTACGAGCAGCCAACATTAAAGGGTCAACAGCACGAGCAGCCGTAGTCAATGTAGGTGTAGCCCTTGTAGGCAACATAGCACCGCCAGTAAGCACAGTAGATAGGTCTGCCATAACTCCAGCAGGGTCAGTAGCCAATGCTCGTTTAGCACCTTCTACGCTACCATAGCGCTCTACATAGTGTTGACCAACTTTAGAAGCTAATTCACGACTAGCTTTATCCTCACCTACTGCTTGGACAAGTCGTTCTGGTAGTGCGTTTTGTAGGATGCCAGCACCAAGGTCTAAAACTGCTTTAGTTGTTTGAACAGGACTAGATACTGCTTGATATATATCACCAAGCATTGAGCCAACAGAACTAGGGAAGTTCTTTACTGCGCTAACTGCCACATCAGCAGCAGACAGTTGTGGTTGAGAAGAAGCCATAGGCTTTTCGGTAGGCTTTTGACCTGCACGAATCCTCTCAACCATTGCCTTTAATTCTGGTGCATCTGGTGCAACATCATCAGGAATATCTGGAATCGTAATTCCGTCTTTTGTAGTAATGGAATATGGCATATTAGTAGTTCACATTAACATTTCTACTTGTATCACCAAATAAAGGTGCTACACCCTGAGACTTTCTGCGCTGGTCAATAAGTTTGACTGTATTTTCCTGTGCAGTAACAATTGATTCATTAAATTTCTTCAATGCTTCTAATGTTGCTTTAGTATCATTCTTTCCAGATGCAGCAATCAAAGCGTCAGCAAAACGCAATACATCCTTGTCTGTCTGTACGCCTTTTTCTGCACTAACTTTTAAGTTAACTGCATTTTTAACTGATGATTGCAAATCTGCATAAGCACGACTTGCCTCAGTTGAGTCACCAGTTAAGTTAGCTGCTTGATAGCGCAAGTTCTGAACAGGGCCAAGTTCTAACATTGGTTTCTTAGTAACAGGGTCTGGAGTCAATGCTTTAATTGGGGAGAACAACTCTTTCTGTGTTGATTTATAGCTATTGATAGCTTGCAAATCTTCATCTTCAGACTTCTGTAAAGTTGCTGGCAAGGGTTTATTCTTGGCTGCATCAATTTTTTGCTCTGCAAGCATACGATTGATTTGTTGATTACCAAGTGCAATGCTTGCTGTCAATGCTTTAGCTTCAGCACTTTGTGCAAGACCTTGCTCTTTAAAAGCATTAAGTTGTTTGTCTTGTTGTTCAATTCGTGCTTGTACTTGTTGGAAATCAGAATTCTTTTGCAACTGTTGACCAATTTGCGCTACACGAGCATCAACAACAGCAGGGTCTAAATTCTGCCAAGTTTTTGAATATTGTTGAACAATTGGTTTAAGATTTTTAGGTAAATTAGGGTCAGCCAAGTAAATAGCAAATGGGTTGTCTTCTTGTTGACTAGCACCAATAAACCCTGCTTTACGCAAGTCAGGAACAAGTTTAGCCATGCTTGCTAAAGATGTTAGTGGGTCAGGAGACAACATTGCCAAGGCTTGTAGTTTGTTTGTGTCAACAGAACGTGTAGTCTGAGCAGGTCTTACAGCCATATCAGGCATTAAGTTGCCTTCCTCATCACGAGCAGGGAATTGACTTGGTTGACCTTGGAATGTTACTTGTTCTGGCGTAGTGCTAGTGGTAAAAATTTGTGGCGCAAGTAAACGCACTTGTTTTTCTTGCTCACGCCTTGCTTCATCTTCTTTACGCTTACGCATCAACTCTTGCAGTTGATAGTTTTGCAACTGGCTTTGCATAGCCTCAGACATACCGCCTTTGTAGGCTTTCTGACCTAGTTGCAAGCCTTCAGCAATAGACTGACCAGTATTCCCACCTTGGAATAATCTGCCAGCCAATGCGTATAGGGCTTGTGCTTGTGCATCGTCACGATTACGAGCAATGTCAGCCTGTGACATACCGAGCAGACCCATTGTGTCTGCACCGCCTGTACCAAAAATGTCTAATAGTCCAGCCATAATTAGATTCCTAATTGTGCCAAAGTAGCATTAGATGCAGCACCTAATCCACCAACGTCAGTAAAGTTGCTAGGAGTAGAACCCCAATTAGATAACCAATTTCCAATGTTAGGAGAGCCTAGATTCTTATACAAACCGCCACCAACAGCAGCAATACCTAATAGGTTTTGCAATGATGATGTGTCTGCTGCGCCACTAGCTGTAGACTGACCAACTCGTCCTAGTGGGTTTCCATAAACCAACGATAGGTAGTTTTGTAAGTTCTGTTGTGGTTGGTTTTGCAAGAAGTTAAACTTAGCCATGTCAGATTGCAATTGCTGACCCTGATAGCCCTCACGCAGTTGACCTGCTTGCAACATCTGTTGAATGTCTTGGTAGTCAGCACCAGCCATTGCAGGGGCAGCCATCGTAGCAGCTTGCTGTCTTGCTCTCTCATCAGCGTAGTTCTGATAAGCCAGTTGACCAGCCGTGTTAGCCAATTGTTGACCAAACTGACCAGTTGCCCTGTCTTGCAATGACCCCATAGCACCAGAGCCATAACGCCCTGCTAGGCTAGACTTAGATGCAATATCACCTAAAGTTGTTTGAAACTGAGTTTCAGCAGCCTTGGCAGCAGGTTGAAATGCACCTTGAAAGAAAGGGTTTCCACCTAGAAAGCCACCAGAAACTGTGTTCTGTAGCTGATTCTGTGCAGATTGAAGTAAGGGATTACCCAAAGAAGCACGAGCCTCAAGAGCCTGTAGACCAGTTTGAGTGGTAGTGCTAGGGCTTACATAAGTCTGACCACCATAGTACTGAGGCCCACCGCCTTGATACGCTTGCTGTGCTTGCTGTAAGCCATACGAAAGGTAGGGCTGAATTGTTGGGTCAATTGACGATGTGGTAGTAGTAGCCATCTTTTACTCCTAGAGTTTCGGATTCCAAGATGGGTCATCCACGGAATCCATTATACATAAATTATTAAAATTAACCAATAATTGCATACCGATATGTCTTATTGGCAGTCGAATTTGCAAAGTGGGTTATCGTAGCCGTACCCTGTCCTTGGGAACTGGCATAGATGTTTGTCAATGCTGACGGAGAGATGTAGTTCATTGTAGTAATCAAAGACGCTGTAGAGGGGTAATTTGTTCCAGAAGCATAGGCTTGGAGGCTCACCAAGGTGTTATCAGTTTCCCACCATAACTCGACATAATCATTTGCATTTAAACTTAAAAAGTAGTTCCATCCAGTTAAACCATGACCATTAACTGAGCCATGCTTGCTAGGTACAGCAAAGAAACCTGTTGAGCCAGTAAGATTCGTTCCATTGACTTTTATCCAAGCCCTAACGTCATGGTCTTGCGAGTCCGTATTTTCAAACTGACCAGACCATTGGAAGTTATAAATTCCTGTGTTTTTAACATTCATCCTAGAACTATTGGATAAAGTTATGCCATTAGAGTAATCAGTTGTGTCTAATGTCATTGCATAGGCAGTATTTGCTGTAGCAACAGTTTGGTCAACAAGGCTCTGAAACGCCCCATAAGGCATATAGTCAGCATTAGCAGCAGCAGAGGCAGGGACAAAGACAATCACGCTGTCTGGGCCTATCCTTCTGTCTGTCAAAGTGGTAGTTAAAGCACCACCAGTAGCCAGAGTCAAAGTCCCTGTGTTGTTGGTCTTGCCATCCATGATGCCACGGACAACTTCTGCCACGGCTCGTTGGTCACCACCAAAAGCAGGTAGGCTTCTAAACATCAGCGCACACCTTGACCAGCTACGTCAACATCTACAGCAACAGCATTTTTCCAATCTGCGCCAGTAGGAACAACTTGAATACGATGATAACGCCCTGCGCTACGCAAAGAAACCCTATTCTCTGAGTCAGCAGCTACTGGAGTCCCAAAGGTAACATCTTGGCTTAACAATGTACGAGAAGCTACAGCAATCGTTGCAGAGCCATTATCTACCTGTGGTCTAGCCAAAGTTACTACAGACTGCCCACCAAGGTCAATGTCGCCAGTAGCAATGTTTCCTGTAAGACTTGCACCTGTGTAGGTATAAACCTTTGCACCTAGCGTACCACCAAGGAAATACTTTCCACCCACATACAAACGTGAGTCTAAACTTGTTGTCAATGCGTCAATAGATGCGTTAATGCTATCTAACTGCTCTAAAGTTACAGCAGTCGTAGATGCCTCAGACAAGTAATCAGTACCTGCATCTGCATAAGTCCATCTCTTTGTAGCAAAGTTGTAAATGATTAGTTTACGATTTCCGTCTGTAGCTACATAGTTCCAAATAACCAGTTTGCGAATAGGGTCAACAGCAGCAGACATAGAACCATAGTCAGATTCTGATGCGTCATCAATAAAGAATCGGTCAACCTTTTCACTACCAATTGGCTGAACAGTCTGACCATCACACAGATAAAAACCATCATCCGATAGGAAGAATGTAATCCCTTGGTACTGTGCAATAGACCCTGCAACCATACATCCCTTATTACGAGAGATGTTGTCAAACTGGAATATGAACGGAGTACCTACATAGGTCATTCGGCTAATGGCTCTTTCTAAGAACACCAAGCCAAACTCACCACCTCGGATTCCGACAATCTGTCCACCATCAGGAATATCTTGATAGTCAGACTGAGTGTTTACATTCTCTACCCAATCTGTTTCATCGTTAATTGCAGACCAACGAACACGATATTGTTGCTGTGCAGCAGATTCATAAGTATTAGCGCAAACCACAAAGTCACGCACCACAGTAATAAATTTAGCAATAGGTGCAGATGCGCTTAAATTAGCAAATGCTGTAGAAGTTCCTAGAGTCCATGCTTGCAATACATCAGCATTGTTAGTTGTGATAACAGTCTTACCAAACTGAGTAAAACGAACCTTGTCGTTAATACCAGTAGTCATCCCTGTTTTAACTTGAGTCAATGCGCCTACGCCATCTACTGTGTAAATCTTAGATGCACCAGAAGTAAACAACTGAGTTGTAGAGTCTGGATTCTTGGCAGCGTACAAAGAAACTAAGTCCTCGGCAGCAGTACCAGAAAACGCTACAGCACTAGGGAAAGGCCCATATCCCACAGCCTGAGAAACCACGTTCTTAGCGTTAGTCAATGCACCAGTAATACCTGATTGGTCAGGCATCCACTCACCTAGTTGAATTCTTTGTGTGGGCATATTAAATGTATGTTGTTTGCATTGCCAAAGGAACGCCAGAGAATTGACCCTTCTCGTCAGAGCGAGTCAATGAACTCATAGCCCTATCAAACATAGTTCCCCATGTGTTAATACGAGCATCATTCATCAGGTAAGGCTCTGCCTCAAGTAAAGCAGCATACAAAAGCAAGTCAGGACAAACAGTCAAAAATGTATTGCTTGTATTCGATGTACTCAAGAACGTAGGCGCAGCAGAATACACAAGGTTTAATGTGTAGTTGCTATCGGGAATAGGTGCTAACTTAAATGTGGTTGATAAGACTGTGTAATCCAATGGCTTACCTGCATCCATGCTTCGTGAGTTACGAGAGAACAAAGACGGAGATTCATAGTTCAATGGAAATACAGGATTACCTGCGACCACAAAATCTTTTATTTCTAAGAAGTCAGATGGGATGGTAACTGTAGCTGTTCCTGATGTGCAGGTCAGCGTTGTAGACGTTAACATCTGGCGAATACGCAAGTCTCTACGCAAGCGTACTTCTGCCAAACGGATGAAATCTGGAATCTGCGTTGTTAGGTCTGTACGAGCCAAGTATTCTGCAATAGTTGTCTGTAGTTCAGCATAGGTAGTAAAACTCATACAACTCCTGTTCTAGTGCGCCATGCACGATTCATTGGGTCATTTAACCAAGCAGCAAAACGCTTGTCATCTAAAACAGCAAAGCCACGCATGATTCCAGCTTTGTTCAAGTCATCAATGACAGTCATTGGAATAGATGCAACCTTATTGCCAAACAATTGGTCAGACCATCTTGCTCTCTCGTCATACGAGTTATATTCTTTTTTATTCTGCTCAACAATGTCAGTAACATCCTGACGAGTCTGGATAACAATACCGCCCTCACCATCAGCATGGACAGCAGTTTCACGAAAGTTGTTAGGGTTTTGCATAGCCTAATTCTATCAGTTTGGGTAGAAAAGAAAATGCCCCAGATGTTTAGTCTGAGGCATTTTAGAGTTACACCAGATTAAGGTGTCAAGTCAGCCAAAATGCCGTGAGCAGCTTGGTTTTTTACTTCCAAGGTGTACTCAGCCAACAACTGTGTAGACTCATTGTCGCCAGTAACAGCCAACTCGTTGGTCTGGAAAGGACGCAGATAAGCAATAGCAGCCATGTCAGGGTCAAGGATAAACGCTGTTTCGCCACATGAGTTAGTGGAAGTCATGAACCTGTTGGGAACAATTGAGATTGCACCGAAATCTGACAGGTAAACGTCCGCAGCCGAAATGATGGTTGTAGGCGTATTGCTTGGGGCCATGAAACGCTGTGCAGCAATACCAGTAAAGGCAGAAACCAACTGCTTGTGAGCAGGGTTCACCATCAATACTTTAGGATTGCCACCAGAAGCGTAAACTTCTTTAACGACAGTTTGCAAAATTGCCTCTGTGAAAGTGCGGTTTGTACCATCTGTACGAGCAGTAGTACCCAAGTCACCAGCAACACCAGAAGTACCGCCATCATAGTTAGAATTCAACCATGCTTGCAGACCACCCAATTTACGAGCAGTAGAAGAATTGCCGTTAGCAGCAACTTGGTTGCTCAACAGGGTTGTCTCCATGTCACGCTTGATTTCGCTAGAAGCCTTAGCCAACTGATAAGCCTTTTCAGACTTACGACCAGCTTTGTCAACTGACTGCAAAGTGCCAGAAATCTTGATAGTTTTCTGTGCAATCTGAGTGCGGTTGCCTACACGAGTAGTAGGAGACATAGTAGCGTCAGATGCTGTTGCACCCTCAACTGTAAAGTTATCCAAAGAGGCAGCAGCCAAGCTGTCTGTTTGCCACTCGTGCAGAACAGCAGTTGCCTTAGTCTTGCCAATGGAAGACATAAATGGAACATCTGTTGGTGAAATCGAGTAGATAACATCCGAAAGGTCTTCTCTCATACCGATTGCGGTATATGTTTGATAGGTAGCCATAATTTAATACTCCAAAATTTAAAAGAATCGTTCAAATGCTTTAGCTGCGTCTGCGACTTTTCCTGTCTCACGCAACCTCTGCATAACCTGTTTATCTTGTGAAGACTTAGCTTGAGGAACTGAAGTACCAGAACGCATCATCTTAGGGGCAGACTGGAGTTTTTTATTCAACTCTGGTTTGCTCTTTTGAAGTTGCTCATACTTCATTGCCTTATACAAGGTCTGCACAGCACGACTGTCATACACGGAACTAAGTTCTTGGTCAGTCCAACCTACAGATTTCGCATAGTCACGGATTTGTTTCCGTACCGCATCACCCTGTGGTGTCGCTAACTCAGGAATCAGAGTAACTAGCTTCTCAGATTCTGTTCGTAAGTGCGCTTGCAGTTGGGATTGTTGCTCTGCTTGTTGCTGTTGGGCAATGCGTTGCTGTTCATTCCTGACTACTGCTAACTGTTTCTCACGCTGACTCTGTTCAGCTACCGCTACCGCATAACCGATAGGGTCTGTTTCCTTTAGAACATCTAAGTCCACACCCCGATTTTGCTGCGTAAGGAAGCTATCCAACGCTTGCAACTTCTGGGCATATGCCTGTCGCTCTTGTTTAACCTGCTCTAAATGACCACGTTCAGCTTCAATTGCCTTACGTTGTTCAGCTAGAGCCTGAGACTTTTTAGTGTAGTCCGTACCTTGTTGATAACCCTTGATAAGTTCGTCTAGTTCTACTTCGACTTCCTCACCAGATGCTTTGACTTTATATCTCTGCTTGGGCTGTTCCTCGGATTCCTCCTCAGAATACTCAACTTCGTCAGTCTCTTGTTGGTACTCTGGTTGACCTTCGGCTTGGCTGTTGTCAGCTTCCTCAGAATCACCCATCATGCCTTCAAACGCTGAAGCGGCTTGGTTTACATCTAGGCTTTCACTCCCATTAGGGTTGGTGTTTTCCATTTGTCATCTCAATAATCGCCAGAAACCTTCTGGACGGAGGTGTAGCCTATAGGCTACAGAATCTCAAACTTATTGTGTTTAACAAGATTTTGTCTTGCTTCAATCACTTGTATGTTCCAAGGAACATGTAATCCACAAACAATATTAGACACTAAAGGAACTATATGGTCAACATGCCAATCAACTTTAGTTTTACTTTTTCTTAACTTTGCAAGTTCATATGCCTCGTCAAGCATCCATAAATCTATATCAGTTAACCACTTTGGAGTTGCTTGTTTTTTTGTAGCTCGTCTAAATGCGTTAAGTGATGTAACTTTATGTAAATTTTTTTGCTTCCATTGCTTTACTAATTCGTTACATTTTTCTTTATTTTTTTCCTTATATTCAATGCAACTTAAATTTCTTTTGTCTTTATTTCTTAAATGATATTCTTTTTGCTTTTTCAATTGAATATGCTTTGTTTTGGCATATCTATCTTTCATGTACTTTTTTACACATTCTTTACATTTGTCTTGTCTTTCATCTTTTGATTTGTTATGAAATGAAAAAAAATCATAAGACTTTTGAACATTACAACAAATGCAAATTTTCATAATATTTTCCATTTCTTCTCTCTAATCACAGTTTCCGAGGCCAAGCCTTCTAGGTGTCCTGTAAGTAGTTCAATAGTTTTAATGTGCCTGTAAGCGTCTTCACGCTTATCACATTCTTCCCCACTTGTGTTAATTATTACACTAATCTGCTCTTTTTTCAAATTATCTATGACTTCTTTGAAAAAGTCATCATTTAATAGGTTTTTAGCCCATTGTGCTAGAACGTGCTTGTCCATATTGGTTTTGTATTCCAGAAATAATATCGTTAATAGACAAAGTGCTTGCTGATGGCATACCTTGCTTGCTACCCAAGATGCCCATCAAATCGTTGTAACTCAAGCTAGATGGCTGTGAGTATTGGATAGGCTCTGGCACTTGACCATAGTTAGGGTCTAGGAACTTTTCCCATTGAGTGCCAATTAGTAGATTTCTGTCGCCAAAGTTAATTGGAGGCAATACAGTAGCAGGTGCAACGCCTGTCTTTGGGGGAGTAGCCCAATTAGCAGGAACATCAACAATTGGATATTGAACCCCACCAGAAGTACCACCACCAGTAGCAGCGTTAATTCCTGCAATAGTAGTTCCAATACCAAGAAGTTTTATTACATCAGACGTAGTTAATGAATTATCTGTTTTAGTTCCAACAGTAGGCGTTGTAACTGTAGGAGTGGTTGGCGTAGTTACTGTGGGTGTTGTAGTAATTACTGGAATATCAGGTTGCGCAGGTCTTTCAGCAGTAACTTCAACATTCGGGGTAGTAGCTGAACCACCACCTAAAATAGATGTAACAGCATTTAAAACATCTGGAGACACTTGTTCTGGTGCTTTAGCAGTTATAGCAACAGTTGGAACTTGTGAAAGAGTGTTAATTAAATCAGTAGAAGTAATTGGTGTTCTGGCGGCATTAACAAGCAAAGTATCAGACGCACCTGTTACTGGCAATGCGCTAGTAATAGATGCAATATCTGCTGCACTTGCATTTTCTAAAAACTGAGTAATTTGTGCGTTTGTTAATCCTGCCCCTTGCATTGAACTAATTAACTGACTCTCAAGCGCATCATTAAACTGCGTTGGGGTCATATTAGATGCGTCTATTGGGCCACCTTGCAGATAACCACTTAATGCGCCACCTGCACCACCAAGCAATGCGCCTTTAAGAACATCACCACCAGCAAGACCTGTTGTAGCACCCCCAAGAATTGCATTACCCAATGCACTTGAAGCTATTTGACTAGCACCAGTACCTAACAAGGCATTACCAAGCAAGCCACCTGCACCAGTTGCAGCTAATGCAAGCTGAATAACTGGCATCAATTGACCTATATCGGAAGTAGAGCCACCATATTGGGTATAAAAAATAGGTTTACCAGCATCATCGAACTGAACTCCATAAGAAGTAGAGCCTTTTCCAGCAAAAGTTCCTCCCCAAACATCACCACCTGCTCTGTCATAGTATGAATTTATAGGCTCACCAGTTGCTTTATTAACAAACTGAGTTACTGTTTGCGTCCCTGTTTCAATCTGATTTCCATAGTCATCAGTTCCATATGTAGGAACTTCTATTGTAGCTTTACCAAATTGGTTAATGTCAGTAATGCCCTGACCAGCCAACATTACAGCCATGTCATAAGCGTTCTTTTCAGCAGAACCAAACCCTTGACCACTCCATTTATCTGTAGTCCCTTGAGCCAAAATCTGTTTAGCTATGTTAGCTACTGCACCTGTTGTAGGCTTGGTATCAACAGCTTCATTTCGTGCAGCACCAAGAAAACTATTAAGTTCTTGTGGCTCAATAGTAGAACCAAAATTCCAACTATCAATTTCTTCTTGAGATGGTGTTCTGCCTAATGTATCTTGATACAGCTTAACTGTAGGATTGATAGGGGCAGTAGATGCTTCAGTCGCTTGAGGTGCTACTGTTGTAGCTGCTGGCTCTGTACCTTGCGCTCTCGCTTGGGCAACAGCATTTATAAAACTAGCAACTTCATTTGCATCAATAGTTTCACCAAATCCAGCCTCCCAAAAAGCCTTTCCACTTGGGTCTGATTCACGACCAGCATATTGTCTGTACAGGTCTTCTACAGTAAGTGCCATGTTTAACCCCTAATCTCTACGTTAGATGTAATGCCAGCACCAATCTTCATTGCTTTCAGTTGTGCTTCTGCTTCAAACTCTTGTTGCTTCATAGCAAAGTAAGCCTGTTGTTTCTCACGCTCTAATTGCAACTTAGCAGCTTCCTTCTCACGCATCATCTGCATTTCAAGAACAGCCTTCTGTTGCGCCATCTCCATGTCAATCTGTTGTTGCTGTTGCTTCAACTGAATGTCGGCTTGTGCTTTGGCTTGGTTAGCCTGTATCTCAGCCTGTGTCCTAGCCATAATTGCTTGAACTTCTGGAGGCATCTGTTGCTCTTGTGGAGGAGGATTAGACAGCATCTGGTCTTGCTCTGGCGTAATCGCTTTGTAGAACTCAGCACTATCTTTAAAGCCAGCAATCTCAACCATGCGTCCCAATGTGCCACGATACTGAGCAGGTGAAACGTAAGGATTGGCAGGGCCATACTGAGCAATCAACTGCTCTTGTTTAGCAAGAACCATAGACAACATAGCCATCTGCTCTTGTCTGTTTCCAGCACCCAGACCTACGTTAATAGACACATCGTATTGGTTAGCCCATGTTCTAGGGTCAAACTCTACGAACTCACCACGCATACGAACCATACGAGCCTTGTCCTGATACTTACAGAGCAAGTGCAAGATGCCTTGGAACAAAGACTTAACACCTGTCTCAGCAAAGATTCGAGCCATTAGTTCAATCTTACCTGCGCCAGCTTGTTGCATAGAAGCAACCGCAGCAGCAGTCACGTTTTGCAAGATAGCAGGGTCTAAGCCCTGTGAAGCATCAGATACACCAGTACGCTTAGACTGTACTGTGTCCAGATACTGAAGCATCGGGAAAGCCTGATTAGCCACGTTCTGAACAACTAACTGCTGAACAGCACCTTGTGACTTGGCACGAATAACACCACCAGCAGTAGAAGTCAGCAAGTCATCAAGGTTTACTTGACCTTCCACAGCAACCACACGAGCATTGTTTGTCAGATATAAGTTATCCAACATCTGACGAGTGATAGTAGTCTTGATTAACTGTAGGTCAACTGTTCTATCAGCTAGTGAGTTACCAAAGAACTTGTGTGGAATTGGAATAGGACAGATTGAGTGGAAAGGAACATAGTCCACTTCCTCAACCATTTCCTTACCATCCTCATCTTGCAGAATCTCATTAGAAGCGTAAAAGACTTGAGTCAGAGCAGCAATGCCCTTTCCGTTCATATCAGTTTTGACATAACACTCAAAGACCTCAATCTCTTGCATTGAGGGGTCATCAGTCTGAGTTTGGTAGGGTTGCTCACCAGCAGAGTAACGAGCCACTCGCTCTGGCGTATAAGCCAAAGCATCATCCATCTGTAAGCCTTCAACTTGTTTCTTGTTAAAACCCATAGCAACCAAGTCACTACGAGTCAACATCTGTCTGTGGGCTACAAATGGGCTATCAGCAATAGTTCTAGCTTTCTTGCTAATCAAGAACTCCTCTGGGGGAACATTCTCAATCGTTACTTTGCCTGACTTTTTCTTTTGTTGCACCACAACATTATGTGTAGCACTCATCACAGGCATACCCATAGGGTCAACAACTGGTTGTCCCATTGGGTCAATGATAGGAAGTTCTGTCGTATCTTGCTCGACAATCTCCATAGTCTCATCACTCATCAGCATTGCTAACTCGTCATCAGACAAGTCAAAGTAACGCTCTTTAGTAATGTCTTCTTTGTTTTCCCAATAAGCCTTAACGATGCCATTCTTCTGCATCAGGGCATCTTTGAACCAATCATGCAGAATGGCTACACCAGCGTTATCACGATTGAAAACCCAATTGCAGTAATCAGTAGCTTGCTTGGCAGAGGCTTCATCCCTTGGGCCTTGTGGCTCAAAGACTACGATATTGTCTGAGCCTGTAAAGATACGAACTAAGCTAGGTAGCGCACCATCTATCGCTTCTGCCACTTCTCCAGTAACGATTTGAGACTTACCCTCAACTTCATTACCATATGGCTGTCGTAGATAAGCCTCCAGAGCCTGTTTGCGTTGTTCAACAGTTTCACTTTCAATAAAGCCAATTGCATCATCAATCTCTGACTGTAGTATTGACTTCAGTTCGTTCTGTTCCATGTTTGTCCTTTGGAGGGCGACCCATTCGGGGTTTGTCCAATTTTAACTCATTTACCATATTTTCGAGCATTTCAAGACGTAATTCAAGTTCTTTTACTTTAGGTGCTAAATTTACACCCTGCATTTGTACATACATCAGACAATCCATTTCGGAGTTTGGTTAATCGGCTTAGACCATGTTGAATGTCCTTCATCCAATCCAAGGGCTAAGTAACGGAACGAATCAGAGCCATGACTTGACCAATCGTGTAGTGGTCTTTCATAGAATATCTTACGCTTCTCATCGTAATCTCTGCGATAGTTTCTCAGGCAGTTCAGTCCTGTTTGCACCTTAGGAACATTAAACCAGCACCTTGGCAACAATCTTCTTACCGCTTGGATGCCATCATCTAGTCCCATTCTGGGTGCAATCTTGACTTCTAGTCCAGCCTCCTCAAGCATTTCCATTCGGCTCTTACCTGTCCCAAGTTCCCTGACCCTAACGTCATGGGGCAGAATATGCTCTGCTTTGAGATAGTCATTGTCCTTAATCCACTTAACGTAGTGGTCTAAACCAACTCCGTGATTCTCGTAGTAGTCCAATAATCTAACCTCAGTACCCACCAACTGAGCCACCCAGATAGACGTAGAGTCACCCATTCCCAAGTCCCAAGCAGTAAAAGTTCTGCTTAGTTCCTCTCTGGGAATCTCTTGCATATGCTTCTTTTGCTCTATCTCTTGAAGTAGTGTTCCATAATATGACCCCTCAACGCTTGCATCGAATGAGCACTCAAATTCCTGCAAATACTTGTCTTGCCCCATTTCATTCTTAGCAGCCTTTAGTTCTACCTCATCCACTACACCTGTCTCTGAGGCTTTGAACTCTAGCAAACCCCATCCTTCTTCCTTTTCTGCCCTGTCTCGCAGTTCTTTGAAGTGATTGTGGCCCTTTGGCGTACCAATGAACAAGCACCAGCCTTTCCTGTCAGCTAGTGCAGGTCTTACTATGTCTGTCCAAATCTTAGGATTCTGGTCACCAATCTCGTCTAGGATTACTCCATCGAAATACTGGC
>Ga0315909_10002178_pt1 | contig 25466 bp, 33 predicted proteins | sample LakEriMetagenome_11_FD_203527 | JGI IMG/M metagenome (GOLD analysis project Ga0315909, IMG submission 203527) | Freshwater fungal communities from buoy surface, Lake Erie, Ohio, United States - Buoy 2 MA125 | ecosystem: Environmental > Aquatic > Freshwater > Lake | place: USA: Lake Erie, Ohio...
GTGCCCACTCTTGGAATCGAACCAAGCACCCCCGCCTTATCAAGACGATGCTCTAACCGAATGAGCTAAGTGGGCAAGTATGATATAATCTACCAAGCATGTTGTGCTTGTATCACAGTTAGTTATATCATTAAATGGTACACCCAAGGGAATTCGAATCCCTGTTACCGCCGTGAAAGGGCGGGGTCCTAGGCCACTAGACGATGGGTGCATAAAACTTAAATTGTTAAAGAATCAAAATATTCAGACATCTTATCTCGTTTTGGATTTAATGTCAAGTTGTTGTTTGGTGGAGGTAAACGGGATCGAACCGATGACCTTTAGCTTGCAAAGCTACTGCTCTCCCAGCTGAGCTATACCCCCATTTTACTCTGGCCTGCCCGAGACGATTCGAACGTCCGACCCACAGCTTAGAAGGCTGTTGCTCTATCCAACTGAGCTACGGGCAGATATTAAAAGCAGAGTATATCTCAACTCTGAATTAATGTCAACCTAAGACTGTAGGATCCTGCTATGTTTGGGCACGCCACTAATCAAATATTCCATTTGATCTGCAAGAATGTTTCTATTTTGCAAAATCATACTTTCAAAGTGATTAGGTTCGTAAGGCACATAAAGTAATTCCATTCTTGCTTCTTTAAGTGTCTTATTGTCTTTTTTGTTATTACATGCTGTACATGCAGTTACTACATTCATCCATGTATTAACACCACCTTTACTCTTAGGCACGATATGGTCACGACTAAGGTGGTGATAGTTTGGAAAATGCCCACCGCAGTATGCGCAAACATGTCGGTCACGTCCAAACAATGTTTTGTTTGTCAGTGCGACTTTGCCATGTTTAGCTGGATCAAATCCATGTCCTTTAATTGCAATGATACTAGGAGTTTCGATGTAACTCAAACGACCGTCATTTTGAATTCCACCACGAAACTTTGCAACGACTTCACCTAGCGACCATGCAACCATATCTTTCGCATGATATGTAATTGCATTTTCGTGCGAAATCCATTGTCTAGGGATTCCACCGATGTCCAACGCTAGTACTGACATGATTCTCTCCTTTTAAGTTAAATGTATTTAGACACTCTAATATATAGTACTCAATCTCTTTGCAGTCAGGGTGCAACGATGGTTCCACTTTATATTAAAATGTATGGTAAAGCAAACTGATCCTATGTCATCGGTCATAGGGTTACACATGTTCATCAATTTGCTTTATCATTCCCGTTTTACTCTGCTGTTACCGCCAGCACTTTCATCAGGGGCTCCGCCCGTTCATAGCATGTTTAAAGTGCGCTATTGAGACCTCGTTTCTCTACACACTTAAACGTATCAAGATTCTAACACGTTATCGTCTTTATTGTCAACCGTTTTTATATAACCATATTGCTGTCGCAATCTTTCAAATTTTTCTCTTATCAATTTGTCAAGTTGTTCATCTGATAATATATGGTCGTTGACAAAGTTATCATTTTGATAATTCATTTGTTGTTCTCCATATAACAAAAAACCCTGGGACTTTTTTAGTACCAGGGTTTAGATAATCATACTACACGCTACTATTTACCTAAACCCCCCAAGCCCTCAATAATATTACGGTCACTTGTTAAGGCATAAAACCCTACAGGTAGCCACCCCATTAGTGATGGCTGCTTTTTGGTTGTATGTATACAAGTAAAGTTAGTCATAGTAATTTTATTTAGTCCTTATGCAAAATATTATACTTTTTCTAGTAATAAATGTCAATTTTAAATTTGCCCACTTATTTGTTTCAGTCCCGATAACATCCTTGAGACTGAACTCACTATGTCTAGGTCATCCTCAGATATAAACTGTATTGTATCTTTATCATCAACAATACACAATACCCTTGTTAACCTTTCTGTTGATAATTCTAATCCTAACTTATCTGCCAAACTATTTTGTTGATGTGGATTATCCGTAAAAATATATAAGCTAGGAGTACCAACTTTTTCATTGATGGCTTTCCAAGCATTTTCAGAAAACAATTTATCCGTAGACCCTATCATTAATATCACACCATTTACAGCCAGTTGTTGTGAAATACTATGGAATCCTACTAATTCAGCAGGATGTACATAAGTAAAGTTATTTGGATAAAATACAAATATTTTCCAAGAACCCTCAAAGGTTTTTTCGGTAACAAGTTTTCTACCGTTAAAGTTTGATTCGTTTGGTTTTATGCAATTGATAGCATAAGAACCTACTATGTCGCCTATGTTTTTCATACAAGTATTTAGTTACTTAATACTCTTGATACTGATGTTATAACTGCCGCTATTCGTCCAATATCTCGTAACTGTTCTACTGTGTATCCTTCTTTTTTAAGTGTTTCATAATGTGCCTTAACACAAAAATGACACTTGCCTACGATACTTGCTGCTAAACTATATGCTTCAAATCTTGCTTTGGTTGTACCACCGTGACTTGTAATTGCATTCATACGCAATTGCGCTGGCAATCCTTTAAGGTTTTCGTCATCAGCCATTTCAACAAATGGATACCATACGTTGTTTTGTGCCATAATGCTTGCTGCTGTTAATGCTGCATCAGCCTCAGTACGGTTATCTAATTGGCTATGAAGCCATGTCCAAAATTTACTGTTGCCTGTTGCAAATGCTGCTGCAACTGCTACTGCTTCTGCTTCTTCGGCAGGTAATGTACTACGCTTAATTACTGCATCTAAATTTAGTTTTGTATCCTTAGCGTAATCAGGGATACTTACTTCTTTCAATGTGTCTACCCATACTGTCATTTTGTTAATGCTCCTAGTTGTCTATATCCTTTGTATGTAGGATGAACCTTATCAGGAGATAGTTCAGGAATAATAACAAAAGTATCACCGTAATGCCTGGCAATCTTTTTTACTATCTCTTGTTTTTCTGGTTTGATAGCAGGAACAATCCAAAATACACGATCAGAATTAACAAAACTTCTTAATGCTACTAATTCTATTTCGGTATTTAAGTTTTTAAAATCATTACTGCCTAAACTAATAATTGTAGTTTTGGCTGGCTTAACTTTTTTAACATATGCATCGTTCCAATCTTTGCTATTAATACCGCTTTGAGCATAAGCCACACACTCAGTACGTACTTGGCTTACACCCTTAGCTATACTATCTCCTAAGATAAGGCACTCTATCATTATAGTGTCTCGCCACCAACTGAACGATTACATGCACATAGTTCACCTGTTTGTAGTGCATCTAGTACACGCAATGTTTCTTCTGGGCTACGACCAACATTTAGATTGTTAACTGTAACATGTTGAATTACATTGTCTGGATCAACGATAAATGTTGCGCGGAGTGCTGCACCAGCTGGCGCAAAGAAAATGCCAAGCTGATTGATTAAGCTTAGTTCACCGCGTTGTGTATCTGCAAATTGTACATGCGTAATCTTTGCTAGATCAGGGTGTGCTTTTTGCCATGCTAATTTACAGAATTCATTGTCTGTTGAACCTGTCAATAATACTGCATCACGGTCTTTGAAATCATTTGCCAACTTATCGTATGCTACGATTTCTGTTGGACAAACAAATGTGAAATCTTTTGGGTAGTAAACGATAACTTTCCATTTACCTTCAAAACTTGTGTCAGTAATGTCAAAAAACTGATCACTACCTGGGTTGACGCCTGTTACGGCAAATTTTTCAATGGTATCACCAACTGTTTTCATTTGTGTCTCCTTATGTGTGAATGAAATTATAATAAATGACATATTATAATCTAGTTATTTAGCTTTTGTAAATTGTTTGGGTAAAATAGTCTACATGTAAATAGTGTTATGAATACTTTTGCGTTGAATCCCAATGTCTATGATGTAGTATTCCTAAGTTATGATGAACCAAACGCTGAAGAAAATTATCAGCATTTACTATCTATACGACCCAAAGCAAAAAGAGTACATGGAGTGAAAGGCAGTGATGCTGCACATAAAGCTTGTGCAGAATTAGCCAAAACGGATAGGGTAATCATTATCGATGGTGACAATCATGTATTATCTAGTTTATGGAGATTTAATATTTGGACTAAGCCACACTTTGATTGGACTGATTATGTATTCAGTTGGAGCAGTCTAAATATCGTTAACCATAATTGTTACGGCAACGGTGGTGTAAAATGTTGGCCTGTACATCTACTGAAAGAAATGCGTACACATGAAGTTGGAGATAGCGTTGATTTTGAGCTAGATAAATATCTTGAATTAAATGCAATTGCAAGTCACACAGTTATAAATCATAGTCCACTACAAGCATTTCGTGCAGGATTTAGAGATGGTATGAAGTTATTAGATAGCGGTAATAAAGATTTTGATAAGATAGATTGGAGAAATCTTTATAGACTTTATAATTGGATGCATGTTGGTAGTGATACTAAGAATGGTATTTGGTCGATTTATGGTGCAAGATTAGGAGCATTTTTATTATTGCGTGGACATGACATTAAAGTATTAAATGATTTTGAACAGCTTGATGAAATATTTAATCAGTATTTTGGATTAGTAAACAGCAATATAGTAGAAGAATGTAATAAGCTTGGTAAACTACTAAACTACAAATTAATCACTGATATATTAAGCCCAGAAGAAAGCACACAATTTAAATTAAATTATAAAGCACCTATACGTAGTGCAGAAGAATTTTTAGCAGGAAAGAGACAAGAAGATATTGACAGATTTTATGAACGTCCCGTTTGAAAAAATAGTTAAGTTCGGGCAGCAAACAATGCTAGAGTATCCGCTTTTTTCTGTGAGTTGGATACTTGGTCGATTTTGCAATTATAAATGTAGTTATTGTTGGCCATATGCAAATTCAAGCACTCCCGACTATCAATCATTAGAAGTTTACAAAAACACAATTAATCAAATTAAAACTCAAGCAAGACAAAACAACTTCACTAATTTTCATTGGTCATTTAGTGGCGGAGAACCTACTGCTTACAAACACTTAACTGAATTAATAAAGTGTCTAGAAGATGGTATAACTCCCTATCAAAGTATTCATATGACTACAAACTTAAGCCCAAGTAAAAAATGGTGGAGTAAATGGGCAACAGCAGGTGAATTATTACAAAGAAAATCAATAACAGCAAGTTTTCATCATGAGTTTAGCAATGAGGATGAATTTGCAGAGAAGTGCCTACATTTGATGGCAGAAAATGTTTATGTAACTATCAATCAAGTTATGGTTCCAAATGAATTTTATCAATTATATGAAAGATGTCAACGATTTGCAGACAAAGGAATAAACGTAACACTAAAACCACAAAGTAATGAAAGTGCTAGTGCAATAGTAGATGGTTACACTAGTGAAATGATTGATATCATGCAAAATGGTTTTCCGCAACAAGTGAATGAACAAAACATATATCAAATACGATTGTATGATTCTAATAATATTGCATATAATTTTGATCAAGCCGAAAGATTTAATGCTTTCGGCTTTAACCAATTTACCAATTGGACTTGTAATAGCGGCTATCAAAGTGTTATAATAAGAGGCGATGAAGTAAAGCGAGGCTACAGTTGTAGCGATTTTAGATTAGGAACTCTTGATAAAGGGTTCAGTTTATTTGGCAACGCAATGCCTTGTATAACCCAACGATGTGTAAGTAGTGCAGACAGTAAAATACCAAAATGCAAATTAACTTAGAACATATAATGTTTTGGATGGATGCTATTCGTAATAGCGAAGATCCTAAACGCACATTAGAAAGTTTTTGGAAGGGTCAAATTAAAAGCAAAGAATGGCTAATAAAAGAATTAGGTGTGTTTGTAGGTAAGCCAGTCACTATAGATATATTTGGTGGTTGGAACGGTGTATTGGCTAGTATGCTTTTTCACGCAGCATATCCTGTAAAGTCAATTCGTAGCATAGATATAGATCCTAAATGTGAAGAAATTGCAAACACAATGAATAAAATTGAACACACAGCAGGAAGATTTCATGCAGTTACAGCCGATATGTGTAATCTACGCAGTGATGCTGATGTTGCAATTAACACTAGTTGCGAACATATAACACAGGACCAATATGAACAATGGTTAACTTGTTTGCACTATAACAGTTTGATTGTATTACAAAGTAATAATTACAATATACATGAGCATATAAGAACTGCTGATAGTATTGAAGAATTTATGGAGCAAAGTAAATTAAAAATTTTACACTCTAGTGTATTAAGTTTACCATTATATGACAGATATATGATTATTGGAAAACATAAATGAATTATCCTAATAATTTTTCAAGTATTCATATTGAATTGACTGATAAATGTCAAGCCAGTTGTCCTATGTGTGCTAGAAATTATAATGGAGGGGAGGCAAGACCATTCGTCGGTAAAAATGAAATTAGTTTAGAAAAATTTAAACAATGGATGAATCCTCAAACTTTGCAAAGATTAGATCATTTCTACGCATGCGGTAATTACGGAGATCCTATAATTGCTCAGGACTGTTTAGAAATTATGGAATATGTGCGACAATATAGCAACGCAAAAATTGGTATTCATACAAATGGCAGTGCTAGAACAATACAGTGGTGGTCTAATTTAGCAAAAGTTTTGAAGGACAATCATGAAGTAGTTTTTGGCATCGATGGATTTGCTGATAGCCATGTATTATACAGACGAGGGACAGATTGGCATAAAATTATTGAAAATGCTAAATCATTTATCAATAACGGTGGAACTGCAACAATTGACTGTCTAGTTTTTAAACATAATGAAAATGAATTAAAAGATTTTGAAGAACAGATGTTGACAATAGGATTTAAATCAATAAATTTTAAATCGACCCAAAGATTTTATGATATGAATAACTTTCCTGTATTAAACAAAAAAGGAGAGTTTGAATATAATTTAGAACCCGCTACGATACAACCTTATAAAAAAATAAGTATGTTAAAATTAGAGGACATTCAAAAAGATTTAACAATTTGGGATAAGATAGTTACAGTTTCTAAAATTGAACCTAAATGTAAATTAAAAAATGAAATTTATATAGATTGTGTTGGGAACGTTGTACCTTGCTGCTGGGTAGGTTCAGATATTTTAGAAGAACCATTAAAGGTAAACTCTGCTATACATGACTTAAGAAATAAACTGGTAGAGAATACAAAAACAAATTTTAATTCGTTCAGTAAATTGAACTTAAACAATTATTCTTTAGATGATATAGTTAATGATGAGGTATGGAATCTTACAACTGACTTTAAACAAAAGCCTTGGATTTGTGTGAAAAATTGTGCAAACTTACACTAAGGTAAATCATCTATTACTTTATATTGTCCTGTAACACCTTGTTTAACTGCCGCTTCATTCATTAAAGTTTTCCATTCATCTAATCCATCATGTCGTGCAATTATAATATGTATTCTATCTTCATTACTCTTGTTAACGACACTATGATCATACGCTAAATTCATTGCGTAGACTCCGCCCTCTTCCATAATTAATTCTTCTCCGTCTCCCCAAATCCACTTACATCCTTTTGGATTGTTTAACGCAACATTGATGTTCTCTATCAATTTTATACCGCTCGGAGAATCATTATGCATTGCTATTTCGCCACCGGCTCTAAGTAACATAAATCTTACTCGACCATATTTTTTACATGGGAAATAATTTTGTAACCAATTGGTAGTTACAGGACAAAGGTCTGCGATTTCTGTCCATCTATAATCGTTGCTTGCGTCTTTTCCTTTTGCATAGCCATATGTATCAAAATTTTCATGTTTATTCCATTCTAACCCGTGTATCGTCAATCCTTCCCAACCATCATGAGCATATTCTCCTTGACGATGTGGTGTGAACTTATCGATTAATGCAAAAGCTTCTTTTAGTATTTCTTTATAGGGTACCTCTATATCAAGCTTTAAATACTTTCCTTCTGAAAAAAAATATTCTCTTGTCATAATATTCTCACATCCCCCGTTATAGGGCACAAGCTTTTCCAATTTTTTATTTGCCAAGTTGGTGTATTAAATTCATTTATATCCCAAAGAACAAAAGCATTAATTCTACCAAATCTTATTCTTTCTTCTGTACTTAAATTAGTTTTATAAACGAATCCTAGTCTAAAAGATATGTGAAAATAAATTTTAGGACCAATGTTTTTAATAGTCGTAATTAAAAAATTTTCTCTTGCTACTCTAAATTTAACTGGTGCAATATGTGCATATGGAACATGATTAAAAACATCACTTACATTAACAAATGTAATTTCCTTTGGATCAATAAATGATAAGTTTTTGTTAGCAAAAAAATCTAAAAGCACAAAATTGAATTTAAGTTTCTTTATTGTATTCCAAACATCAGTAAAATTTTCAAATCTTTTTTGAAAATCTGTAAACCAAATTTTTATATTTTCTTTATGTTTTTCTAAATCTAAATTGTACCCGTAAGGTACAAATTTTAATTGTTCCATATAGAATATATCGTAATCTTTGCCGTCCCACGTTTCTATTAAAGATTTCATAAAATTTAACACTGCATAACTATTGTCAACAAAAGTTACTTTTGTATTTTCATGATATCCTAATTGTGTAATATTGTATATCCAATTAAGACCTGTACCAGTAGTAACATAATGATCTAGTGCATCTTCTTCTATTGTTTCATTTTCTAAAATGATATCGCTATTCCACGGAGTTACCATATTATTGCATATTAACTGATAGTCAAATAAATTAGGAACATGTCTGTAAAATACATGATCATATTCATAATATAAGTAGTTTTTTTCATTTCTAATTTCGTCACCTACGTCACAAAATACCGCATTGTTTTCTAAACCAACCTTAAAAAAATTCCAACCATGACGTTTGTGTTTATAAGTTTTGTTCGTAAAACCATTTTTAATCCATACTGGTATCTCTTTATCACCACGTACACATTCTTCACTTCGTATAGGTTCTATTTTTTCATGAACTTCATTCCAAGATACTTCACCCATTTTAGGTTTTCCTAATCTTTTATATTCATCTAAATTTACTATGAAAAATTGATTATGAATTTCGTAGTAAGCGTCACCCCTATCAAGTACATGACCAGATAAAGTAAAAAATTCATTACATTTTTTTTCTATTGCTTGTAATAATCTTTCGGATAAACCAGTATGGGTACCCGTAATGACTACAACTGCATGAGTATAAAAATTATCTTGTGCGGCTCTTTCTAATAAAGCATCTGTGTTCTTATCAATTATTATATCATAGTTTTTAGAAACTACTAACGACAGAAAAAAATCGCTTACGTTTCTAGCAATTTCTTGAGATGTTGTACTATAAAATTCTTCAATATTATCAAGTATACAGTAAACAATTTTCTTTTCTTTTTTTATTAAATAATCCATTAATTTATATCCTCAAATGGTGATTCAAAATATCCAAAGCCCCATTTTCTTTCATAGCACCACCAGCAATTTTTGCAGTGTGATCCGATGTGCTTATCATTTTCGCAACTTCTAGTTACAGGTAATAGCTTATCAGTTACATTAAAAAAATTATAAAGTTTAGCAATATCTTTTTTGTCATGGTTGAATAACGGTATATAAGCCTCAGAACCTATAGATAAATTTTGAATTGGATTTCCATCTATTGTTAAAGGGACTGTTTTAAAATCTTCAGCTAAATCTACTGGTATTGTAAATCCAAATAAAGGTTTTTCTTCTTCATACGATCTAAATTTGTTATGCCAGTCAGGTTGTTGTTCAACTGGCCATTGTAAAAATTCTTCTGCGGGTGGAAATTTAGTCAATCCTAAGTAAATTATATCGACTTCTCTTTTATTAATAGCATTCTGTAACATATTAATATAATATTCAGCAGATTCATCAGGCTCTACAAAGTTTTGATGTATAATAAAATTTGTGTTGCCAGTCAATTCTGAGCATTTGTCGATTACATCTCTAACATGGTTTTCTAAAGCAGGTCTACGAAATTCAGCCATCATATTATATATGTGAATTGTCTCTACAACAGTTGACATTAAAATGTAAAGTAATATTGCGCTATCAGCACCGCCGCTGATACCAATACCAACAGGACCTTTTTTATAAAGTCCAATTTTGATGCCATCATAAATTTTATAATCTAAGTCCATTTTTCGTATTTTTCTAATTCTTGTAAAAATAAATTAGGAAATATTTCCCAAACTGTTTGTTCTACTCCCCTATAATAAACAGTTTTAATTTTTCGCATTTGCCCTGTCTCTTCCATAGCAGGAGCAAAAATTTTATGTACTAATTTTTGAGTACCTGCTTCTCCTTCGTTACTTGTGATGTATAATTTACTTCCTTTTGGTGCCCAATTGATGCATGTAGGTATTAAAAATTGACTAGTTGCATGTTGATGAGTTATTATTTGATTTTTTGTTCTTAAACTAAGTTTAGGTAATCTATCCGTAAACACACATGTTCTTGCTGCAATTCTATAACTGTTTTCTCCCATAACATCATCAAAGCTATGAGCGGCAACGCTTCCTACAGGCTGATCGTTATAATATAATATCCATACAGCCCATTCTCTTTCATTTCTAAAACAATCAACTAAGACTCTTTCACTTGAGTTATTTGTAAAGCCTCTATTTGCTGCCTCCTTATAGAACAACTGTAAATCTAAGTTTGGAGACCAAGGTATAACTTTAAACACTTTTTGCTTTTTCAATAAAATCTGTAGGATAATTAGTTCTGAAACTTTCCCAACAAAGTTGATCCATTATACTCCAAGGCTGCGGTCTATCCCATTCTATTCCAAAATTGCGTAAGTGTTTCTTAATTTCAGCTTGTCTATTTAAATGTATATGACTTTCTACATCCTTAATACTTATTGATGGTTCGGTATGGAAATACGTAAAAAAATAATTAATGCTTTTTAATTTATTATCAACCACAAAATAACTACTTGGATGCATACTATATTTGTGTAATCCTAAAACTTTATGTGCTTTAATTATTTCAAGCATTTGATCTTGCCAGTTTGGTAAAACTTTATCAAAGTTTTTCATATCACATTCAGCTTGTTCCCAAAAATCTGATCCATCTACTTGTAAGTAAATTTTCTTATCGTTATAATCTATATCAAGTATAAAAGGAACATGCATTGGATAAGCGTCATGCATTAACTTTAAAAACTTTACTTCACGCTCCCATTTTTCCTGCATTTTTTCTGGATCAACTACTTGATTTTGACCTTTATGATAATCTGTATCATTATGATACCATTTTACAAATGTCTTTTTATCTTCGGACATCAAACTTGTGTAAATTAAATTGTTTCTGCAGAGACCAACATTCGGAACATTGTTGTAATAGTATTCAAAATTTGCCACATGTATCCTTTAAATAGACGCACTTATTTATAGCATAAATAAATCAACTTAAAGATTATAGGGAGTACAAATGAATTATAGAATGCATGAAAATGGTTGGACTGTCATTATTGATGACTTTGACTTAAATTATGCGACTCAGGAACACATAAACAAGATAGCTAAGCTAATTAGTCGTTATACTTTGGTTGTCGTTAAAAAACAAAAACTTAGTTTGGACAAAGAATTAGAAATTCTTAAAATGTTTAAGGATTGTGTTCCATTATTTAAAAAGGATGATCCTAATTTTGAACACACAAGACTTGACCCAGACGGATTAATATGCCGTGTTACCGCAGAATTAAATGAACATGGTAAACCAGGTGTGGGTGCTAATCCAGGAGATTTTGATTGGCACGCTAATTTAACTTGGCGTAAAGTAAGAGATCCAATTATTTGGTTACACGGAGAAAGAGGCACTGCAGGTTCCTCTACTAGTTACAATAACAACATACTATCTTATAGAGACTTACCTAAAACTTTTAGAAATGTTATTAAAGATTTGAAAATGATAATAACAGGTGGAACAAGACACGATGGTTCAAAAGCCTCAAGTTGGGCAGATGATGAAGAATTTTTTCATCCCTTAGTTTATGTAAGTCCACAGACAGGTGTTGAAGGTATGTATTTTCCGTTCTTACAAGTAAGAGGATTTGTTGGTATGCCACAAGATGAGGCAACTGAACTTATTAAATGGTTAGGAGAATATACAATACAAGACAAATATGTTTACACACATGAATGGGATGATGGTGATATTACTATTTCTGATCAATGGCATGGTATACATAAGCGTTATAAATTTGTGTCGTTAGAAAAAAGAGTTATGCACAGAGCTGCAGTTTGGTATCCAGATCAAGATTATAGTTTGGATTCTCCCGTATAATGAATGAAACTTTTTCAATGTGTAGCATATGTTACAGGCATATACCAGCTACAAAATTGTTTAAAGATACGGGAGTATATTTAGTAAAACAGTGCCCAGTACATGGACATCAAGAAGATTTGATAGAAACAGACGTAGAATTTTATAAGCAACAAACTTACGTAAAACGACAACCTAGTTCATATTGGATTGATATTACAAACAGATGCAATCTTGATTGTCCTCATTGTTATCAAATGCCAGATAATGATTCAAAAGACCCTTCCATTGATTATATCATAGATGAAATTAAATCTTTACCTAATAATGGATATCCTATTTCTTTAGTTGGGGCTGAACCTACCACCAGAAAAGATTTAGATATTCTTATTAAAAAAATACAAGAACTAGAGGGTGAACCAAGAATGATTATGGTTGTCACTAATGGCATAAATTTAGCAAAACATGATTATGCTAAAAAGTTTAAAGGTATACCCAATCTTAAATGGACTATAGGGTTGAATCATCCAAATTACAATGGCGATTCAATTAGACAAAAACAAGAACAGGGTATTAAAAATTGTGTAGATTTAGGACTTGTCATTAAAAATTTTACATATACTTTAGGCAGCATGGATGAATTACCGGACGTTTTAGATGAAGTACAAAAATGGAAACAACAAGATGTTTGTGACAATGCGAGAATTCAACTAGGGGTAGAAATAGGAAGAACTCCAAACGATCACGGAAAAGAATTATATCTTTCTGATTTAGTAAAAGAAACTAAAAAAATATGTGAGATTAAAAATTGGAACTTTGAATATAGTTTAGAAAATTCAAATAGAACACATTATGCAGTAAAAATTAATAACATTATACATAGATTAATAAAATGGTGTGATGTAAAAACCATTGATTTTGAAGAAACACAAAGCGAGAGTTGGGCATCACTAGTACCAAATCAACCAATGTCAACATTATTGCATCAAGTAATAATAAGAGATCGTTTTGTAAATAACAAACTACCTTTATACGATAGTATACCTAAAAAATACAGAAACAATGAGATTGATAAACGAAACATTATCTATATGTCACCAATGCTATAGGCACATTCCTGCTTATAAATTTGAAAAAGACGGTAGCATTTGGATCACAAAAACATGTAAAGAACATGGAGAATCCACACACTTAATAGAACCTGATGCTGAGTTTTATTTAAGCTATTCGTATCACAGACACGCATTAGGAAGTTATTTCATAGAGTTAACTAACAGATGTAATTTAACTTGTCCTCATTGTTATCAAATGCCTGATAACAAATCAGTTGATCCATCGATTGACTTAATATTAGAAAAAATTAAATCATGGCCCAATGATGGATTACCAATCGCTCTAGTTGGAGCAGAGCCAACAGTCAGAAAAGACTTACCTAAAATTATAGAAAGTATACAAAATTTACCGGGAAAGCCTAGAGGTCTAATGATTTTGACTAATGGTGTAAATTTATCAAATGAAGAATATACAAAATCTCTTTCACAATATAAAAATGTTAAATGGACATTTGGGTTAAATCACAAAGATTACCAAGGGGAAGCTGTTAGAAAAAAACAAATGCAAGGTATAGAATACTGCATTAAGTATAATATGGATATTAAAAATATTTCTTATACATTACTTGATCTTACGCAATTAGAAGATTGCGTAAATGAATTAGTTGAATTAGGAACAAGTTATTGTGAGCAATTTAGAATAAGATGCGGAGCTGATATAGGAAGAACACCAGGTGGCGAACAAATTTATCTATCTGATTTAATGAAAGCAACAGAAAATGTTTGCATAAAGAATGGATATAGTTTTGAAAAATGTCCTGAAGAGGGTAATAGGGCTCATTATGTAATAAAAATTAATGATATTCCTGTAAAAATAATTCAATGGCCTGATGCAACAACTCTTGATTTAAGTGAGATACAAACAGAAGCTATTGCAGATATACTACCAGGTAAACCACCAAGCCCATTAGTTCATCAAGTTTTATTAAGAGATGGTGCAATTAATAAAGGACTTCCCTTATTAGATACAATACCAAAAGAGTGGATAGAAAATTATGGAAGAATAAAGGAATTTACAAAACATGATTAAGGGAATCAATGATAAACCATATATAGATATGGAGCCATACATTGATATGGACACATTCATGAAATTGCAACCAGAAATTATTAGAGGGTTTGCAGAAGCAAGAGAGTTTGCCAAAGAAGGAACATGGATGGCACCTGGTTTTAGTTTTGATGACATGAGTTACAAAGTAAATTGGAAACCAATATATCAAGCCATGACAGAATTTTTATCTTTACCAGACAATGATCCTATAAAACTTGCAGGAATGGATTTATATCAAGATATAAAGAACTATAAGCAACGAAATAAGTTTACTAGATTTTTAAAAATGTCAATGGGAGCATATGATCCATACATTTATTATTTTTTGTATGAAGAAGGTGACTGGAATGATAGACCAGGTGAACGACAACTTACAGAAGAAGCAAAATATTTTCCTAACGTAGTGCAATGGATAGAAAATATGAAAGTAAACGGCATTTTTGAACATATAGGTAGAGTTATATTTTTTCATTGTGAAGCAGACGGTATTCCATTTGAACATAGAGACTTAGATGCTAAGAATGGCATTGATGTAGTAAAACCGCACAGAAACGAATTCATACATATTAGACCGAATACTAAAAAAGCTTTTTATGTTTGGGATCCAAAGAATAAAAATAAAGTGTACTTAAACACTAGAGCAGCATGGTGGAATGATGTAGATTGGCACGGCGGTGAGCGTATTATGGAACAAAGTTATAGTTTACGTATTGATGGAAAGTTCACAGATACTTTTAGAAAAAAATTAGGCATCGATCATTTGGAGTCTTATTAATGCAGTTCATAGCGAATTACAGTAATTGGATTAAAGAACAAAAAATTATGGAACATCTTACGTCATGCAAAGGAGATACTACTCCTGTGTGGCAACCGGATCGTTGGACTGGTAATTCAACATTAGAAAAATTTAAAGAAATGGCTAGACCTGGTTATTCATGTAATAAGTTTTTCTTTCATCAAATGAATCCTTCAAGTAGAGAAATGCAAGATTTTAAATTCGATCTTCCTTATTTGACAGAAAGTAGAAAACACACGATTTGGTGGTTTGTAATTTTATATCCAGGTGAATTTCAAGCTATGCATATTGATCCTCAATTAACAGAGGTAAAAAATCCTGTAAGATATACTATGTTTCTACAAGACTGGGAACCTGGACATGTTTTTGTATATGATGATAAAGTCGCTGCTAATTACAAAGCAGGTGATTTATTTGAATGGAGTGATCCTATGACAATACATGGACCAGCTAATATTGGATATAACACTAGATATACATTACAAATTACTTTATGGGATTAGTATCCTAATAGATTAAACATATACTTATTTGTAAGCCCACCATTAATACCATTGTGCCACTCTCTATGATTATCCCACTCTAGAATCTTACCCTGAGATTGTTGATAGTAATATTTTTGCCCTAATATAAAAATATGTCCTAAATTAGGCTCACTTATAAAGATTGAATATCTTTTTAACTTGCCATGTTTTAAATATTCTGATTCATAATCATCAATGTCATAGTGATATCCTGTCATATATCCTGGCTCTACACAACTTATCCAACTACGCAATGGTGTTACATTCAAGTTTTCTGCTACTGTATTTTGTATATCTTTGCAATCATAATAGTTCACCCATCTGACACTATCTGTGTTAAAATTATTTGATCTCCATAATTCTAACATTTTAGCGTATTCTGGATTATCCATATTCCATTGCGAAGGATCTACAGTAACTACTTTACCATTTTTAAGCTCAGATATTACTTTGTTCCAGTTGATCATTTAAATATATTTCTTCAAAAAAATTAGGGAAGGGCGAATTAGGCCAATAGTTTGTTAAGTGCTGTCTTACTGTAATTTCAAAAAACTTTTTAAAATCTATGATGCCATTTTCAGTAGACTGGTCAAAGCGATATGCTCCCTCTTTTCCAATAATGCTTTCTATTATTTTTCTTTCTATATATCTTTCATTTACTGGGACAACAGAATAGTAGTCTATAGTTTTTAATTCACCGTCAATAGAAATATAAAAACAATGAGGATATAAAGCTAGTTTATAATAATCTTTTTGTTTAAAATCTTTTAATATATTATAAATTTGAGTTTTCCAATTTGGTAGTTCATTGTCAATATTTCTATTATCATCAAAAATAATTTGAGACAACGTTTCTTTGTTCCATTCAATAAACACACATTTATTTTTTGTATCTATTTCATAAATTTTTGGTGTTGAATTTAGATTAGATAACTCTTGCAGAAAACGTATTTCTCTATTAAAAAACCAACCTATTAATTCTTGATCTATTAATTCTCTGCCGGGTCTATATACTTGATCTTGACAGTAGTGCATACACATTACATTTCCCTCAGGGTTTACTTTAGGACTGTATAACATATTACTATCATTCAACACTCTGCTTGGTGTCAATTTATAATAATAATTCCAATTAGATATATCTGTCATTTTTGCCAACTTAATTTTTTATTGATATAACTCTGCACAAATTCTTTAAATTTAATATCATTTGTATCTATGTCTGAAATGTTCTTATCGTAAATATCTTCGTATGTAGATGTTTCGTAATATCTAAAAAGCCTATCAGTCAAAAATGGATTCCCTCCTTTTCTTCCTTTATAGCCTTCGGTTGAATAAAATTCTTTAACTAAAGCCTCTGCTTTGAACCAATCCATATCATTATGTTTCCAAATAACAACATCCTTTCTAGTTGTACCTACTCCCCCTCCTTGAATAGATTTAAAAACAATATCTCCTTTTTCATCTTTATACACATTATAACCAGGATGTTCTTTAGAATCTAATTTCTTAAGTCCATTTTTTACAAGTTCTTTTGTAAAGCGACTTTGATTTGTGAGAGATTCGTCGTAATCACTCACTTCTAATATCCATGCACTTGCACTTTGTCTTGTCCAATAAGTATTAAGCCATTCCATTGAATCATACCAAGATTCAACTGTTTCTCCTGGTATGCCACAAATCATTTGAATGTTAGCTCTATACCTACGTGGTGCATGTGTGTCAGTATAAGATTGAAAATCAAGTAATCCCTCTTTTAATTGATCAGGATCCATTCCCTTACGTACTAATTTTCCTGCTTCTCTGTTAAATGTTTCTATTCCCATTGAATGACCTAAAAATCCTAAGCGTATATAATCATCCCAATGTTCACGATGTTTGACTACTAAATCACCTCTAGCAAAACCACAAATCCATGGATCATATCCTAATTCATCAACAGCTTCGGCATATTTACGAATCTTTTCTGGACGATCATTTGTTGTTTCATCCATAATTCTCCAGTTAACTATACCCCATTTTTCAAATCCAGTTTGTAATTGTTGTTTAAATTCCTGTTTACTTACACTAACATCTTTTGCTTGACCAATTATCGGAAAGTTACAATAGCTACAACTAAACATGCAACCACGTGCAGTTTCAATTTGTGGGCAATCAAATGGATCCATAAAATCTCTTGCTTCATAGTCTATTAAATATGATTCAAGAGGTGCACTAGGATAATGATGTAATCCCCTTATAACTTTTTTGTTACCAAAGAAAGAAGGATCTGTTAAAAGTTGTGAGCCTAATGTTCCTAATAAATGTTTACATAATGCTAATATAGCATTTTCTCCATAACTATCTACCCAATAATCCACGTTATCTGCTTTTGTTACTAGTGCATTTTGCCCGCCTACTACGACAGGAATATTAGGATATTTTTCTTTAAGCCAACTAATAAAATCATTAAGATAAGGACTCCATGGATTTAAAAAAGCTGTACCAAAACAAAACATAACTGTTTTATTTGTAGTACGTGATATAACTAATTCTTGTAATTCTTCTAATTTCCAAAAAGCAGTAAAATCTATAACCTCAGCATCCCAATCATGTTTACGTAAAAAAGATGCAACTCTATGTGGCCATAAAGCTCTCTCCCATCGTTTTCCTGTAAGTGAGAAAAATAAGCAATGGTTCATGACTCAATAACCTCAAAAATAGAAGGAACATTATTTTTAAATTCTTGTAAACTATCTTTTTCAATATTAAGAGTAACTTCATTCTCATTAATATATTTGAAATTATTAATTTTACCTTCTTTATTTGCTTGATTTAACCATTTGCTTGTAATTTGATCAAATATGTATCTATTGTTTTCATCTAAACTTTTTAATGCTATTACTTTAATGTGCTGAGGATCTATAAGATTGTTTCGATTTAACAATTTTCTAACAACAAGTTGTATTCTTTCCATACCACTTAAATTTACTGCGCTGTGTAATTTTCCTGCGTTCATTTCATACCAAATACCATCACATTCTGTTTTGTGCATTATGCAATTATCTACATCAAGCAAAAACGAATTTTCACCTTGAATATTTAAATGATATCGATCATCTATATCTGAATGGGCAACATAAGCAGTTTTTGAATTTAAAATTATAATTCTTGCTTCTCCGAAAGAAAATGGTAAAGAGTTTAGAATAGTTTCCCAAACAGTGTTCTTAAAGTTTTCTTTAATTTCCCATGGATCGTAAAAGAAATCGCCTAACGGTCTATTTAAAGTAAATTTCCCATTTATGTTTGGTAAGTTGTTGAGTGCTATATTTATTATTTCTTTTGGAACGGTAAACTGAGTTTTAAGTAACATGTGAATATTTATTTATAAATAAATGACATATACAAATCCAATGAAAGAATATACTATTGATCAAGTAAGCATACCATTTGATAAAAATTGGTCACGTATTGCAGTAAGCGTGAGTGGTGGTGCCGATAGTGCATTGTTGCTCTATTTACTGTGTCAACTAGCAAAAGAACACAACCCAAAATTATCTATACACGTGATAAGTCATATACGTTGTTGGAAAACTAAACCATGGCAAGAATATGACAGTTATCAGGTATACGAATTTATAAGTAAAAAATTTAATTTTTTCAATTGGTATAGACATGTAAATTTTATAGCACCTGATCTTGAGTATGGTACTACAGGGCCCTCATTGACAGATGAGTATGGTAAAAAAGTTAGCGGAGATAATATACAAATACGTTCATATAGTGAATACATTTGCCATAAATTTAAAGTACAAGCATACTATAACGCAGTAACAAGAAATCCAAAAAATGTAGAATTTAAGGGAATGGTAGAGCGTGATATTGAAGAAACAGATACGAACAAACATTTAAGAATTATGACACACATGGATAAATTTGCTATTCATCCATTTAGGTTTGTTGAAAAAAAATGGGTAGTTAAACAATATCAAAGACTAAATTTATTAAATTTGTTTGATTTGACAAGAAGTTGTGAGGGCGAATTCGAAAATATCAATTATCTTAACTACAGATTAGGAATGAATGTTCCTACTTGTGGCAATTGCTTTTGGTGTAAAGAAAGGAAGTGGGCAATTGAACAATCAAAGTAAAACATTCTGTATGCATCCATTTACAGGATTAGCAACACGTGAAGATGGTGCAATTAAAGTTTGTTGCAGAAGCCATCCTATAGGATATATTCAAAACGAAAGTTTAAAAGATATTTGGAATAACGAAACAATGCGTAAAATACGTTTTGAAGTATTAAACGATATACGTCCTAAAGAGTGTGAGCCTTGTTTTACATTAGAAGATCAGGGTGTTGAAAGTTTAAGACAAAGACATATCAAAGGAGTTATTCCTGAAGCAAGAATAAATCTATACCCTAATGCATTACAAGATTTGACTGAAGATTATACAATGCCTTTTGAAATTCCTACAATGGAAATTAAACTTAATAATTTGTGTAATCTTAAATGTAGAATGTGTCATCCAATGGATAGCACTAGTTGGAATGATTGGGATAGTATAGAAAAATATTATGTCAAAGAAAATAACTTCTTGCCAAATAAGATTAAAACATTAAACTTAATTGATAGACCACATCTAAAAGAATTTGATGATAGTCAAAACTGGTGGAATAGTTTCGAAGAATTATTGCCACACTTTCGTAGAGTAGAGTTTGCAGGTGGAGAACCACTGATGGATCCACAACATTACAAAATTCTAGATATGTTAAAACCATACGGCAAATATATTGAATTGAAATACGCTACTAACGGTACAACATTAGGTATAAGTAAGGGTAGAACCATACATGATTATTGGCCATATTTTAAAAGTATAGCAGTTAATGTTAGTTTAGATGGCATACATGATGTTTATAATTATATTAGAAGCAATAGCAATTTTGCTGACGTAGAAAAAAATATCAAAGAGATACAAACATTACCAAACATTACTAGAATAGTGGGAGCATTTACTGCGCAAGCAGGCAACATACTTCAAGCAGCAGACTGTATTGATTATTTTATCAATGAAATGAACATTGTGTTTTACAGTCATAGAGTCAGTTATCCAAACTGTCTTTCTGCTCAAGTTTTACCACAAGAATTAAAAGAATTAGCAATACAAAGACTTGAAGAAGTTAGTAAAAGATTATGGACATTTCCCAATGTTACAAAATATCCCATACTTGAAAACGTTACGCAACAACAGATTAAAGATAATATTAATTATATAAAGGCTAAAGATCAATTTCACTTATGGTCTGATTTTGTAAATTTTAATCGGCAACTTGATTTAAATAGAAAGCAAGGGCCTATAGAAAATATAATACCAGAATTTAAAAATTATGTATAAAGTTACCAGTGCATATAATCACCAACACATGATTAAAGTTGAGTGGAATATTGGCAAACGATGCAACTATGATTGCGAGTATTGCCCAACTCTTATTCATGATAACTACAGTCCACATACTGATATTGAAATACTTAAAAAAGCTGTAGATAAATTACCAGTAAACAGCAGAATAAGTTTTACTGGTGGTGAACCTACAGTACATCCTGACTTTGAAGAACTGGTTCATTACTGTGTGCAGAAAGACATAAGTTGGATTAACTTAACTACAAATGGAACTAGAACATCATTGTACTACTTTCGTTTACCAGTAAATCATATAGTTTTTAGTCTGCATTTTGAAAAAGATTGGGCTAGAGTTTTAGAAACAATTTCAAGATACGCAGCAAGTGATGTTGAACCTGGTATGAGAAAACCTTGTATGATTAATATTATGGCTCATCCTGAAAAAATGATAGAAGTTAAAGATGCAACAAGAAGGCTTGAAAATTTAAACATACCATATGCTATAAGAAGAATACGATGGACTAATGATGATCACAATCTATTTGATGATATGAGATACGAACAAAATAATTTAGATTGGATATTAAGTAAAGAGGCAACTGTAGCTCCAAACTGCATAATTGACAACAAACAAAAAATGCATGCCAATGATATAATTAAATTTCATAAAAATAAATTTAAAAATTGGGCGTGTACTGCTGGTCAAGAAAGTCTAATGATAAATTGGGATGGTGAAGTACATCGTGCTACTTGCAGAGTAGGTGGAAGTTTAGGTAATATATATAACGGTACTTTTACTTTACCAGATCAGCCTATAATATGCACAAGAGATTTTTGTACTTGTGCAGCAGACGTACCACTTACGAAAGTAAATGTGCAAGCTCTGGGAAGGACTGAGAGAAATCAGTTTTTCGAATCGAATCAAGATTTTTAATATATTCAGCAAAATCAGGCAGTAAGTGTGTATGATCTTCTGCATCCATAAAGTCTAAAATAGCTTGCCACCTTTTCCAACCATATGGATTAATTTTCCAATAATTCTCATCTTGTCTATAATTTTCATACAACCAATTTGCAAACTCTCCGTATATCTTACGTATTTCTATTTTATCTTCTTTAGGCAAAACTCTACAACTTAAAAAAGTAGGAATGTATAATAGATGCATGTTTAATATGCCGCCGCCGGCCTGAACTCCTGCATAAACATTTTCTAAATTTATTTTTTTAAAATTTTGTTGTATTTTCCATTTAGCTAATTCAGGTAATGTTTTTATATTAAGTATTTGAATTGCAGTAGAGATGCTTACTTCTATATTAGAAGGAGTATTATCTAATATGTGCATATTCTTAGTTATAGTTTCCCAATCAGAAGGAAATCTTATGTAATGATTTCTTTCTTTAATATTATCTAAGCTTATAGCAAACTTTACCTTTTTAAACTTTTTCCATAACTCAATTATTTCAGAATCTAATAGCAAACCGTTACTAGTATATCTTACTAAGATTTTGTCTGCATATCCTCTTCTTACAATTTCTTCTAAAAACTTTTTGTGTTCTTTGTGCATCAGTGGCTCGCCACCTGCAAAATACACTTGTTTCAAATTAGGAATCTGTTCGTAAATTTCGTCCCAAAAAGGTTGACTTTCAAACCATTGATTATTAAAAGTGTTTGAATCCCATGAAAGTTGTGATTTAATTGTTTCACTCTTGAATATGGGAAATACTTTGTTATAATCTTGCACCCATTTGCTACTATCATGTGGGCTACACATTATACATTTTAGATTACATGTGTGTCCTAATCGTAAGTCCAAGTACATTAAATTATCAGGGACTGAACCGTCGGCAAAAGTATTTCTAATTAGTTGTTCTACATCAATGCCATCTGCTATCCACGTGTTAGTTTCCCATAATCTTTTACTTACTACTCCTTTACTTTCTTCTTCGAAACACTTGTTGCAACTACTAGGAATTTCTCCATTCAACATTGTATTGCGTACACTACGCATGTATTGATTATTCCACGCACTTAAAGGTGTCTCACTAGCAAAATTAGCTGGTACACCATTTTCATTTTTTACTAAACCTATGGTATGATTTTTTCCTGCACCACTTGCGTTAGCACCACAACAAAGTCTCATATCACCATTTGGACGAGTTGCAAAGTGAATCCATGGCAAAACACAATAAGTTTCACTGTGTGATCTAGTTGAAATATTGTTTTGAAGTTCTGTTATTTTTGGGCTATTGTGGTTTTTCCAAAAAGTGTCTAAATGATCACTCACTAGACACCTTTTGATGTTTTTTTTGGTAGTCAGCTATTGCTGATTTTATAGCATCCTCCGCCAATATTGAACAATGTATTTTGACTGGAGGGAGAGCCAATTCTTCCGCAATTTCTGTGTTCTTAATTGCTTCTGCTTCCGTAAGAGTTTTGCCTTTAAGCCAAGTCGTGACGAGCGACGAACTTGCAATCGCCGAACCGCACCCATATGTTTTGAATTTCGCATCAGTAATAACATCGTTTTCAACCTTTATTTGAAGTTTTAAAACATCACCGCAAGCAGGTGCGCCAACAAGACCAGTACCAATGGACCGATCGCTAGCATCAAAACTACCCACGTTTCGGGGATTTTCATAATGATCTAAAACCTTTTCAGAATACGACATATATTTTCCTCAATTTTATTTAGTCCGGTGTATCTGCAACTAGCCAACCTAGTTTAAATAAATCCTCTTTTACTTCATCAGTTATCTCGCCTTCACCAATGTAACTATTAGTTAACTCGCCATCGTCGTGTCTAATACCAGTACAGTACCAATCAAGATAATCTCCCTCTCCTCGCAAATCAGCTACAATGCTACCCGCATAGCGCCATGTGCAACTCCAGTATTCTTCTTTTAAGATTGGCACTACATCGTTTTTTACAAATTCGTTATTGCAAAGTGCTGCGTAAATGTTTTGCGCATAAGCTCTATTCTTACATTTTTCTACTATATATTCGCTATTACGCAAATCATATTCTAGGTTATTTTTTCGCCACTCAGGATCATTTTCTTGTTTTAATTTATCATCTTCAAAGTTTAAATAAAAATCTTTGAGAGCATCATAATTTTCCGAATCTTTATTCAATCTCTCAATCCTTTTTTGAACAGTTTTAGCTCTGTCTTTACTTATTGCTAACTTCTTCATCAATAACCTCCATCCACGTATAGTCCCCTAACCATTGTACTCTTGCTATATATTCAATGTGATCAGGTGCGCCGGTTGTCCAATCATTAGGACCAGTATGTAATAATACATGTTTTTGCTGTCTATAGTCAAATCCTAAATGATAAATTTGGTTATGATAAACTTGAAATTGGTATTCACATTTATGAACCATATCTGTGATGTCCAATCTACGTCTTAATTGTTCTGCTTGTTTCTGTAAAACACGAACCATTTCCATAATGCGTTCGTATTCCTGCTGCGCATGTAACCGCGCAACATTAATCATAATGTCTTTTTGTTTTTCTACTGGTACAAGTTCAAACTTCGGAGCCCCAATTTCCATTGGGTAAGTTAAACTATAATGTTTATCGGGGTCCGAAGGTTTTAACTTCATATTAAGCTTTTGCTAATACCTGTGGTTTCTGTTGTTTCTTTTTGGTTTTTTCATAAAATATATGATTTCCTATTTGTGCTACCTTTTTATAAGGCCACATAGGGTTCACCCATAAATTATGAAAGAACAAAACAGTACTTGGAATTACATCCTTATATGCATCATGTGCTAATACATTGTATGCAATTCTTTCGCTTTGTTTGTATCTTGGGTCATTGATGTTTAATGGTTTACGATCACTTTCACAAACCCAACTAAATTGACAAAGTTTGACCTTTTTCATAATGGGGTCGTTATCTAAATAATCTTCCGTATCAATGGGAATTAATTTAGTACTTACTTGATAAATTACTGAGCATGGGTTAGGAGCGAATCCATGTTGAACACGATTCATTACTACCCTTGCTACTGCTTGTTTACCTTTTTCAGGTTCGCTGCCAGCTTCATAAAATATATTTGTAGCCAAACATTTTAATTGTTTATGATCGACTGGTTTTGGTTGTGGTTTTACTTCGGCAATAACTTGTTCTTCTTCTTCCTCAAAGAATAAATCATCGTTAGCCATAACTAAAACCGCAGAAAAAAAGATTACTAATCCTGCTATAATATTTTCAACACGTGTGTCACGTAGAAATGTTAATAATTTCATAATTTTCCTTTCCGAACGATAGTATACACTATGTTCTATTAAAAGACAAGAATTTTGGTTTTAACTTATTATTAA
>Ga0315909_10002181_pt1 | contig 25438 bp, 32 predicted proteins | sample LakEriMetagenome_11_FD_203527 | JGI IMG/M metagenome (GOLD analysis project Ga0315909, IMG submission 203527) | Freshwater fungal communities from buoy surface, Lake Erie, Ohio, United States - Buoy 2 MA125 | ecosystem: Environmental > Aquatic > Freshwater > Lake | place: USA: Lake Erie, Ohio...
AAATTATTGACCCACGCTTTTTATAAGTCTAAAAAGAAAGCAATTGATATTCTTGATCAAGATTTAGCTACCAAAAAGCCAATTGAAACTTATACTGGCTTAAAATAAGCTGTTGACTTTTTATAAAGTTGTTGGTAGTATGGATCTTGTAATGAACAGCAAGATTCTTCGTCGTACCGTCGATATCGCTAAGGCTATGTGTCCGCTTAACCTAGAACATAGGTGCAGTCACATAGCCTTTTTGATTAAGTGTGGAAAGATCGTTCATATTGGTACAAATAGCTGTAAGAGTCATCCCGAGACGCTTAAGTATGATTATAAGAATCATCAGCTCGTTGGACTTCACGCTGAGTTGAGTGTGTGTATGAAGAGTGGTAAGGAGGATCTTAGGGATTTTAAAATGGTTGTACTTAGGGTTGATCGTACTGGCAAGTTGAACAACAGCAAGCCGTGTTGTGGTTGTCAGAGTGTGGTCAAACAATTTAATGTTGGAGAGGTTTGGTACAGCAATTCTCATGGAGAAATTGTGAAGAATTGAGTTGACATCTTGATGAAATTGTGAGATAATGTTTATATAAGATATGAAACTACCTATGTTGTTTTCCCGTACAAATACGGGTGCTATTCAGACTTGGACCATCGAAGTTAGTGGTAACAAGTATCGTACACATTATGGTCAAGTTGATGGATCTCTCCAGACAACTGAATGGACTATTTGTGAAGGCAAAAATACTGGCAAAAAGAATGCTACTTCCGCTGAAGATCAAGCCTTGAAAGAGGCTAAAGCTACTTGGAAGAAAAAGAAAGAAAGCGGTTATGTTGAAAATGTCAACAAGATCGATGAAATCTCTTTCACCGAACCAATGTTGGCTAAGAACTATGATGACTATAAGGATGACTTGAAGTATCCTGTTTATAGTCAACCCAAGTTGGATGGTATTCGTTGCGTTGTAAAGAAAGACGGTATGTGGAGTCGTAATGGTAAAGCCATTATTTCAGCTCCTCACGTACTGGTTGCACTTAAATCTTTCTTTGATAAGTTTCCAGATGCAATTCTTGATGGAGAATTGTATGCTGACAAGTTTGCCAATGACTTTAATGCTATTTGTAGTTTGGTAAAGAAGACCAAGCCTACAGCTGAAGATTTGACTGAGAGTGAGAAGAATATTCAATACTGGGTTTATGATTGGATTATACCGAAGACTTTTGGTGACCGCAATAGTGACATTACTACTTATATTGTTAATAACAATGTGGTTCGTCGTGTTCCGACTCACCTTGTGGACACGATTACACATTTAAATGAGTTGTATGAAAAATATGTTGACGAAGGATACGAGGGTCAGATGGTTCGTACCGATGGGCCATATGAGAACAAACGCAGCAAACACCTACTTAAGCGTAAAGAGTTTCAGGATTCTGAATTCAAAATTCTTGACATTGTTGAAGGTGTAGGACAAAAGAGTGGTATGGCTGGATATATGGTATTCAAGAACCATAAAGACATTGAGTTCCATAGCAATATTAAAGGTAACCGAGAGTATTTGAAGAATCTACTCAAGAACAAGAAGAAGTATATTGGAAAGAATGCTACTATTAAGTATTTCAATCTTACGCCTGAAGATGAAATCCCACGTTTCCCGTATGTAATTAACATTGACCGTGAAAGTTATGAATGATAAAAAACTAAAATCAGCTAAAATTGTATTGGACATTGAGTGGGAAAGTGTGGATGATAGTGATCTACCTTCATTGTGGGATTGGAAACGAATTAAAATTCCTATGGATTTGACCAAGGTAAAGTATGTTGGAATCCAACAATCAAATGGACCAGAGAATGTAAGTAATTGGATGGGAAATTAAATTATATGACTATTGTAAAGAAATCAGATATTGTTGACTGGCTTAAAAACGCAGTAGAAAAAAAGATGGTAAAGGAACTAAATGTTCCTAATGCTAAGGTATATCTTAGCTGTGATCGTCCTCATCCTGATGTAATTCTTGAAACCAAGAATGCTGATGGTGATCTACAGATTGTACGGTTTCTCATTATATGAACAATAATACATTGTATTATACACTGTGTATTATTGGTTTAATTTTAATTATAAACGGATTTTTTATTATTACTAAAGAAAATGACGACCAATAAATTTTTCTTGACATTAGCTAGAACTATTGACCATCGTGTAGGTCATACAGATGAATGTAAGCCTGATGTGCCTGTATTGCCTGTAAACTATGCTCTTGCTAGTTTTTTCTTGAGATTTATCATTGTTGTGGTAAACTTTATTACATGCGCTTTCATTATCGCAAACATTATACATCACTGGTAAAAATTTATGGGCAAACAAAATAAAAAGAACAAAAAAGCAAATAACGTTGGTGCAGGTATGCACACTGTAAGTTATTTGTCTCAACCTTATGTACAGAGTGACTATAAAAAAAATCTAACTGTACAGGAAATTGTGGAGAATCAAGAAAAACATATTATGTTGGTTCCACGATCCGAAGAAGATCGTGAGTATATTAAACAGCTTGAAGCCACAATTGTTAAAGATATTCCAGATGAAGTTCTATTAAAGAAATGTGAGGAATATTTTACTCGGGGACATAGAGGTACTATCAAAGTAGATGAAGACGAAATGAGTGCGATGTTCAATATAGTTTATTGCAAGCGCTCGGATAGTAAAACTGAACCTTTCACTATTGAAGAAAAGTTAAATTTACGTTGTTATTGTCATAACTGTGATAGTAATTTTCCATTAAGAAATCTTAAATGGGTTGACAGTGGCAAAAAATCGAAACCTTTGCTTCATACTAACGCTGAAACCCTAGAAGATCTACATTGGTCTTTGACGGAGGATAAATTTTCAGACGAACCATTAAATCCAAGAGTAATTGAGATTATCAAAAAAGTAAAAAACAATAGAGATGCCGATATCTATTCCGGAGCTATAAATAATGATTATTATGGAATTAAACCAATGTGTGCCAAATATCCAGTATGTCCTTCTTCTTGGTCATGTTTTGATCTGTGGTTGAAGAAAGAACAATATAGTCTGGAAGATCATAAGAAAGGTAAATATGAGTACTAACAAAGCAAAGTATTATTTGACAATTAATCTACCACCAAATTTTGATGAGGTAGATGCGGATGCCATTAAAGCAGATTTAATGGCTTACATTAACAGTAAGAATCAGTATGGGGCTATGTATGGTCCCAAGTCACATAAAAAAGGAATTACTGTTGAAAAAGTAATTTACAGAACCAATGAAGACTAACAAAGAAATAATTAACAGACTAAGAGAGTTTACACAAAACAATTGTAATACTACACTTGATCCCAAGTTGTGTGAAGACATTCGTTATCTGTGTGATGAAGTAGAACGATTTGGTCGTGAGATTGTAAAAGCTAATGATCATATGGATGAAGATTTTATTACAATTCAGAGATATAAAAATAAGTTGGAGCGTTGTCAAGATAAACTAAGTAATTATGAACCGTTTTAATAAAATTATGTTGGGTAGCCTCGCAACAATTCTATTGACTGCTATGACAGTAGAACCGCCGAAGATTAAGTTATATCTAATCACCTCATATAGAGGCAATGATTTGATAATTGAGAAGATATATTTAAAAAAAGAAAATGCTGAAAAATACCGTGATATGTTCAAAGACAGTCATAATTATACAGTAGAAGAACGTGAGTTAACAGAATGAAGAAACTATTGATTATTGCATTATTATCTACTGGGTGTACTAGTGGAATGTTGTTGAGATACAGTTATAATAGAGCATTAGAGACACTACCACCTTGTAGTAGAGTACATGCTATCAATAATAACTATATTACTTATAGTATGGTAGAAAACTCCACAAATAATGTGTATACTACATATACGAACTATTACAGAGCTTATTATAATTGTGACGGTAAGATTACTAAAATCACACCCAATAAATGATGAAAGAACAAATTGATTCTATTATCAAAAAACACGCATTAAAAATGCAAGAAGTAGATAAAACCAAAAGCATTCCAATGATAGTAAAAGAATTGGATGGTATTGTTTATACTATGTACCGAGAACTATATGGATTGCGTGATATACGAGCGGATAATTATTATCTGAATAGTTTTACCGCAGATAATAAGAAAGGTCACTGTTGTTAATTTATGAAAAAGAAACAAACTCCAGTTTGTCAAAAAGTTGAATTAGACAATTGTTTTAGTTGTAGAGTTGTAGCAGGCAAACCACACAAGAAAAAGTGCGATATTGAAAGATGTAGCGAATGTGGGGGTCAAAAGTTAGGTTGTGACTGTACTAATCACGATAAGCAGTTTGCTAGATGGACTGGTTTTTGGCCTGGGGAGTTGGAATGTAAATCATTGAATATGGATTTGAATACCTTTTATATGACTGGTATGCATAGAATATTCTTTGTCAAACCTTCCTAACTTTTTCGAAAAAATTAGAGTTATAATTGGTAGTCATATACACTTTTATATCTTTGTCCTCTAAATTAAAGTATTTTTTGGCTCTTTTATATAATTTCGTACCAATTCCTTGTCGCCTGTACTTTTTTCTTAGATAAACCATAAACTCAAATTTAAATTTTGGAGATTTAACAGATTTACGTTCTTTAATTATGGCCCAGCCGACACATTTACCGTTATCTTTAACGATAAATACTCTATTTTTTATCTTATTTCGTATGTCACAACTTTCTACATATAATGTATAGATTGAACCACTTGTAACAAGTTTGCTACAAGCTTTTTCCTCCTCTAAATTGACTTTCAAAGCATCTTTAGAATAGATTCGGATCATAATTGATCAATCAATAAATATAAAAAGAAAGTTGTTGACTTTTTTTAAAGTTGTGTTATTCTTGTTAAAGATAAGTTAACACATTCTATATATGACCAACAAACATCAGATCTGGGATTATACTCAAGGTAAGCCGACTGTTTTTAAGCACTACGTTTACACTTTCACTGAATTGTTCGGCGAATTTGATAAGTGTACTACGTGGAAGATTGGCGATACAGTTTCAACCGTTGAAAAACGTATCGGAAATCAAAAGGCTGCTATGCCTTACAAGGCTAAGATTGCAGCAGAAATTTTACTACCTGAGAGGTTTTCTGACAACCAGATTCATCGTGTACTAAACGAAAAGTTTGGAGCTACTTATCGTAAGAAAAAGGAAGCTTCTGGCGATGACTGGATGGACAATTGTTCGTTGGAAAACATCCGTAAGGCTTACAATTACAAGATTCATGGTAAGGTTTTTAGCTATAATCACACTCTTCGTGAAGAGCAGATTAATGCGGCTAATAATATTACGTCATATCTTTCTAAGTCAACCAACGATGTCTCTCGATTTTTGTTAGCTGCTAAGATGCGTTTTGGTAAAGTTCAAACTACCTATCAGTCCATCAAGAATTTGAATTCCAAGCTTAATTTGGTACTTTCTTACAGGGTAGAAGTAAAGAACTCTTGGAAAGATGATGCTGATGATCAAAAGTTTGGTTATGTCTACATTGATGCCTTGAACATCAAGGATGAAATCAAGTTTGATGAAAACAAGACGTATATCATCTTTGCGTCGATGCAGGACATTTTGGGTACAAATCTGGATGGTACTGTAAAGAAGAAGTGGAAGTATCTACTGTCATTGAATTATGACATGGTTGTTCTTGATGAAGTCCATTATGGAATCAACAAGCCTCTTGCTCGTGACATTGTATCTAACATTAATCATACTAAGGAACTTTGGATTAGTGGCACTCCCATTGAAATTCTGATGTCCGGTATGTTCAGTGATGAAAATATGTATGTTTGGTCTTATTTCAATGAACAAGTAGAACGTAACAAGGAAAAGAGTACCAATTGGGCTACCGATAATTATCGTTGGTTGGCTCCACTCACATTCATGCGTCTTGAACCTACTCAAGAAGTAATGGATTATTATTTCAAGAATTATTCCAAGGAAGAGGGTTTCTCTTTTACCAAGTTTTTTACCGTAGATGAAAATACTGGAGAATTTGTACACAAATCGTCCGTTATTCGATGGTTGGACAATCTAGCGTCTGAGGATGCTCGAGTCTGCCAATCTCCGTTTAACCATAATTATTGGTGCAACAAGTTGAATCATACTTTTTGGTATATGCCTCGTTCTGTGGCTATTTGTAAGGCAATGAAGGTTGTTTTGGAATCACATTGGTATTTCAAGAACTTTAAAATTGTACCAGCATATGCTAACAACGAGGGTGAGGGTACAAATACCCTACAAAACGTAATTGATGCTTGTAAGACATATAATCGCACGATTACGCTTAGTTGTGGCAAGTGTAATACAGGCGTAACAGTAAAGCCTTGGACTTCTGTGTTTATGTTGAGTGATACTCAGGAAATTGAAACCTATCTACAGGTTATTTTCCGTCCTCAATCTCCATATCCAGAAAGTAAAAAGGAAGATGTATTGGTTGTAGAATTTTCTCCAAACCGTGAAATTCGTTGTATGGTTGAATACGCTAAACTATGTTCTCCCGGCGTAAATGACAACACTGCTGTTAAGCACGTATTTGATACGTGTAAGTTTTTGTCTATGAGTCAGAACTCATTGAAGGAATTGTCTCACGATGAGTTTGTACAGCTATATCGTAAGTCGTTTGATCCAGCGATTGTAACAGGCAAGTTCAATTCGGATTTCATTGTAAGCAATGAAATTTATGGCAATGAAGACTACATTGTGGATTTGTTGTCTGATTTCAACGGATCGTTCACAACTGGGTTTAGTACCGATATCAACGTTACCAATATTAAAAAGGGTAAGACTTTTATTCTGGGTCCGAAGGGGGCTAAGAAGGTTAGTAAAAAGATCGAAAAGATTATCAGCGAAAAGATTCGAGCGATTACATCACGTATTCCTAACTTTTTGTATGCTAGTGACGTTGATTATGGATGTATTCGTGATTTGCAAACAACCAAGGAAAAAAACTTGTTTGAAACCCAAGTTGGAGTTGACTTTAATATTTTTAAAGACTTGCTTGACAAAAAATTCATTTGTGATAAAGTCTTAGACAACGCAATTCGTGGTTTTATTTTCTACAAGAAAGAAGCTGAGTAATATGAACGTGGTTAGTTATCTTGAAAAGAATGTAAAGTTAATTCCGCATTTGAATTCTCCTAGCAAAAGTGAGTTGTTCATTTCAATGGAATTGGCTAACAAAATTCTTAATCGTTTTCCAGAACAAGATTGGGCTAATCCAAATTTGAAGTTCTTGGAAATTGCCAGTAATAATGGAATTGTATCTATTATGATTGCACTTCGTCTTTTTAACAACGAAAAGATGAAGCTATGGCAGCCAAATGATGAACTTCGATTGAATCATATTTTGAAAAATCAGGTATATGCTTTTACATATACTTCATCTGGCGCTAATATTACCAAAAAGGGATTGTATAATACTACTAAGATCGATCTTAATGTAAAAGAAGTTGATTTGAATAATATCAATTCAGTTAAGTCATCAATTAAATATGATCGCATTGTATGTGTACCGCCTAGGGGTACTCGTAAACGGTTTTGGCCTGTTTATACAGAATACACAATGAATCTTTGCGTTGATGATGGTCATACAATTCATCTTATCAATCCCAATTGGCGTTTGAAGCCTGATGTTAAAATGAAGATCAAACGTGTTGGCAATAATATGTTTACGTTTTTGCGTAACTATAATATTAGTACAGTTGAAATGGATGGTTGGGTAGATTTTGGTTTACGCCATGATATTGTACACGTTATTAAGAGTAATCCTACCAATCGTACTTTGGTTAAAGATTGTAAATTGGTCGAGGGTTATTATGATTTGACGAATATGTTTATTCTACCAAACTTTGATATTGACAAGATCAATAGTTTATTTACTCACAATATCAACGATAGGATTACGATTTATGCAAGTGATGATTGTGATCCACGCAGAAATTATATGAGTGCAAGTAAAACTAAAACTCATATCTATCCATGTATCAATTCCATTTCTAAAAATGATGTGGGATATTGTTATTCATCTGATCCAGATAAAGGCAATCGATATGATAAAAAAGTGATTATCTCAAACGGTCAAAAAGTTTGGGATGTTATCAATGATATTAAAGGCGAATACGCTATTACCAATCATGCTTATGGTATTGGTATTGATGCAGATACTGATATTAGTTTGTTGACATCCGCACTAAATAGTGATAAATTTAATGAATTCTTGCGTGCTATTAAATGGGAACCACGTGAAATCGAAGACTATACACTTAAATTGTTAAACAAGAATTTTTATAAAATGCTATGACTTCTGAATACGTAGATACAACGCAGTACTTTATACAACCTATTGATAAAGATGTCGCAAAGAAACTAATTGTGGATAATCATTATACCCATCGATGGACAATGTGTTATGTTGCATTGGGTATATATAAAAAAGGTCCAGTCAATGAATTCATTGATATGAGTCAAGATAGATTGATTGGAACATTGGTTTATGGTCATCCTACTGGTATGAACGTAGTTAAAAGTATATCAGATGAATTGGAAACCAATAATGTATTGGAATTAACTCGTTTGTGGATTGAAGATAACCACGGCAAAAATATTGAAAGTTGGGCTATTGCGCAAAGCTTTGATTGGTTCAAAAAGAATGAACCAGATTTAAAAGTATTGATCAGTTATGCGGATCCTGGTGCAGGTCATACTGGTAGGATCTATCAAGCAACCAACTGGAAGTATCAGTTTATTAAATCTACGGGAGATGGTACAGATTATGTGTATGCTTTTGAAGAACCACCTAATTGTCAATGGAAACACGCTAGGTCAATTGGATCAATGCTCGGAGGTAGTAGAGATCCAAAATATGTTGAGGAAACATTAAAACGACCTTTTTGGAGAAAAGAAATCAATCGTCGTAAGTTTCGTTATATATATTTTCTGTGTGATAAACGTGAGAAAAAACGTTTAATAAAAACACTGAAACATCAGTTATCAGATAGTTATCCTAAAGATCTGGGGGAAGTGTCAGATATCATTGAAAAATTTGAATAGTTATGCCTACAAAAATTACAGAACATAATGAATTGATTGCTACAAGAGTTCCGCCTGGCGACAGATGGAAACTTGTAAATGATAGTCGTAAAGTTATACATAATAGTCTAACTGAAGCTATAGAATCCTATTTTATGGAAACCAAACAAAAGGCCGAATATAGATTGGCTCCTATGGATAGTAAATTATATGTAATAAAAACTGTAGAAGAAGAAGTTATTCCAGAACCTCCAAAAGGATTTAACATCTACGGCGACCCAATATGAAAATAAACGATCTTGATAACTATACATATGACTTTTATGAAGACACTTGTAAGTTATTAAAGAATAGTGGATTCAATCCAAATCGAATATTGGACATAGGCGCTAATGCTTGTGAAACTGCCGATATAATGCGGCAGTTTTGGCCTGCATCTGATTTGCTTCTACTAGAAGGCAATCGTGATTGTGAACCTTTATTCAAAGCCAAGAATTACAAATATCAAATAAAACTGTTGGGTAAAGAAAATGGCACCACAATATTTTATAAAACCAAATGGAGTAGTATTTGTAGCGGTAATAGTATCTATAGAGAAAATAGCAACGCTTACAATGACAACATGGTCATAACAGAAACTCTACCAATCTATAAACTAGATGATGTAGTAGAGGGTAAATATGACCTAATCAAGATAGATACACAAGGTAGTGAACTAGATATAATTCTAGGCGGTATGTATACATTCAGTAATGCTAAAGTTGTAATCTGTGAAGTTGCTTTAGTTGATCACAATATTGGTGGATGCAAAAAAACGGATATAATGAATGTTCTAACTAAAGAACTTAAATTCGATTATATCCGTGTTATTGAACGTGTTTTAAATTCTGATCGTCAAACTATTGACTATGAGAATTTATTGTTTATTAGACCTTAAGACAATACTTTAAAGTCATCATCTATATCTGCTGGTTTTTTAAAGAAATCATCAAGATTTCCTGGCACAGTATTGACGTTATTAGTGTTAGCAACTCCTCTAGCTTTGAATCCATTGATCCAATTTTGGACATTGCCAAAGAATGTTTTGGTACCTGTATGAGGACAAGTAATATTGGTATCTAAATATACTTTGTTACCTAACTCACGCCACTTCTTACACAAATAGATATCTTCACTGATTAGATCATTGTCTTCACAAACCACTTCAAATACCATTCGTGAATCTCCTTTTTCACTCTTGTATGGTTTAGAAGCATTCCATATCTCAACAATAGCTTTACGAGACAACTTCATAAAACCACATCCAAGACCTGCTACTTCCATCAATCCATCTTTATCCATATCCAATTTCAATGATGGATCTTTTTCATCAAGAGCTTTAACAACATATAGTTCTTCGTTATCATTCTTTTTACGATAACTACCACCAATTAAATCTTGTTTGCTCTTGACCAGTTTAAAGAAGTCTTGTGGATTCCATCCCACATCCGCATCAATAAACAACAAAACATCTATCTGTGCGTCATATGCGGCTTTGAATATGTCATTACGTGCTCTTTGAATCAAGCTATCATAACACATAAAAAGTGGATACACTTCAAGATTGTGTTGTCCAGCTTGCGCAAGCGTGTTTAACAATGAATCTACATAGTAGATATCCAATTTACCATCGTAGGATGGAGTGCCAATTAGTACTTTCAGTTTTTTATTATTTTTCATAACTTTTTATAGAGTAAATCCCAAGAACACTTATATGCTCTTGGGATATTATACTTTAATCAAAACATTAAATCAATATATTTTATGGATTATATGGTGGATATTGTTTGACGATCAAAGCTTGTACAGCATCAGCCAATTGTTGGTCTGTCCAGTCTCCGATTGCATCATAAGATTCGCCTGACCACACATAATACCATCCATTTGAACCTTGGGGTCCAACTTGGACTAGTGCGTTTACTGTTTTTGCATCTGGATTATCTACAGCTTGTAGAACTTTAAAAGAACTAGCTGTGACTGGTCCTTGAAGCAATAGACTTGATGTTAATGGTACTTCTGGATATCCACCTGAAGTTGTATTGTTTGTATTGAGTCCTCCGAACATATGTTTTGAATATTAATTTGGTTGTTGTTGAGCTTGTTGAAACGCTTGAATTCGTTTGTCGATTTCTTGGTTCAACACTTGCAAATTTGATTGTGCTTGTTGAATTCGTGTCAAGTTATCATAAGCAAGACTCTTCAATTCAACCACAGTTAAATTTGCCAATGGGTTTTGATTTTGTTGTTGATTTTCCATAACTTTATTTTTGTTCAGGTAATTGGGTTACAGGAGCAGCATCAACAATACCTTGTTGTTGACGATTAAAAAGTTCTTGATTAATAACACGCAAATTGTTTTGGGAAATGTTCAATTTGACCACTTCATCATAAGCAATTGCTTTCAATTGAACGATGTTTAAATCGGCCAATGTAACCTGTTTTTGTACTTCTTGACTTTGTTGTTCCATATAATAGTTTTTACCTACCAATAACTATACATAAATAGTATAAAAAATTAATTATATCATTTTTTTATTGATAGTAATTGATATATATAGAAAAATAATATGGCATACCCAAACATAGATTTAGGCGAAGAAATTACTCTGAAAAATATTCCAGGTACAATTAAATCATTTGTAGTTGAGAGTATACTTGACAGCCCAAGCAGAAAACTAGTTATGGCTGGAGTTACTCTAAACAATGGAATTCATTTATCTATCGAATTATGGAAAAATGAAGCATATGATGCTGCTGGTCAATGGACAGATACAAATGTAGAACAAACAATTCTACCACTAGTAAAACAAAAAATAGCATCGTTTCCTACTCCGCCACATCCAGTTAAACCATTTGTACCAGTCAAAACAAACAAACCTTCAAATTTTCCAGGGTTATTTAAAAAATAACTAACTGTTAAACAATTTTAACCACTCATCTATTACCGTCTTCGGACGGTAATTTTTTGCATCAACATCACACTTGCGCCCACTGGATACATCATTAAAAAATCGTTTGATGTCAGTAGTTACTGTATTGCTATTAAGAACTTCATTTAAAGCACCATAACCATTCAAACAATAAATGTATGGTGTGGTTTTGAGTATTTCAGCCAATACAGCACTTATGCAAAATGTTTCGGTCATTACATTAGCATAAAACATACCCTCACATTTAGCCATTAATTCAACCACTTGTTTAAATGTTAGTGTGCCTAAATAGTCCACATCCATATTGTTGTCACTTATGTCGTCAGACGGATTATCATAGCCTGGTAAACACACATTTAAACGCTTGCCATTCAATTTCTTTATATGCTTTAAATACTTCCAATACTCTAGGGTATATCCATAACCTTTCATGAGACTACTAGCGTATATGAAGTCTTTTTTAATGGTTGGAACTTTATAATCATAAACCCAATCAGGTATAATGAAGTTAATAGTATGTTTATTCCAGTTGGATGGATATTGTTTATTGCTATAATCACTCAAAGCAATCAACTTACACTTATTATTTTCATGATATTCATAATAACCCAAATTATGAGGACTGTTATTGTCTGTAATCCATTGATAACAGTGTTTATGTGGTATTTTGGGTATTTGACTATTACGATGTAATATTAAGTGGTTACATTTGAATTTATACTTGAATATAGATGTATTGGGTAAATACAATACGTTATTATATTGTTTTTCAACTTTGGTATTATTTAAACAAACTACTTTTTTACCTAACTTAGCAAATTCTTCAAGTAATAATATAGCTTGAAATTCACTACCGCCCATACCATTTGTGATAGCTGTTTCTCCTGTATATGGAGAACCTACTGTATCAAACAATATTATATCCGCGTAAAGTTCATTCATAAAACTTTAAAATCATCACTTATAGATGGTTGTTTAAAATACTTACTTAAATCGTCTTGTTTCTTTATTCCAAACTTAACTTGCCATTCTTCCAACCATCGTTTAACACTACCCACGTATTCTTTGTTACCAACGTGAATCAAATCGATGTTGGTATCTACATATACTTTGCCACCAAGACTTTGCCACTTAAATCCAAGAAGAATATCTTCTGATACAAAATGTCCTTGTTCATTTACCACACAATCACAAATCATCTTGGTTACTGTTTTGCCATCAGTATAAACTTTGGATTCATTTTCAAATAACTTACCAAAACAATTTCTTGTCATTTTTAAAAACCCACAACCCAAACCATTTACTTCAAGTAAACCATTGTCATCAGGCACAATTTCAAATGTGTCTTCAGTGTCTCCTTTTACTTTGAAAGTATACAATTCTTCATTGTCATGTTTCTTTCTATACCCCCCACCGATCATATCTTTATCACTCAATACCAATTTGAGAAAATCTTTGGGTTTCCAACCCATATCACTATCAACAAAGAACAACACATCAAAACCATTTTCATATGCTATTCTAAAATAGTTGTTACGCACTCTTTGTACCAAACTATCATAACAAAGATACAATGGTACTACTTCAATATTGTTTTGCGCACATAATAGTATGGTATTGGTTATACTTTCCAAAAAGCGAACATCATATCTACCATCATAACCTGGTGCGGCTACTAATACTCTAATTGGTTTGTTCATACTGGATAATTAAATGCTTTGTAGTACCAAGCGTACTTTGTTGTAATATAATCACAATTGTGTTTACCCAATACTTTTAGATAATCTTCTTGTACTGGTTCAATCTTACCTCTTATTGAATGATCTCCAAATGGACGATAAAAAATATCATTTTCAAATGTAAACTGAGTTACATTGTTAAAATCGTGTTGGTAATATGGAATTTCCAAATAGTTGTAAATCTTCTTGATTTCTCTTTCTGGATTAGCCGTAAAGTCTTCAAACTTGATAAACAAGCATTTTTGAGCAATTCTACGCATTACCACATCGTAAATTACATCAATTGGAGCACATAGTGGGGGAGCTACGTTTAAAAACATATCAATACGTTTATCGACTGTGGTACCTTTCATTTCATTCCAATTTTGGATACCATTTTCGATATGTTGATTTTCTCTAAATTTCTTTTCCAAACTAGCAACAATAGCACGTAAATCTCGGATCATTACTATGACTTTTGGATTTGGATAAAAATGATTTACAAAGTCATATGTAACACTCCATCCTCTACACTTATCAATAACATATTTTCTTTCAGTGATGTTATTGAAGAACCCAAACAATCCTTCTCTGTAAAAACCTTTGCACGCAGCTTCCATTATCTTTTGGTCTTGTGCTTTGAATTCAATGCCGTTATTGAATAATCCTTTTAAATTCAATAATACATCGCAAAGACCACTAGTTGGAGTTGCGTAAATATCTGGGTTTTGAGCCATTACATTTTGTAATAATGTACTGCCAGCTCTAGGCATACTGCTTTGAAAGAATATTTTTTCTACCATATGATTTTATCTTACCACATATATAGACAAATTATCAATAACAATTTTTATTATAATTTAACCTCAGTTTATTCTTTCAAGACTTATTTTACATTTTTCGAATGCTACCCATTTACCTTCAAATAACCGTTCTCGTTTAACTTCTTTAGCAAATAATATAGCCACTTCGGATTCTTTATGTATTGCGCCAATTAACACTATAGTAGGTACATTATCAATGAGTCTAACCGTCCACCGTCTTTCCATTTTAGCAGAACCTTCGCCAATTGTACCATTATCTTTTAATTCTAAAATTCTAGTTTCTGTCTTGTTATCTATGTATCTAGTATATTTGTATTTACCCACGTAATTATTAGCAAATTTCTTTTCTTTACCAGTCATTTCATTCCAAGAATAAATGGTACCACTCCAATACTTGTCTCGTATATCTTTAGCTTCCGTGATTAAATGATGATTAAATTGAGTGGTTGGTCCGTTGCCTTCAAACATCAATTCTTTTCCTTGACAAGCGTGTTGAAATATTAATTGACTATCAAGATCGTGTTGCAACAAACATGGCCATTTCCAACCTGGTAAATTAGGCGATATAGAATACTTTTGATCACATTTGTGCCATGCTAAATGAAATGTACTTTTATCACCATAAACAAATTTATAAAACCAATCTGAATGTTCATTCATCCACATTGTTATGTTTAATGGTTTATAGCATTTTTCTTTGTTTATAAGATATTGACCCGTTTCAAAATCAACATAATCTCTATACTCCATTCCACAATTTTCCCAACAAATAGGTCTTAACCACTCGGGTCTGTCTCCAGGCGGTATATCTGGCCAAAATATTGCGCCTGTTTCTCTATATCGTGGATCATCAAACAAATAGGTTGGGTCTTTATATGGAATATTATCAGCATCCAGATACAATACTTCTTTGAAGTCACTATGAAGAGTGCTAAATACTTTTAATTCCCATCCTTGCATCAAACGAGGAGATAGATTATTTTTCTCACAAAATTCTCTAGCATTTACATAACGAATACCAAATGCATCACATAGTGATTTCATGTTGTTATCCATTTCATAATCATCCAGATACCAAAATTCGACTGGCAGTTTACATCCCAAACTTCTTAATATATGAAAACAAGCAAATCCACATCCAAAGTATTTTGCGCCACCTGCGCCTATTACGATACCGCGCTCTTGACTATATTGTGGAGGGTTATATTCTTTTTTTACTAGGTTATTTAGTATATGAACGTGTGCTAATTGTACTTCTTTTAATGCTTCCCATCCTTTTGGAAAGCCGGTAGTAACATTGGTATTTAAAATATCAATCCATTTGTTTGTGTTGCTGATTAACTCTTTTACTTCACTATCAAAATAGTCTAATATAGATGGATTTTGTTTTGATATTTCTAACAAATCTAACGTAATTTTCGTAGTATTCATATAACCAATTTATACAATATATATTACAAACCAAACCTATTTTTTGAAGCATTATAATTTTGTGCTATTTCAGAAGCGGATAATAATTTGTTATATGCTAATAGACATGCTATGTTTCCCGCAAAATAAGTGGGGGCTATAAAAGATCCACCACAAAAATCACCTTGATATACTGTTGCCGTTCCTGCATACCCAATTTTTAGTGTAGCGTTATTACTAAATGTGGCTAAAATAGTACCTAAACTTCCGGCTATATATATTTCGCTAGTAAGATTTTTGTATCCTGTTAAATATACACCCCCACTAGTACCTGACGCATCATATACAAATGAAATAAAATTCCAAGAATTTAATGTTAAAAGTGGACCAGATTGCGATTGAACAGCTCCACCTGGACAATTAGTAGATGGCGTACCAAATGATACTGTTCCGTTACATCTTATGAATATTCTCGCTCCTGCGTTTCCGCAACCGTTATCATTTTTACCAAATATAGAAATTGGAGCCGCGCCACTTGCTGGAAATGCCGTCGGTTTAATCCAAAAACATATAGAAAAATTACTTAAGTCTTGATTTATAGCACTAGTTCCAAAATCCACATAATCATTTATACCATCAAATACAATACTACCGCCATTACTACTATTAAATGTTGGACCATTGGTTAATGTACCATTATAACCACGACCACTTAAATCCGACCAAGTAGTACCCGCACGAGGATAACTATTTGTATCAGCAGCATCAACCGCGAATATTAATCCTGATGTAGCTATTTTTGGACCTCTTTGTATTGCCATATGATATAAATATATATTCTATTACAACCCCAAACCAAATCTAGATTTAGTTGCGTTATAGTTTTGAAGTACTTCTGTGGCGGTTAAAGCTCGATTATAAATAATAGTTGATGCAAGATTTCCTTTTAAATACTCAGAACTTGATACTCCTCCCGTCAAATGACCCAAATAAAAATATGTACTCCACCCAGATGGAATGTTTGCACTGGTTCCAACATTCACACCATTTAAATATAATATTGAAGTTGTACCATCACATGTAAAACTGATGTAGTACCAAGTGTTAACAGTAACTGTGGTTGATGAATTAATGGATGGAGTTCCTAACCACGCAGATCCGTTTCCAATAAAAACTTGTAAATTTCCAGCTCCGTTTCTGTTTAATGATATAGCTAAAGTATTATGTGGAAAACTGTTAATAAATGTATTTAATGATTTAGCTTGATCTATATATTTTATATATCCACACACTGTTATAGGCACAGATAACGTTTGTGTTACCGAAACATACTGGGTCGTACCATTAAACGCAAGATTACCAAGATTTGTAGTACTAAATGTTGGACCATTAGTTAGAGTGCCATTATTTCCGTTGCCACTTAAATCAGTCCAAGTGGTACCTGTGCGAGGATAACTATTTGTATCAGCCGCATCTAGTGCTAACACCAATCCATTAGTAACTACTTTGGGATCTATTATTGCTGCCATATATTATATTCTGAAGTAGATGGAGGGTTAGGATCTGTCCATTCAGGTGTAGCCAATATAGTTAACATTTCTTCGTATGTATATGGACCTTCTTTTGTGGTTAAATTATTTACACAATCAGGTGTAGCTCCATCCCATTTAACGAATGTTTTGGTTTGATCCACACTTTTACGCACCGTGTACACGGATGTTTCTTCTACTTGTGTAAAATCTATGGCATTTAATTCACTTACATTAAATATCATAAACTCTCTATCCTCATATAATGTTACATTATTCATATATTATAATTATCTCCCAAATCTGCTTTTTGTTGCGTTATAGTTTTGCAACACTTCAGTTGCGGTTAAAGCTCTATTGTAAATTTGAACAGTTCCATATGTTCCTTTAAACCAATAAAGACTATAAAAATCCGCTGTATTTCCTATTGTCATATTAGTATTAGTATCAACATTTAACACTGTAGCAGATGAGGCTAGAGATTCATATACTCCATTTATATAAAAATGCCCATTGTTAGTAGCTCCATTTTGACGAATCATAACAATATTTGCCCATACATTTACCAAACTAGACCAAGTATTTGTAGTAAAAATTTCAGATGAGGATGATCCATTTGCGGTTGACCAAAGAAATTTGTTTACGCTATCATTCCAAGCAAATCCATATCCAGCAGCGGCCGCAGGTGCTTGTTTACTTGTAATTACGAGTTTATAGTTTGGCGATCCTGTTTGAGTTAAAATTTTTATCCACGTACTTATCGTAAAATTGTTGGTTCCCATTTTTATACTTGATGCATTACCTAAGTTAATATAATCATCTATACCATCTATCGTAATAACTCCTCCATTACTATTACTAAATGTAGGTCCATTGGTCAACGTGCCATTATTGGCGTTGCCAGTTAAATCCGTCCAACTAGTACCTGTGCGAGGATAACTATTTGTATCAGCTGCATCTAGTGCTAATACTAAACCACTTGTAACTATTCTGGGACTAAAATACATAAATTATTTGTTTTCTAATTGTGATACTCTAGCTTCCAATTTTTCTATTTTTTCATTGGCTTCTTGAAGTGCTTTGACAGTTAATGCCAATATACCATCATAATCCAATCCATATGTGCCAGTTTCTTTGTCACCGTCACCCAACACCAATTCTGGTTTTACATTTAATACATCTTGCGCTATAAATCCATGACGTTTTACTCCAGTATTATATTTAAACTCAAACTTAACTGGTTTTAATTGAGTTATGGTTGGTAATGTATTTTCATAAATATACTCAACATTTTCTTTGGTTCTAATATCAGATGTACCACCACCAGGTGTACTCAATACACCAGCATCAGTTAAACCAAATATAACCGTTGAATAAGCATTGTTTACTATTTCAACACTACCACTGTTATTTAGACGAAACGCTTTTTGTGGGTTTAAATTACCAGATCTGGTATTTCTTACATATAAGAAATCATGATATGTGCTACCACCTCTTGTATTTTGACCAAGTATCATTAGTGAACCACTGGTTGTAATACTTGTACTACCAGATGTATTTAATAGTTCAGTGCCACCACGTATATGTAATTTAGCACTTGGGACATTTGTACCAATACCTACTCTACTACCACTAATTACAAAGTCATTGGCATTAAACTTACCCATTACAACTCTGTTGTTACTAAATGCTTCAATTACAGGCAAACCAGCGATTGTATTGACGCTAAATAAGCTGCCGGTCAAACTATCAGTTACTTCAAATAATGTACCATTACCACCATCAACTTTGAATACACTCTTGTTGCTACCAGATCCATATACATGTAATGTTGAGGTTGGGTTCTTAAATCCTATACCCAATGATCCAGTTGTTACGGTGGTACCTTCACCATAACTGCCTGTACCAAAGATCATGTTAGCAATGTTTAATTGACCATTACCAGTAGCTACAGGAGCATTTATGTTATAACCTATGATAATATTCTTGTTACCTGTTGTAATATTTGAACCAGCTTTATAACCGAAAGCACTATTACCGGTACCTGTTGTATTGCTTACTAATGCAAAATGACCGAAAGCACTATTATTGTTTGTGGTATTATTTTTTAATGCTTGATAACCGAATGCACTATTACTATTACCAATTGCATTGCTAGCTAAAGCTATGTGACCAAAAGCACTATTATTGGTACCGGTTGTATTATTTTGTAATGCTTTATAACCGAAAGCATTATTATTGTTTGTGGTATTAGTATATAATGCTCGGAAACCAAATGCGTTATTACGACTACCTAATGTATTGTAAAACATAGCTCTATAACCAAATACACTATTATTAATTCCACCTTGATTTTGTGTTAAAGCAAGACTACCAAATGCACTATTAGCATTACCAGTTGTGTTATCACGTAAAGCAACACTACCAAATGCACTATTGTTAAATCCAGTTGTATTGCTTACTAATGCAAAATAACCGAAAGCACTATTGCTAAATCCAGTTGTATTATTTTTTAATGTTTGATGACCAAATGCACTATTATATGTGCCTGTTGTATTACTTGCTAATGCATATGTACCGAAAGCATTATTATAATTTGTGGTATTAGCTGAAAGTGCATTTCTACCAAATGCATTATTATTACTACCAGCTAAATTTTGTTTGAGAGTATAATAACCGAAAGCACTATTGTGTGCACCTGTTGCATTATTTTGTAATGATCTGTGGCCGAAAGCACTATTATATGCACCGGTTGTATTAATTCTTAGAGAATAATAACCGAATGCATTATTATTGTTTGTGGTATTATTATATAGAGATTTGAAACCAAATGAGTTATTACGACTACCAGCTGTATTATTTCTTAATGCATTAAGACCAAACGCACTGTTTCTAACTCCAGTTATGTTTGCGTATAAAGCAGAAGAGCCAAACGCGGTATTATCAACACCAGTTGTATTAGACGCTAAAGCAAAATCACCAAATGCACTATTATCAGTTCCAGCAGTATTAGCTCTTAATGCATAACTACCAAATGCATTATTTCTATTGGCAGTTGTATTATTTTGTAATGTTCTATGACCAAATGCGTTGTTTCTAATGCCAGTTGTGTTACTTGCTAATGCTAAATGACCAAACGCATTGTTATTACTTGTTGTATTTGCAGCTAACGCTCTATAACCGAAAGCATTGTTACTGTTACCGGCAACATTATTTAACAACGTTTGATGACCAAATGCGCAATTATATACACCACCTACATTCCAGTTCAATGCTTGTGTACCAAATGCATTATTATTAGTACCTGTAGTATTACTTAATAATGCAAAATAACCAAATGCATTATTTCTAGCACCACTTACATTGTTTGCTAGTGCCAAATAACCAAACGCACTGTTAGCATCACCTGTTGTATTATTTCTTAATGCGTAAGCGCCAAATGCACTATTTTTAAAACCAATTGTATTAGATCTTAAGGCTTGATAACCAAATGCACTATTAAAAATACCAGTTGTATTTACATATAAAGCTCTAACACCAAATGCGCTATTTCTAGTACCAGATGTATTATCTCTTAATGCGCTATAACCAAATGCACTATTACTAAAACCAGTTGTATTGCTTCTTAATGCTCTACTACCAAATGCACTATTAACATTTGCAGTATTAACTGTTAATGCAGTGTAACCAAACGCACTATTACCTTGACCAACTATGTTGTTAGATAATGTTTTATAACCAAACGCGCTGTTTTGAAAACCAGTTGAATTACTTCTTAAAGCACTAAAACCAAAAGCACTGTTATTGTTTGTGGTATTATTTTGTAATGCATAATTACCAAATGCGCTATTTCTATTACCAGTTGTATTACTTGCTAATGCCAAATAACTAAATGCACTATTTGCAAAACCAGTTGTATTGTTTGTTAATGTAAAAACGCCAAATGCGCTATTATTGTTTGTGGTATTTGCTTTTAAAGCAAAACCACCAAATGCACTATTTCTATTTCCAATTAAATTACTTGTCAATGCTTGATAACCGAACGCAGAATTATTAGATCCAGAAGTATTACTTGATAATGTTAAATAACCAAATGCGCTATTTTGAGTGCCAGTTGTATTCTGTCTTAATGTTTTATAACCAAATCCATTAATATTATTTGTTTCATTGAAATATAAACTTTGAGCACCAAATGCACAATTTCTACTTTGTAGAGATGTTCCACCTTGATGTGCTTTATAACCAAATGCACTGTTATTACTACCACCTGAGATACCAATCAGCGCTGAACGGCCAACCGCACAATTATTAATACCGGTTAAATGAGATTTTAAAGCTTCAGTTCCAATAGCGATATTACTACTACCAGTTGTATTACTTGCTAATGCTAATATACCAAATGCATTGTTATTTGTACCAATTGTATTAGCAGTTAATGCGGATACACCAAATGAATTGTTATTTGTACCACTTGTATTATTTGCTAATGCTCGAGATCCAACCGCATTATTGTTACCACCAGTTGTATTGGAGATTAATGCTCTATAACCAAATGCACTGTTTGAACTACCGCTTATATTAGCTCTTAATGCGTAATGACCAAATGCACTATTAAATCCACCTACCGTATTATATATTAATGATTGATTACCAAAAGCACTATTATAATTACCAGTTGTATTACTTGCTAATGCTCTATCGCCAAATGCACTATTATATCTACCAAATGTATTAGCAGTTAAAGATTTATAACCGAAAGCATTGTTGTTTATACCTGTAGTATTGTTTAATAATGCATTATAACCGAATGCATTATTTCTAGTACCAGTTGTATTACTTGCTAATGCATAATTACCAAACGCACTATTATTATTTGTAGTGTTTACTCGTAAAGCACTAGTACCAAAAGCACTGTTGTTATTACCAGTTCCACTACTTATTAGTGCGTTATAACCAAATGCACTATTATTAATACCACTAGTGTTTTTTATCAATGCTTGATGACCAAACGCGCTATTTCTAATACCGGTTGTATTGCTTGATAATGCATATGTACCAAATGCGTTGTTATTACTGGTACTATTAGTAAATAATGCTCTGTAACCAAATGCATTGTTATTATTACCAGTAGCATTCAATTGTAAAGCACGAGCGCCAAATGCGTTGTTATTAAAACCAATTGTATTACTGAGTAATGAATATGCGCCGAATGCATTATTTCTAAAACCGGATGTATTGCTTGATAATGCATACAAACCAAATGCGCAGTTAACAGAACCAGTTGTGGTATACTTTAAAGCTCTATGACCGAATGCACTATTAGCTATTCCAGATGTATTTTTATTTAATGCCTGATAACCAAATGCATTGTTTCTATTACCGGATATATTGTTCGATAAAGCTTTATAACCAAAAGCATTATTACGATTGCCAGTTGTATTACTGGCTAACGAAAAACTACCAAATGCACTATTTAGACTACCAATTGTATTGCTTGCTAACGACAAATATCCAAATGCACTGTTATTAAAAGCAGTCGTATTACTAACCAATGCTTTATAACCAAAAGCACTATTATTATTGGTAGTATTAGCTGCCAATGTATAATAACCAAATGCAGTATTTTTACTGCCCACCAAATTTTGTCTCAATGAACTATGACCAAAAGCACTGTTTTTAGCGCCTGTTGTATTTAATGTCAAAGCTTTGTAACCAAAAGCATTGTTATTAATACCAGTACTATTGCTTGCTAACGCCAAATAACCAAACGCATTATTATTGTTTGTGGTAGTAGAATATAAAGCTTTATAACCAAAAGCACTATTTCCTTTACCAGAAACGTTTTTATACAAAGAACTTGCGCCAAAAGCACTATTTCTTATACCACCTACGTTATAACGCATTACACCGCTACCAAATGCACTATTACCACCACCTGTTGTGGTATTCAACAATGCTTGAATACCAAATGCACTGTTACCCGAAGCAGAAGTGTTATTTCTTAATGCACCATTACCAAACGCACTATTACTACCACCAGTTACGTTATATCTTAATGCATTTTGTCCAAATGCACTATTACCAACACCGCCTATATTGTTAGCTAACGAATAATAACCAAATGCAGAATTCCAGATACCAGTTGAATTAGATCTTAAAGCTTTGTATCCAAATACTGCATTTGAAGAAATATTACCCGGACCTCTACCAGCTGTAATGCCATTGATTGTCAAACTGTGTGTAGCATCAATTGCAATACTATTACCAAGAGTGGTCGATGCGGTAAATTTAGGAATAGTATTGGTTGTACCACTACCACCTATACCACCACCGCCTCCACCAGCACTATTAAGTGCGTAACTAGCAGTAGCATATATTATACCTTTACCACTATTGACGTAAAGCGCACTGCTCGTTACTTGTAAGTTTACAATTGGATTTGATGCATCTTGAAAACTAATGTTTCTACTACCCGGCGTTATAATAATGTCATTTGGCATAATTTATATAATCTATTATAAATATTACTTTTCTGGTATTAACTTAGGTATATCTTTACGTTCAGCAACTATATAATAATAACAATTTACTGGAATATTATCATCATTACCCACAATTACTTGGTTATTAGTTATATCTACTACGTATAGTTTTTGATATTTTCCTTTTGGAGTCAATGTTACAGTTATTGTTTCATCATCAACCAAATATGGCCAATAATCTGGTAATTGTATAATATTATCATTTTCAAGTTTACCACGCACGAATACTGTATGTTCTGGAGATTCAGTTACACCATGTTCCAAATACATGTTTTTCTTATTTGGATCTGGATGCTTAATCAAGAAACTCTTGGTTGTAGCACCAAAACTACCACTAACTTGTAGTGTATAAGTTGGGTTATTTATACCAATACCAACTTTAGCACCAGTTGTTACAGTTGTGGTTTCACCAAAGCTACCTGTAGCAAATATCAAGTTAGCGATATTTAGTTGACCGTTGCCTGTAGCAGATGGAGCGTATACATTATGACCGATTATAATGTTCTTATTTCCTGTGGTAATGTTTGATCCAGCATTATAACCAACCGCATTGTTATTAGTACCTGTTGTGTTATTTTTTAAAGCATAAACACCGAATGCATTATTAAATGAACCAGTTGTATTCTGCCTCAACGAAGACCAACCAACCGCACTATTACCACTACCAATTGTATTATATACTAATGATCGGTAACCTACAGCTGTATTTGCGACACCTGCTGTATTATATTTTAATGCAATATCACCAAATGCACTATTTTGATAACCAGTTGTATTATTAAACAAAGCACTATAACCAAATGCGTTGTTATCATAACCAATTGTGTTATTTTGTAATGCGTAATTACCAAATGCACTATTATTATTGCCCGTTGTATTAGCATACAACGATTTATTACCAAAAGCGCTGTTTCGAGAACCTTCTACATTTTTAAATAATGCTTGAGTACCAAATGCGCTATTATTAATACCACTTGTATTGCTTGCTAATGCAAAAGTACCAAATGCATTGTTATTATATCCAGTTGTATTGCTTGTTAACGCATTAATACCAAATGCATTATTATTAGCTCCACCTGTATTTGCTGATAATGATTGATGACCAAATGCGCTATTATTAACACCGGTTGTGTTGTACATTAAAGTTCTATAACCAAATGCATTATTACTATTACCAGTTGTGTTGTAATTTAATGCTCTATAACCAAAAGCACTGTTATAATTACCAAATGTGTTAAATCTTAACGCAAATTTACCAAATGCATTATTACTATTACCGGTTGTATTAAAATTTAATGCGCTGTAACCAAATGCGTTATTATTAATACCAGTTGTATTATACTTCAACGCCTTATAA
>Ga0315909_10002182_pt1 | contig 25408 bp, 43 predicted proteins | sample LakEriMetagenome_11_FD_203527 | JGI IMG/M metagenome (GOLD analysis project Ga0315909, IMG submission 203527) | Freshwater fungal communities from buoy surface, Lake Erie, Ohio, United States - Buoy 2 MA125 | ecosystem: Environmental > Aquatic > Freshwater > Lake | place: USA: Lake Erie, Ohio...
CGAGCCACTGTTAGGTTATCAAAAGCGATATCCCGAACTGATAGAATCCTGCAGAGCCAAGGGCCTGCGCGATCTCACTTTTGAAACAAATGGCAGCCAGTGGTTATACGATGACGTCAGAGAGTATCTGTTTGAAGAATTTACCCGACACGGTCGTGACTATGATCGATTGACCTTTAGTGTCAGTCCCAAACTGCCATGCTCAGGAGAGTCGTGGGAATCTGCTATCAATCCTACCATAGTCAAGAGTTATGAGATGATCGGACATACCTATCTCAAGTTTGTAGTGGCCACGCGAAAAGATGTGGAAGATGCCGAGCGTGCTGTTGAAGAATTCCGGCATGCCGGCTTTGGTGGACCAGTGTATCTCATGCCCATGGGCGGAGTTCCTCAGGTGTACAATCTCAACACTCAGGAAGTGGCTCGCTTGGCCATGGAACGCGGCTGGCGTTACAGCCCCAGACTGCAGGTAGATATCTGGCGCAATGCCTGGGGCACCTGATGCTGGGCTCAAGTTATGGAGTCCAATCTGAAAATCAATCCTATGATCCGTTCATGGATCGAGCTGAATTCTCCTATGCCTTTTCAATCTGGCCGCGGCGTTGCTATAATACCCGGCGATGGGTTTGGGGTACAGGCTTGCGCGGGCGCAGAATCATAACTGGACCCGGTGAATCAGTGATCGAGGATCGTTGGTATCACATACACGAAGGACTGATTATGTTGATAAAAAGGAGTGCAGATGGGACTGTTTGATAGATTTAAGAAAAAGCCTGCTGTAGCCAAGGAGCCAGCCAAGGAACCTAAGCCTAAAAAGTCTGCCAAGGACATGGCCACCGAGCGTGGCGATCCTTATGTGGCTATCCTCAGCATGGATGTTGATCCAGAAAATCTGCATCAGGGAGCATTTGAACTTGATTGGAATAGCATCTTTGTCACCCGCTTGGTCAAAGCCGGATATATGATGAAGCCAGACGATACTGATGCAGAAGTAGTTGATCGCTGGTTCCAGAACGTGTGCCGGCATGTGGTCATGGAGACTTGGGAGCAAGAACAAGCTATGAATCCCACACCGCAACGGCATATACACAAGCGTGATCTTGGCGACGGCCGGAGTGAAATATCTTGATCGACGATCGCCAACGAGAAATCATGGTCATCGCGCAGGAAGAAGCCGCAGAGGTCATACAAGAAATTTCCAAGATCTTTCGGTTCGGCATTGATGAATCACATCGTGATGGCATGAGTCATCGCGAACGCTTGGCTACGGAAGTAGGCGATCTCTTGGCCATGGTCGATCTCATGATCGACTACAAACTGGTAGATCCGGCCAGATTAGAAATAGCCAAGCAACACAAAGTAACCAAGCTTAAAAAATATTCAAGTATCTATCGATGATATTCAATCACATCAAAGAACTCAAACAACAAGGTAAAAAAGTAGGAATCACATTCTCGACCTTTGACATGTTGCATGCTGGCCATATTGCCATGCTCAGTGAAGCCAAGAATCACTGCGATTATCTAATCTGTGGTCTGCAGACTGACCCTACCATAGATCGGCCGGACAGCAAGAATACACCTATCCAGAGCATAGTTGAACGCCAGATACAATTGGCAGCATGCCGTTATGTTGATGAAGTGGTAGTATACAGCACCGAAGAAGATCTCTGTGACCTGCTGTTGATCTTGCCTGTGGATGTGCGCATCCTGGGTGTGGAATACCAAGGCCAGCACTTTAGTGGCAAAGATGAATGCCATCGTCGTGACATAGAGTTGGTGTTCAATGCCCGAGATCATTCATTTTCCAGTTCCAGCCTGCGCAAACGGGTGGCCTGGGCTGAAAGCCAGCGTCTGTTAAAAAATGGGCCTGATCTTGAACCAGGCATGCAGATTCATTCTGAAAATCTTGGTCTCATAAGATGATACTGTACGTCAACGGTGACAGCCACACAGCCGCGGCCGAAGCTGTCAACGCTCATGCCTTTGCTGAAGACGATCCTCTGCTTCCACATCTTGGACGATTGCCACATCCAGACAATCTGCGTGTGAGTTGGGGTAGGCTGCTGGCAGATACTTTAAAATCTCATTTCAAGTGCGATGCCGAGAGCGCGGCCAGCAATAGCCGCATATTAAGGACCACCCGGGCTTGGATGGACTCAGTCACTCACGATGCCAGGGAAATACTCATGGTCATACAGTGGAGCACCTGGGAACGCCGCGAATGGTACATCGACGGGAGATATTACCAAATCAATGCCAGCGGGCAGGATCATGTGCCGGACAATCATCGACAGGCATACAAAGAATATATCGCGGGCGTAGATTGGAATCTTTGCCGCAGAGACAGCCACAAGGAGATCTGGAGACTGCACGAAGAACTGCAGGATCTCGGTATCAGGCATGTGTTTTTCAATGGCAACAGTGATTTTTCGGCCATAGACCAAAAAGACAAAGTGACCTGGGGATCCAGTTACATAGGCCCTTATGATGCCGGCGCCACGTTCAATCAGTGGCTTTTGGACCACGGATATCAGACAGTTGCACCCAATTCTTGGCATTTTGGACGCGATGCTCATGCGGCCTGGGCTCGTTTTGTGTTACAATACATTGTCCAATCAAAAATGCTATGATATGAACTATATTCTAATCGATACTGCTAATATGTTTTTCCGGGCCAGGCACGTGGCTTTCCGCGCCGCTGACACCTGGGAAAAAGTAGGCTATGCCCTGCACATCACGCTGAGTGCCGTAAACAAGGTAGCCCGGCGATTCCAAGCAGATCACGTGGTCTTTGCCTTGGAAGGACGCAGTTGGCGCAAAGATCATTATGCACCCTACAAACGCAACAGAGCCGAAGCCAGGGCGGCCTTGACTGAACAAGAACAAGAAGAGGATCGTATGTTTTGGGAAACATATGACTCTTTGACTAAATACCTTGCTGAACAGACCAACTGTTCGGTGATCAGACATCCCAACGCTGAAGCCGACGATGTCATCGCTCGCTGGATTGCTTTACATCCCCAGGATCAACACACCATAATCTCCAGCGATACAGATTTCGTGCAACTCGTCGCCGACAATGTTAGCCAATACAACGGTATCACAGATGAACTGATCAGTATCAAAGGCATATTTGACGCCAAAGGTCAAGCCATCGTAGACAAAAAAACCAAGATGCCCAAGGCCATTCCAGATCCGGAATGGTTGCTGTTTGAGAAGTGCATGCGAGGTGATGCGTCAGACAATGTTTTCTCGGCTTACCCGGGCGTGCGCACCAAAGGTACAAAGAACAAAGTGGGTCTCACAGAAGCCTTCCAGGATCGGCAGAGTCGAGGCTATGCCTGGAACAATCTTATGTTGCAACGCTGGACTGACCATGATGGGATCGAGCACAGGGTGTTGGATGACTACAATCGCAACCGCAGCCTGATCGATCTCACAGCACAACCCAATGATATCAAGACCATGGTTGATCAAGCCATACGAGAACAGATCAGTCACAAAGACATAGGGCAGGTAGGCGTGCGATTCATGAAATTTTGTGCCAAATTTGAACTCAACCGTGCCAGCGATCAAGCTGATCAATTTGGCCGTTGGTTGAATCAAACTTATCAAGGAGGATTAGAACAACATGCTATTAGCTAAACCAGTGATACCAAATCAATATTGGATATTGCGTGACGACGATCGCAAGGTCGGCAACATCGAAGCCGGGCCCAACGGAGTGCAGATCCGCATAGACAATCACGTAGAAACTTTCAAAGATATCCGACTACTAAAGAAAAAGGTCAAAATATCTTGGCAAGAGTCTGGTCGCGTTTCGGCACCACAAGTGTCCGCGATCAATGAAGTCAATGGTTTTCATACAACTTCAAAACCATATAATTCAATCTTTGACGTGCGACATCAAGTACCATTATGGACCAAAGAACCCAGATCCAAATCTTGGTACGCCGCGGGCTGGTACTGTATCAAGCACGGCCGGTCATGGCGTATAGTAGAATGTCCAAAATTGATCACTCTCGAGCGTTACACATACCAAGGTCCATTTCAAACCCAGGATCAGGCCAGTGGGCATATACATCAATAAATTCATAGATCGCATCCGTGCCATGGAAAGCAGACCACAGCGCGAACTGACAATGAGCCTGTCTGAAGCCAGAGACCTACACAGCGATATCACCAAACTGCTCCTGGCTCTTCACGAACTACATGAAAAGTCTGCTACAATCAACAAACCAAGCGCCAGCAATTTAGAAGTCGATGGTGGATCCTTCTAAAAACTACCTACTTTATGTCATAAATAGAAGTAGGAGTTTATTGTGTCAAGACCCAAACCTCGAGTGTTGGTTGAAATAACCAACAAAACTACTTACAAGACAGAACAGGTACTGGCTGCCGAAGGTATCTGGGCGGTGTTTTTTGATGGCTCACCTATCAATCTCAAAACATCCAACATGTTGGTCCAATATCCTGGGCCCAAATACAAAAAAGTTTCATTTTCCAATCAAGGTCATGCCATCAATCTGGCCAAGAAACTCAACACTCAATTTAAAACTGACAAATTCTCAGTGGTGTTGTTGAAACAAGGGGAGCAGATATTCCCCGATGGCAAATCGAAAACTTGAAATAGTCCAGCGTCTGCTGGTTGACATCCCCGATACACACAAGGAACCAGAATCACAGGCCATGATCACATGGTGGGCCAACATACGCCCCGAAGGTGGCCTTAGGCTGACCCAACATGGCTATCACATCATGCATGACCTCTTAGAATTGGAATCATGGGAACTGGTGCTGTCGGATCACAATCAAACATCGAGGAATCGTGTAACCAAAAAAATCGTGTTGGAGTTGGATCGCAAGTTAGAGTGGCCTTACTATCTTGATTACAACTCCAGGAAGAAACGTCGCCGCATAGTGTTCTTTGGCAGTCGCGAAGCCATGATGGCCACCATGTATGGCGATCTGGAACGGTGGCTGGCCAGCCTGGATTAAACCAAACTCTTTTTTTTGTTGTTTTTTTACAACACCCTAAAAACAAGCAGGTTAGTGCCCACTAACCACCCGGTTGACCAGAAACGGTGATTTCGGTTATAATATGCTTATGGAAATGAAAAAAGCACCCCGTAAAAAACGAGCAGATCGCACCCACATCGTTTACAAGATCATGTCGGGCACAGACTTCTACATCGGCGTCACTGCCAAGACCGAGTCAACCGTGCTCAAGAGTGTGCGTGTTCGTATGAACAAGCATCTATATCGTAGCCGAAGCGAAGACAAATCCTGGGCCTTGTACGAAGCCTTGCGTGATCGTGGTCCCGGTGCTTTCGCTTACAGCATCGTGTCAGTGGTGCGTGGCAAAAGTGAAGCACACTCGGTTGAGCGTGCCTTGATCCGTGAGATGCGTCCAAACTTGAACACCGATGTCCGTGAAAGGAAAACAGTATGAGCGACCTGAAATCTTGGGAAGAAATGTCCGATCTCGAACGTGCGGCTTGTACTTACTGGGACATGTATAAAGACGCCCACGGTGTTCGTCCACGCGGTATTGACACCAGCAATTGGACCTTGGAGCAGTTTGAGCAGGAATTCGAACACTTGGGTGCCGTCATTGAGCAAGAAGAAGCGAACCGCAAAGACGCTGAATCCACTGCCATAGAAAATTTTGAACAGCATGTGACCAACACAATCTGTATGGGTGCCCAAGATCGCGAAACTGCGCTCAAATGGATCATGCAGTCCAGCCACGCCGATGGCGACTGGGAATACTTCTGTTTTCTCAACGGCCTACCTTATGGATATTTTCTTGACGTTTTAACTTTGGAGCAATAGCATGGGATATTTTTCAAATTTAGCAATTGAAATCGAAGAGGCATTGTTTGAAGGTGCCACGGTGGAGCAGATCGCTGAACGGTTCAACTTGTCAGTGCCGGCTGTGAAAGCCTATATCGAGCAATTGGAGCAAGCCGATCGCGAACCTTGTGCTTGGGATTGACCAGAAACGGTGAGATCGGTTATAATAAACGAAACTATCAAGGAGCAACAATGTATCTACAACTATTACCTATCTCAGAACAACAAGCCGTGGTGCGAGCCTTGCGTGGCTGGCAGTTTGACCGCAAGTCTCATGGCAGTCTCTATGATCGAGGCCGTGCCGATTCATACTATGGCCGCGCACCTACCCCGCACTATGGTGGTGTGGGCGGTGATTCGGGTCATCGTGTCCGGGTCACAGACTCTGCATCGGTAGCAGAATACCAGGCCGGCTATGACGACAACGAACGGTCCGGTGACCACAAAGACTGGCGATGACCAACATAAAAAAACAGATCAAGACACGCAACTGGGTGGCCAAGCACAACTTTAACCGCCCGGTGCGTCATCGCGATCGTATCGATTATCAACGACAGCCCAAGCACAGGGCCAAGGAGCAATACAATGAGCATTGAAATCTCGGGCCTGAGCCCAAGACAGATAGACTTGGCCAACCGCATCTGGAGCATGGACTCCATGGAAGAAGTAGTAGCGTTTTTTGACACCCTGCCACAACGGGCCAAGATCGATGCTTACATAGTGTACCAAATGATCTTGTTGGCATGGCAGGATGAAGAACCTGTAGGCGAGTGCGCTGAGGCTTGCGAAGTTATTGATTACATCAGGAGCCTATGATGCTAAAATACAAGACCATATCAGAAGTCAACACGATCCAGGACCGACTGCGGCGCAACAGTTATGGCGGCACTTACTGGCGACAAGAAACCCATAATCGCGAGACCGATACCCTGAGCCTGTTTACATTGAGTACTGAAGCCCGGAGAGACAGTGAACACAATTTTGACCTTGTGATGGACACAGCCCGGCACTTCGGCCAAGACCTTGTAGTGATCAAACCACAGCAGGTACAGATAGCCGGTGCAGGCGATGGCAGTGTAAATCAAGAGATAGTCAAGGTACTGTTTCCACGGCCGTGGTTGCGCGAATATGAGAAGTGGATAGACACCACCCATCCTATGAGTCCAAAGTTAGACCATAGTGAGCAGGGTGCAGTAGCAGAATTCTACACATATCGCCCGGCCATGTGCTTGCGTGAGCAACAGGGTGTGTATGATGTCACCACTGGTCAGCGGTTGACCAATCGCAGGCACATAATCGAGCGGATGTGGCAGTTGGGATTCGCCGCACAGCGTGGCCGGCCCTTGAGCATGGCCAGGACCAGGTGGACCGGTAACAGAGAAGAACTCACAGAGATAGCAGACTTGGCCGATCGGCATTGGAATCGACGCAACACATCAGAGGCCTCTAAGAAACTGGTGTCGGTATGGCGTAGCATCAATCGTTACTCGGCCTGGCCGGGATCATGGTAAAGCCTTGAGTGATCTCCATGACATTTTCCCCTATGAATGTACCACGCGACATCCCTATGATCAAGTGGTACCATGGTTGGAAGCCAACATCGGCGAGTTTGATCGTGAGTGGTATCGCTACGGATCTGACATAGCCGAAGGGGTTACAGGATGGGATCCGTACGACTTCTACAGATTCCGAGATGAGCAAGCCGCGGTGTTGTTTCGATTGAGGTGGTCATGATCGTTATATTGTTCACTGCCGGAAATTTTGGAAGTACCATAGAATATTGTTTACGAGAATTTAGCAATGAACTGAAGAAAGTACAGTTCGGCTTGCTCGAAGATGGATCCATGCACGGATATGGAAAATCTTTCCATCCAGTGACATTTGACCAATGGAACAATCACCCATCAGGCATAGACATAGCCACCCCTGTGTTTCCGAATAAAAACTATCAATCGCCAATGGATTCTTTGATGTTTTACCAAACTCAAATTAAAAAAGAAGATTCTGTCATTTTCATTGATAGCAATTCTCTTGATCAAGCTCAGCGCACCCAATTATTCAATTATCACAAAAATAAAAACAATGGCTTATTAGACGTCCTAATGCGGGATAAAGCCCAAAGTTGGAATGCAGAGTACACACATTGGCAAGACATGCAGATTTTTGAGCTCCGAGAAGCATTGAGTTTTTATGCAGATCAACAGCATCAATATGTAAACTTAAAAAATCATGCGCCTTCAGATTGGCTCATAGTTGATCCAGATAAAATTATTTGGAATTTACCAAGAGAAATCACCCGCATGATGCCACACTGCGGCCTCACAATCAACGATGAAGATTTAGAAGAATTCTACCAAAAATGGCTGGATAAACAAAAATACGTTTTGGACGAATTCGATTTGATTATAAAAATACTCAATTATCTTGATACTGATCAATTCTTATCCTGGCCGGGATTATCATTGTTTGGTGAAGCTATACTGCAATCAAGACTGCGACAAAATGGACATGAGTTGGATATGGTGGACCTCAATCAATTTCCTAATAACACTGTTGATCTACGTGGAAAATTAATCAGGGCATAAATTACAGTCATGATCGATTTTTACTATGAATTTCCCGATAACACCCTGCTGTTTGATCGACCCACAAGATTCGCTTTCATGCGGGGATATCATCCCGAGGAAGCATCTACCACCCAGCACTTGTTCCACAGCCAATGTTTGATCTTGGCCTCTCGCGTTTGGTTGGAGAACGCCAATGGTGCTGTACTGGTCAAGATAGGGCGGCATGATGTACATGAATCTATCAACCCCCGCGAACTGATCTGGATCAAACTACAAGCTCGTGAAATTGAATTATAAAAAACCGCCTCAGTGGCGGTTTTTTGTTGTTCAGTGATTGATCTGGCTCCACACACGCTGGCGTATCTGTTGCGTGAGGCTCTCGGGCAACGCCACGTAGTCCAAGTCGGCAGCGTCTTTTTTACCATTCTTAAAAGCCCAGTCAAAGAATTTCAAGACTTCTTGACTGGCTCGCTTGTCGGCAGGATCTCGGTACATGATTATAAATGAAGCAGATGAAATAGGCCATGCGTTGGGATTCCGTTGATCCACGATTGAAAGTCCCATGCCCGGCACGGAGAACCAATCAGCACCATCGGCAGCGGCTGCGAATGTGAGATCATCAGGTGCCACATATTTTCCGCTCCGGTTCTGGAGCAACATGTAGTTCATGTTGTTTTTCTTCACATAGGCATATTCCACATATCCTATGGATCCTTTCACACGGTTCACGTTGGCTGCCACACCTTCGTTGCCTTTGCCACCCACAGCCATGGCGGGTATCCATTTCACAGCGGGGCCACGTCCTACTCGATCAGCCCAAGATTTGCTCACTGTGGCAAGATAGTCTGTGAAGTTAAAGGTGGTGCCCGAACCATCCGCACGGTGTACCGGAGTGATGGGCAGATCTGGTAACCGTTTACCAGGATTCAAAGCGGCGATTTTGGGATCATTCCATTTGACAATGTCTCCCATGTATATCTCGGCCAACACAGGTCCAGTGATACGCAGTTCACCAGGTCGGAATCCTTCCAAGTTGATGACAGGTACGGTGCCTCCAATGATGGCTGGAAACTGTACCATGCCACCTTGGTCAAGTTCTTCACCTTTCATGGGTGCGTCAGTGGCACCAAAGGTCACAGTTTTTGCACGGATCTGGCGTATACCGCCCGATGATCCAATGCTTTGATAGTTGAGTCCCACACCAGTGGCCTTTTTATAACCTTCAGCCCACTTGGCGTAGATTGGATAAGGGAATGTAGCACCTGCGCCTGTGATGTCGGCTGCTTGAACGGGTATGGCGATGGCTGCGAACACAGCCAATATGAATTTCTTGATCATTGACATCTCCTTTTGGTTGTTGTGTCGCAATATATTTAGATCAGATTGTGTTACCATTTTGTTACACTTGTGAAATTACTTGAAGTTGACCTATAACCCAGATCCTGCTACAATACTCAAATGGGCCTGTAGCTTAAACAGTGAAGCAAGCGACTCATAATCGCTAGAGTGCGGGTGCAAGTCCTGCCGGGCCCACCATATAACACAAAGGTACCACATGTCCGAACCCAAAAAGAAAATCCATATTGAATTTGCGCCTGGTGCTTTTGACCAATTTGACGGTACCCAGGAAGAACTGGATGCGTTTATCGCTGAACTGCAAAGGATGGCTGACTCAGGGGAATTGGAAGAACAAAGCTTAAGCCTGGATGACGACGAGGCCTGGAATCAACTGTCAGAAGAAGAGCAGATCATTATCTCAAACGCGATCAACCGGCCCGATGAGACACGACACTAACGATACCACTCGGCGTACAGCCGTACAACCTTGCCATTGGTCTCGCTTTGCTCATTGACCTGGCGATAATCATGCAAGGCAGCGAAATCCTGTAGCCGGCGATGACTCCAGGGATAGAATGGAATGCCCTGACATTTCTCTGAAGCATGATCTCTACGTCCAGGGTTCAGGCGCCAGTAAATGCGTGATGTGGGTTTTAGGCACTCCACCACTTTCTTTATCTGTCTACCAACTATGGCATCGTCCCCGAAGTTGATCGATCCCAAGCACACAGCCACATCAAATTTCTTGGTTGCATGGAAGTCTTCTATGGTCACGGTAAAATCGGCTTCGTCTCGGGCTGGATCGATGCCTACAACATTGGGCACCAAGGTCTTGAAAGGATTGGCGCCACAGCCCACATCCAGCAACCATTCGTGTGGCATGATCTTTTTTGAGATCACATCGTAGGCGCTATAATTATATGCGTCCACGCTGGGCTTCCAGTGGTGTCGGAAATAATCATTTAGGTAATCTTGATCGTGCATAATAATCCAAAAGTAAATGCTGTAAAGTGGGCCAGTGCCTGTGTGATACTTATCGCCATGCTGTTCCACACCTTGGGAATCACCCCCTGGAACAGTTTCCTCCAGATGTTGGGAGCTGCCGGCTGGGTCTATGTGGGCTGGACGTGCCGCGAGCGAGCACTCATGCTTAACTTCCTTCCACAGTTTTTCATCATCATACCAACTTTAATCTATGCTTACTACTTTGCCCAATAAGATATTCATGATAGGTGTGCCTGGAAGTCGATGGTCTGGTATTGCCCAGAATGTCGAAGACAATATCCCAGGATTCAATACCACAGATCGCACACCTGACCGAGTCTATCAGCATCATACATTTTCTGGGCACCTGGGTGCGTACTTTGGAACCGGCTGGGATCATGACACCAGCCTGGATCAAGAAAATCTGGATAGACCATTTGCACACTCTGATGGAACCCGCATACTCAAAAGCCATGAATGGGCTTATAAATTAGATGAGATACATGACAGCTATCCCGACGCTTGGATTTGGTTGGTCTATCGTCCGGACATGGCAGCCTATGCTTGGTGGCACGAAGCCGGAGGGTTTGAAATCAAGTATCCAAAATATCGTCCCTATTACCGAGATTCTATAAATATGTTCGCTGAGATACAACGCATGAACCAATGTATCTTGGAATTCAGCCAGAAGCATGATCTTGCCTGGCATCATATATCGTCAACCTGGATCAAAGCCACATTTGGCCGGGCAGTGGAGCCCACGGTCCGTCTCGCAGACACCCTTGTGTGTTGTTTTAAACCCTAAACATAAGGAAAAATCTATGAAGAAGTTATTAGCAACAACATTGTTGGCTATGTCCGCCACCGCATGGGCCTGGCAACCAACCAAACCCGTCACGGTGCTGATTGGCTTCGCACCAGGATCTGGTAACGAAATGAGTTTTAGAGCCGTGGCCAAAGAAGTAGAACGAACCACGGGTGTCAGTTTTGTAGTCACAAATCAACCCGGAGCAGATGCTGCCATCAGTTTAAACAATCTCGTGGCAGCTGCACCCGACGGTCATACCATCAACATCGCCAGCCAACAAGGCACCTGGGTCATGGCCGATGTGATCAGCCGAGATATCATAAAATTCACGCCCGACAGTTTTGAGTACACAGTGAACATCGCCAAGAGCCCCTTGGCCTTGATCGCCCCTGTGGATTCACCAGTGAACACGCCGCAGGAATTCATGCGCTTGATCGAATCTGGAAAGCGACCAGTCACAGTCGCCGTGGGCGCATCGAGCCACAAACTGGCCTATGAATACATCATGAACAACAGCCGAGCAAGGCGTGACATGGTCACCGCGGCCAACTACAAAGGACCTGCGCCTGCTGGTCAGGATGTCGCTGGAAAACACGTGGACTTTGGTATCATTCCAGCCGCAGTAGCCTACAATCTCGTGCAAGCCGGCAAGGTCAAGTACATTGGTATCTTTGGTGAACAGCGCCTGTCTAAGATACCCACAGTGGCCTTGATGAACACCGTGGTGCCCGGCGCCAATGTGTATGCAGGATGGGGCATCGTGCTACCTCGTGGTACACCGCCTGAAGTCACTCGCTGGTACACTGAAAACTTTGTGCGTGCCATACGCAGTGCCGAAGCACAGAGATTCTTTGCGGACAATCTCATGTTCGTGGAAGATCGCGAGCTCACCCCTCAGGGCTACAAGAAGAGCATGCTGGAACTGCGTCGGGTTTGGTTGCCCATCGCTCAAAAGATGGATTTCGGGCAAACCAAATAACTTGATCGTTGATCCTGGACATGCTATAATGTAGCATGTCCAAATATGAATGTTGGCCTCCTCCTGACTGGACCGAAGTCATAGTGTCCTGGACGACCATGCTGGATGCCTCAGACCATGCCCCAAATGAGATCACTGATTGGACTGAAAACACCATACAAGGTCGCTGGCACTTGCACGGATTCCGAGCCACCGAAGGTTTTGCTTTCCGATTCGAGGATCCTCGAGATGCAGTGCTGTTCCGATTAAGGTGGACTCATGACACCTAAAGACATCATGGAATTTTTCTCTTTTGAACCCGTGGACGAGGTCACCAGGGCCTTGATGCAACGGCGTTTGCAGATGGATTTCCCCGGTGACTATGAAGTCAGGATCTCGGAGGATCGATCCGGTTTCGAAATCATTTTTGACTCACCAGAATCGCAGACACTTTGGATGCTAACACATGGACCCCTGTGACGAACCTGAAATTTGGCGTGTCTTGCGTGGCCAACAAAAGGTAGTGATCAACACCTGTCACGGCGGGTTCGGTCTCAGCCGAGATGCCTGGGTGGTATATTGCATGAGGCATGGATGGGATCCCGATGATCAAAATCTACATGATCGAATGTTACAACGCGATGATCCCGATCTCGTGGCAGTGATCGAAGACCTGGGCACGGCTGCCGATGGCGAGTTTGCCCAACTCAAGATAGTAAAAGTACCCAGAGAAGTGTCTTGGGTGATCGAAGAGTATGATGGCATGGAATGGGTAGCCGAACGGCATAGGACTTGGCGCTGAATCATGCTAAAATACTGTATGAAATCTTTTGTGTTTGCGTTTTTCTTGATCCTGGCCATGCCTGCCAGTGCCCAGACTTGGTTGCATGTGTATGGACTCAGCAAACATGAGTCCTCGGGATACCAAGAAATCAACACTGGCATTGGTATCGAACGCCAATTTACCGATGATTGGACCTGGGCCATAGGAACTTATCGCAACAGCATATATCGGCAGAGCGTGATCGGTATGGCGAAATATCAGTGGTATCAGCAGGGTGATTTCAGTATCAACATCCAGATGGGTGTGGTCACTGGTTATCGCAGATATGCCGTGGCGCCTGTGATCTTGCCCGAAACCTGCTGGTCATGGATCTGTGGCATGTTCGTGCCCAGGATAGAAAATGAAACTCGGGCCGCTGTGGCCGTTTATTTGAGGATACCGCTATGAAATGGTTTGATCAGTGGTTCGCCCGCAAGTAGACTTAGCTGAAAAATCCATAAGTCCACGGATGCGGTTCCTTGCGTTTATACTCGCTTTCGTCGCTGGCACATCTTCGGCCAACGCCGGTGATGTCATGGTCTATAATAGCAGCCGATAATAAATATAAAATGTACAGAGACAGCCATGACCACACAACTATGCATGAGAAACTACATTGACATCGCTGAGTACAATAACGAAACTTAGCATGCATTCAACACTAAATCATTATGACTTTAAAGAAATAATATACCTTAAAAAGTTTTTATTTCTTCCAAGCTCGAGCTTGTATAAAACTCTCAAACAACATTATAAAAGCGAGTATGCGCCAAATGAAAGAATAGTGTTGGCATTCCAAGGCCAAATTCCATACGACTTATTGGCTCATCTTCAACGAGTAGTTCAGCAATTAGACATTACAAATTTTTTTATAGTGTTGTGTAATACTGATAGCAAAACTCAGGAAACACTAAATCTTGTTCACGGAAAATACAGCTCCGATCCAACAAAAATTGAATTATGTGCCATAGAAATCGACGACAACCATCAGCTTGAGGGAATTATAAATCATCGCCCTTTGTTAAATCCACCGGAAACGATGTGTATGTACCCGTGGAATAATTTAGAATTCAAACCAAACGGGACGGTCAGACCTTGTTGTCTATACGCTGAGCCAATTGTCGACTCAAGTGGAAAACAATTTAATATGACAAATAAAAAATCATTTTCAGTTGATGACATTTATCTTTCTCCGGCAATGAAAACCCTAAGGCAGAATTTTCGAGATGGGATTAAACCAAATGGATGTAAAAAATGCTGGAAGGAGGAGGACGCAGGTAAAAAAAGCGACAGGATGTTGTATAATTGGGTCCTAAGAGATCAACTATACAATATTGATTATGAATCAGAACAAATAGAAAATATCACTTCAATAGATCTTAAATTAGGAAACTTATGTAATTTAAGTTGTAGAATTTGTGATGACCAGAGTAGTTCAACATGGGCAACAGAAACATTGTCTAATTTACCCGTCCTAACCGAAAAGAAAAAACACCCAGCATATATTTCTTTACGCCAGGGAGAATGGCCAAAAACTCAACTGTCTTTTTGGGACGAGTTTGTTAAACTTCTTCCAAATTTAATTTATTGCCAATTTGCTGGAGGAGAGCCGTTGATGCTTCCTTATCAATTTGATGTGCTACGAAAAGCTATAGAATTAGATTGCGCAAAAAATATAACTCTACGTTATAATACCAACGGAACCCAGTGCCCGGATGCAATTTTTGATTTATGGCGGGAATTCAAATTAGTGCATCTTGATGTTAGCATAGACGATGTCGGAGATCGATTTGAATATCAACGCAACGGTGCTTCCTGGAACCAAGTTATAAAAAACATTCGGCGATTTAATCAAGAAAGAAGACCAAATTTTAAAACACAAGTCAGCACAGCGGTAAACATTATGAATGTGTTATATTTGCCAGAAATCTGTGAATGGTATAATTCAGAAAATTTTGATAGTTGGTGGATCAATGTTGTCTGGACTCCAACTCAGTTTTGCATTACGAACATGACACAATCGGCCAGAGACTTGGTATTAGACCGACTTACAAAATATAATTTTGGAGAACATCAAAGTCAACTCGATGTGATTATATCGATAATACAAAATAGTGATTCTAAAAACAATACTGGGTTTATCAACACTATAAAGGAGATTGACTCGATTAGAGATCAAGATCTTCGATTGGCACACCAAGAGATTGCTTATGCCATGGGGCATGTGTTTACCTAACACTTATGAGTCTATTCTGGATTGGAGGATGTGATGTCCTGGATCTTTGTTATGTTCATGAATGGTTGGATCATAGATGTTGACGCTTTTGTCTCGCAGGTACAATGTGAAGACAGGGTGCGTATCTATAACGCCGCGGCCCGGCAGAGTGGTAGCCAATATCTGGTCTGGTGCGAAGCGAGGCCACGAGCATGATCCGTATGTGGCAAGAGTTGACTGGGCAGGATCGCACTCAGGTGCTGTGGACCTTGGTCATGGTCTTGGTGGCCACCATCGTGGTATTGTATGCCATAGCTGCCAGCCGCGGACAGGATGTGGATTATTTCAAGACCCGATTGGGACTCATGGAACAGCGGCTCAACAACATGGATCAAAAGATCGACCGTGTGGCCCAGGGCCAGCACGATCAGAAAGAACATCACGCAGAACTTCGCAGACTGCATGAAGCACAGCAACGACTGGTAGAAGATCAGCAGCGTTGGATCGAGCACTGGAAAAACTTACCACAACTCCCTAAACCAGCAACCAAGAGGTAATCATGGAAAAGTTATATCGCATCACACCACTGGAGAAAAAATCCGTGGAGTATTTCGTAGATGTATTTGAACGGCTGCCCGATGGCCGTATCCGCGGGTTTGATGTCACAGAAACCTGGCGATGGGGTTTCGGATTCCGCGAGGAAGACGATCCTGTATGGAAGTTTGAAGCCGAAGGCCGTGTTAACTGCCGTCCTGAAACAGGCTGGGGTTGCGAACTGGATGATTTGATATCTGTGTATGTGAATTTTGGATGTTGGGACATGGATGGCAACATTTACGAGGATGGGTTTACAGACGAAGAAAAGGCCCAGATCGAAGCCATCTTGCGTGGGGAAGAAGAAGATGAAGATGGCCGCTGGGGCACTGCCTGGTTGTATGATGGTGATCATGCCTGGGAGATAGAAGACGATCATGTGTGTATTCTCGGTCCTGTGAAGATAGATTTGGTAGATGCTGATGGCTATGGGGATTCGGCCATCCTGGAAGAAAATGTCCAGCCTTACAACCAAGATTGATCGCACTCACAACCTTGACATGGATGTGTGCCAATGCAACTGGTTGGTAGAGAAAATACGCCAGGATGATGCTTATGCCCAGAACTTTTATGCGGCCCTGTGTAATCAGGCATGGTATGAAAAGGATGCCTGGGAAATCTTACAAAATCGAACTTGGTCCTGTTCCTGGCGTGGAGCCGGAGGCATCGTGGCCGACATCCGCGGATCGGGCGACTACATGGATTGGTATTGCTCGGGCATGATGACCAGTCATCCCAGTGATTATGTTGAAACTTTGACCGAACGCCGGTACGTCAGTGAAGGCACAGTGGCCACACAAATCCGGGAAGATCTTGCCTGTCTGGGCTGGTATCCAGTGGTTGACCAATAATTCCAGAATCTGCTATAATTAGGTATCGTTGCAATTATAGGAGCATCACTGATGAATATACGTGGTTATCTACGCTGGCAGTTTGAAGGCACGCTGTCCAGTCCTTGTTTTTATGGTTTCTGTCTTACTATGTTAGGAGCCATTGCCCTTTTTTTTGGTTGTCCAGCACCATGGCCCATGATCACGAGCCTCACAGGTCTGGCTATCGTGGTGATCGATTCAGCCAGGTCCTGGATTAGATTCAGTTACAGTATCTACGACTTGGAACAGAAACAGATCGAACGCGAACTCAAAAGGAAATCTCAATGAAAATTCTCTCTATCTTGATCGCTGGCGCGGCTGGCGCCATGATGGCTCTTACCTGGAATACTACAGAAGCCATGGCCTGGGCTGTGGCTTTCGCTGGCTGGGTACCGCATTGTTTTGCAGACAGCGAGGTAGCACATGGCAACTCGTAAACAAAAAGAAGATCTCGTCAAGGCGTTAAAATTTACACCCCGAGACATCACTATCAGCCTTTCGGGGTACGGTGGTGAGATCGTGCTGGGCCGGATCACAGAAGAGCAACACGACTTCTGGAAAGATAGAGATGACCTTTCAGATTTTATCTATGACTGGGATAACGAGATGGATGTGCCCGCTGATATGAAGTTCTGTACCGACGGTGCATGGCACGATGTGGATGATCTCTGTCATGAGTCCGGCTGTGAAGCATCAGACTGCTGTACCATCACTGTGTATGATGAGTTGGAAGGTCAAGATCTCTGGGAATCAAATCTCGACATTGACAATCTCGAAGACCAAGGAGTCAATATCAGTAGCCATTGGCATTGCCGCCCTGAAGACGATCAACCCAACGGAACCTGTGTTTTCTTAGGTCAGAACTTTGAAAAGGGTACGTTTTTTTCAGGTAGCATCCGCATCACCCAACCTTTTGATCACAAGAAATTGAGCGTGAGTTGGAACGACTGCGATGGCTGGCGACTGATTGGTGGTGTTGAGTACGACGGCGAAGACGTAGAAGGATTTGATGGTTATTCAACCACAGGCAAGAGCATGGATTTCAAAGTATATCGTGTAGAAAACGACAACGCAGAATTGGATACTGCTTCGGAAATGGACAAGATCGAAGTGCCTGTGCTGGAAGGTGAAGAAGAGTGGGCGCAGAGAGTCATCGATGAAAGCCAACTGAGTCCGTGGTATGCCGCTGACCTAAATCCGGTACGCAAAGGCGTTTACGAAGTAGAATACAAGACTGGATCATGGCCTTGGCCCATGACAGCACACATTGAATGGACTGGCCGAAAATGGAAGTATGATCGATCAGAGAACACAGAAATAAAAAGATGGCGTGGATTGAATTACGATCCTGCCGAATAAAGCACATGCCGCGTAGCAACGGCTACTCTGACCCAGAGGATGAAGTGGTGTAGCAGCCACGGGTGGTTCCAGTCCGACCTAACTGGCGTTGGCAATACGACAACGGACCCTGCCGAGGAGCGGAGGCTTATCACTGTCTTAGATGTGCCTGCTGAGGGACTGCGATGTCGATGGACAGAGCAGGTAGCAAACCAACCAGGACGCAGTGGAGTGTAAAACACCGCCGGGGGTCGTCAGAGCAGTTTTTTTATACAGGAGATCACAATGAAAAATTTATTCTTAATCTGTGTAATGATTCCCTGTTTGGTCTGGGCCCAATCACCACGCTATGCCAGCAGATCCTCGGCCGATGAAGCCTTTGAGGCACGCCCCAAAGAAACGCCCAGTGTGATCCGATGGATCGTGGTCGACGATCCTGATGCAGAATGCCGGGCAGGTCTCAAAGCCGGCAACCAATTTGCAGAACGGCGCGGTGCGATCAAGGCATGCGCCCGATACACATCCAAGACCTGTACCATAATCACCGGAGCCGAAACCAGCCATGCCATATTAGGACACGAGCTACGCCATTGTTTCGAGGGACGATTCCACGATTGACTCATAGATTTTTCCAATTATCTTCATAAAAAAATATTCAGACAAAATCTATTAAAATCGCTTGATCAATAGGTTTTTTCTGCTATATAATATCGTTATGTTGCTCAGCAACATCTTTCAAACTTCAAGGAGAAAAAATGAAAACAGTAGGAGATAAACTCACCCCGTTCGCCGTCACTGGTGTAAACCCAGGCAAGGACGATTTCTTTACCATCGATGAAAAGTCATTTCCAGGCAAATGGAAAGTCATCGTTTACTATCCCAAAGACTTTACTTTTGTATGCCCCACAGAGATCGTAGCCTACGATAAGTTATTCCAAGACTTTGCTGATCGCGATGCAGTATTGCTCACAGGTAGCACAGACAATGAGTTCTGTAAACTGGCATGGCAAGCCGCGCATGAGGATCTCAAGAAGATCAAGCATATCCAATTCGCTGACACACAGCGCCCATCCTACAGCGTCAAAGAGGGCGAGCAGAATCTGAGCCTGGTAGAACAACTGGGTGTGTTTTTCCATCCAGCAGGTGCCGCACTTCGCGCAACATTCATCGTCGACCCGGACAATGTTATCCAGCATGTCACTGTAAACAACTTGAACGTGGGTCGTAGTCCAGAAGAAACACTTCGTGTCTTGGATGCGCTACAAACCGGCGAGAAGTGCGCATGTAACCGCGCTGTTGGTGGGGAGACTTTGTGATGCCTTCAGACAAATGTGTTGAGCAGGCTCGCGCACGCGGTGCCTTGATCTGGATTTGTGGTGTGGCTGTTATTGCCGCGTTCATCATAGTGAACCTTTAAGGAGGCCACCAATGACTGCCTGGGTTGACACTCTCAAAGAAGGCATGCCCGACTATGCCAAGGACACGCGGCTAAACATTGACGCTGTGATCAAGCGAAGCACCCTGCCCACGGAAGAAGCAGAAGCCATTGCCTTGGCCGCGGCTTTTGCCACGGGTAACACAAAACTGTGGACTTGGATGCAGAGCCAACTCACAGATCAACGGGAAGCCGAAGCAGCCATCACAGCGGCCAGCCTCATGGCCATGAACAATGTATGGTATCCTTATGTTGAAATGGCCGAAGATCCCAATCTCAGCGGGTTGCCACCGCAATTGCGCATGAATGCCATAACCTCCCATGGAGGTACAACCAAAGCCAGATTTGAAGCCTATGCACTGGCAGCTTCTATCGTGGGCAAATGCCATTTCTGCGTGAAAGCGCACTATGAAACGCTGAAAAAAGAAGGTTACTCGGTAGAACAACTACGTGATGTAGGGCGCATAGCCTCAGTGATCACAGCAGTTGGTCGAGTGATGGCCAGCTGATATCACCAAAATGCACTGCTAACACTTGGTATTAGAATTTAGGTATAAATATCTATACCAAGTTCTTGGCAGTCCACACTACCGCAACGGTATAAATAACTTTAGAAGCATTTTGGAGAAATCAATGACCGCACCAAAAAAAATCCGCTGGCTGATCGCACATCAACCACAACATCTTTTCGTCCGTACTGCACGAGCCTTCAATGAAGAATTAGAACGCTTGATGCCTGGGCAGTTTGAAGTAGAAATCCTGACCTACCAAGATTACAAAGATCGCTACGGCGATATTGAGGGTCTTGCAGGGTTAGACGCAGTAGATGAAGCCGGTGATCACAATTGGGAAAAATACGGCACACTGATGACCCAGGGCATGAACGCATTTTGGCGTGCTATCCAAGATGGGGCATTTGAAATGAGCCAGATCCAGGTAAATCGTGTAGGCGAGATCAGCAATGATTTCGCGGCCTTGGACCTGCCCTTTTTGTTTGATGATCACGACCATGTCAGTCGAGTAGTGGATGGTGAAATTGGCCGAGAGATGCTGGCCAAACTGAGCCAAGAATCTGGAGTGCGTGGATTAGCATTCACTTACAGCGGCGGGTATCGAGTGATCGGCAGCAACGAACCTATCACGAGTCTGGATGATCTTCAAGCATTCAAGGTGGTGGTAGAAAATGATATTTCAATCCAGCAAACGTTGAATTCGTTAAATGTACCGTCGGTCGTCATGCCGTCGAGCTTGTGGAAAAAATTTGATCCTATCAACAGCGGCAAGGCAGACGCCATGGAAACCACTTATCTGCGCTTCTATGGCAAGCATGTGCTCAAAACAAATCATAGTGTGTTCATGACCACAGTTTTGGCCAACAACCATTTCTGGCACAGCCTTGATGAAGACCAACAACAGGCGTTTTTATCAGCGGCCCAATCTACCGCGGCTATAGAGCGCCGCTGGAGTTTGGAGGATGCCGAAAAGTTCGAACGCGATGCAAAAGCCAATGGCGTGACGATACACGATATGACCGAATCTGACAAACAAAAATTGCGCAAGCATGCTCGGATCAGTTATGTTGCTGCCACGACCAAGACCAAGAATGGTGTTTCACCTGAATTGGTATCTCGCATCCGCCGTACTGTACACTGATCATTCCAAAGCATAGATATTGATACAGCCCTTGACCCCTTTGGTGGGGTCAAGTGGATCGTTCAACCAATAATTTCCCAATCGTCGGACCCACTCTCTAATGCCTGACTTGGCAAGGTCCACGGTGGCATTGTTTTGCTGGCGCCAGAACCATTCGTCCCTATGTCCAACCAACATATCACGAGGTTTGGGCTGAACCAATGTGGATGAATCCCATCCAGGATAGATCAATTCGTTGAAAGCGTTGATGCTAAGATACCTACCGTGTCGACGACTCCGAGGACAAAATCCCGATTCGGGATGATCGGTATACCAGGCAGGATCAGCATGATCATGTTCTAACACACGCCGTAACACATGGCACTGTTTGGCCACCAAGGCAGCGGTGTATGGGCTCCAGTAGAACCATTCATCGAAATAACCCTGGTCAGCCAAACTCTGGATTCGTATGTTGGTTTCACTGAATGAATCCTGGAACATCACATGATAGCGGTTGTCTTTCAATGTCATGCGAGGTTTTTCTGTGCCCCAGACAAAGACCATCCTGCGACCCGAATCCATGATTCGACGATAGTCAGCAATGTCATCGCGTAGATAGCTGCGGGCCAGGCTGTTGGCCGAAGCCATGCTCTTGGTATTGTAGATAAAATCAAATCTGATATCATGCCGAGAGTACAGCCCATCAATGCAGTCGCTGAGATCTATCACGCGATGTCGTATGTTGGGGTACCGTTGCACTATTTCTTGCGTGCGCGGTATAGCAGTAAAAAAGGTTTCCTCGTTGAAATCGCTGTGCTTGTTGCCGCCATCAGCTTTGAGGCTGTGGCAGTGTGCGATTTCGTCGATGGGTATGTTATTTGATAGAAAGGAGTTAAGAATGTTCCATGAATCAGCACCACCGCTGTACCATATAACCACGTAGTCATAGCTGTCTCTTATCTGTTGCGCACGCTGGCGATATAACTCATTCAGGGGTTGGGGTGGTTCTTGCAACCAATTATGGCTGCTCATCTGGATCTCGTTGAAATGCCATTCCAGATGTTGGCCCGTGCGGCGCATTTCTTCGATGGCCAAAAGTTTGCTGTGGGTCCGGAACCTATCACCTACTGTGTAGTAACCAAACTGATCGCCGGAATATTGTATGGTCTGGAGTGTCATGCAATATATATTTTACACTTTTTCAACCAAGGAATAAACTCAAATGAAAAAACTCGTATTAGCAGTAGTCATGTTAGTATCATCCCACGTGGCCATGGCCAAAGACACCTTGTCGATCATCTGGCCTTTTGGCCCGGTGGCTGCCACCTTGCCTGTAAGGAGCATGATAGATAATCACAACCGTACAGGGCAATCTCCCACACTGATCTTGGAGTTCAAACAAGGTGCCGGCGGAGTGGTAGCCACGCAACATGTGCTGTCCAGTTCCGAACCCATTATCTACTATGCGTCGGCCGGATTTTTTTTGTACAATGCCTTTGCAGAAAAACAGGCCTATGATGTGAACAAGTTCATGACCCTTAAACATCTTTGCGACTTGCCAGTGACCGTGGCCAGCAAGAAGTTTCCTTCCATGCGAGCTATCCCATCTGATCGCCCTGTGACCGTGGCTACCACCGGCACAGGCAACGGTTTCCATTTGGTATTCAAGGCCTTGCAACGACAGTATCCTAACATGATCGAGATTGCCTACAAGGGCAGTGCAGATGGCATCAAAGATCTGCTGGGCGATCATGTGGACATGATCATTGCCACACCGGGAGATACCTTTCCGTTGGAGGACAACAAACTGGCCAAGAACATTGGCGTGACCGGTTCCAGCCGCGTGCGCAGTATCCCTACGCTGACCGAATCTTTGATTCCAAACACTCAGCGCCTGACCATAGGTTACTATTTCTTCCTGGACCAGAGATTCGCTGATCGTGCCGAATCCTATCGCAAGATTTTGGACACCAGTGTGGACAACAACACCAAGGAGATCATGGCTAAGAATCACTGTGTACCGGCCACTACCTCTGCGGCACAACTGCCAGGCTTCATCCAGAACGCCCAGACTTTTTGGAACCAACAAGCGGCTGCTGTGCGCACCAAATAAGCACTATGCGTTCCAGATGTTTTTTATCAAGATCAGATCTTGATAGGTTTCGGAAAAACTCAAGGTTGACAAGATATAAATAAACCCATACAATAGATACTATTATGGAACTTAGCACTTCATTATCAATATCGCACAAGCATCTGATGTTTGGTTGTCAGCCAACATGGGTTGGATGCCTATCAGTGTATACTCGTGCGATCGAGGACAATGATAGTGGAGGGTCTGTGTAGATAACTTAGTATCAAGTTTTTTACAAAGACCCTGGATCGAAAGATACCAGGGTTTTTTATTTTACAAGGATGAAGATGAACAATGTTTGTGAATTTGGATGTGAATGCGATAGCTCGGTGTTCAAAAATTTTGAGACAGTATTAGATCCCATGGATCTCGACCGATTGATACAGGATAAGATAGCCAGAGCTCGCAGATACATCGAACTACAGGAGAACATCGGCAAAAAAGTTCAAGCCGATTGATTTCTAAGACGCCTAAACGCAACGAGGGTGAGTGCCGGCGTCAAATAAATTGGCCTAACGGGCGGACCGGTGGATGGAGTTCTTCTTGTAGAACAAAAAATACCGGCGATAGCCAAGCACATTCCAACAAGTGTGCTTCGCTATCTATCGCGGGTTAGAGAAATGGTATCTCGGGAGTCTCATAAGCTCCAGTTGGCGGTTCAACTCCGTCACCCGCAACCAACATGGAGAAGAAGCATCAATGGTGATGCACTGGACTGTAAATCCGGCGCCTCGGGCACGACTGGTTCGATCCCAGTATTCTCCACCAATAAGGTCCTATAGTTTATCGGTTAGAATTCCGCCCTGTCACGGCGGGGGGACGAGTTCGATTCTCGTTGGGACCGCCATTTGTATTCCGGTGTGGTATAATGGCATTATGGCGGTCTCCAAAACCGTTGATGGGGGTTCGATTCCCTCCACCGGAGCCAAGTTTTATGCACCGTTCGTCTATCGGTTAGGACACCGCCCTTTCACGGCGGGAAGAGGAGTTCGATTCTCCTACGGTGTACCACAACAATGCATCGGTACCAGAGAGGCCCAATGGCGAGGTCTGCAAAACCTTCGATTCGCTGGTTCGAATCCAGCCCGATGCTCCAACAGATCTATGTCAACGAAACATCTGAGCAAGGCGTTAAATGTATACACAGTCGACAATCTTCTGTGCTCAACCCGAAAGGAAAATACCATGAAACTCTTGACCGCAATCGTTGCATCCGCATTTGCTGTAACCGCTTTCGCACAAGCACCAGCACCTGCCAAGAAAGACGAAAAGAAAGCCGCGCCTGCTGCCGCAACCGCATCTGCAAAGGATGCCAAGCCGGCCGCTCCTAAAAGTGACGCTAAAGCAGCCCCTGCCAAAAGCGACGCTAAAAAGGACGATAAAAAAGCCGAAGCCGCTAAGAAGTAATCCTTCGAGGTATCTTCTACTACATGTACAGAACGATGACTTTGGTTTTTGGATCGATGACGAATCCATACATGTAGGATATAGAAAACCTTCGTTGACAAAGAAAGACATTCCCGTTGATGATCTTTCTGAACAAGTGAAGTTCCGTTTGTGGTTGGCCAGGCAACTGGCCCTTATGAAAGCAAGCGGGTATGACCTGAGAACCCAGATCTAATCTGGGTTTTCTTTTTTTAAAAACCGGGGTGTATTGAATCCCGGTTATATCGATTTACTTTGGGAGCAGGACACCGCAGGGACGAATTGTTCCTGGGACACCATTGACACACATATCAAGATATAGTATAATTACTTGTCGTCACTATCAAGGAAAAAAACATGGCAAGGATCACCAGCGAAGAAGCCAGTGCGGCTGTAGGCAGTCATTATGATCTCGTGCTCATAGCCA
>Ga0315909_10002184_pt1 | contig 25403 bp, 15 predicted proteins | sample LakEriMetagenome_11_FD_203527 | JGI IMG/M metagenome (GOLD analysis project Ga0315909, IMG submission 203527) | Freshwater fungal communities from buoy surface, Lake Erie, Ohio, United States - Buoy 2 MA125 | ecosystem: Environmental > Aquatic > Freshwater > Lake | place: USA: Lake Erie, Ohio...
ATGCTGCTGGTATGTGGGCGCGCGAACTTGGCGGCCAAGTTGGAGCAACAGTTCCATTGCATGCAGCCGAGCACTTCTACATCGTGACCGAAGCTGTTGAGGGAATTTCTCCAACCATGCCAGTGCTGCGTGACCAAGATGGTTCGGGTTACTTCAAAGAAGATGCAGGCAAGTTGTTGGTGGGTTGGTTCGAACCTGTTGCCAAGCCATGGGGCATGAAGGGAATTTCGGAAGAGTTCTCGTTCACTTCGTTGCCTGAAGACTTTGAACACATTGCGCCACTCATCGAGAACGCAACTCACCGAATGAATTTGTTGGAGCAAACCGGAATTCGTTTGTTCTTCAACGGACCAGAATCATTCACGCCAGACGATCGTTACTTGCTCGGTGAACAACCAGAAGTAAAGGGTCTGTTTGTTGCAGCAGGTTTCAACTCGATCGGTATTCAGTCATCGGGTGGCGCAGGCAAGGTGCTTGCCGACTGGATCGTTGATGGTCGTCCGCCAATGGACTTGTGGGACGTCGACGTTCGCCGCGTTATGCCGTTCCAAAGCAACAAGAACTACTTGCACGACCGCACGGTTGAGTCGCTTGGTCTGTTGTACGCAATGCACTGGCCATTCCGTCAACCAGAAACTGCACGTGGCGTACGTCGTTCGCCATTGCATGATCGTTTGGTCGCAAAAGGCGCTTGTTTTGGTGAAGTCGCTGGCTGGGAGCGCACCAACTGGTTTGCCCCTGCTGGCGTAAAGGCTGAATACGAATACACCTACGGTCGCCCAAACTGGTTTGAATATTCGGCAGAAGAGTGCCGCGCAACCCGCGAAGCCGTAGCCATGTTCGATCAGTCGTCATTTGGCAAGTTTGTGCTTAAAGGCCCAGACGCAGAAAAGATCATCAACCGTGTGTCAGCAAATGACATGTCGGTTCCTGTTGGCAAGTTGGTGTACACACAGTGGCTGAATGAGCGCGGTGGAATTGAAGCCGACCTCACCGTTACTCGTGAATCTCAAGACCGTTACTTGATTGTTACTGCAGCAGCAACACAAACACGCGACTACACCTATTTGAAAGATCAAATCGGTAAAGACGAGCGTGCAGCAGTCATTGACGTCACGTCGGGTTCGGCAGTGCTCAGCATCATGGGTCCAAACTCGCGAGCGTTGTTGCAGTCGCTTACGTCAACCGACATGTCAAACGAAGCGTTCCCATTTGGAACTTCACAAATCATCGACATCGGTTATGCGCGAGTGCGCGCAAGCCGCGTCACCTTCGTGGGTGAACTTGGATGGGAGTTGTACATTCCTACCGAATTCGCAACTGGTGTGTTTGATGTGATTGTTGCAGCAGGACCACAGTTTGGTTTGAAGCATGCCGGCTACCACGCACTCAACTCGTTGCGTATGGAAAAGGGATATCGCCACTGGAGTCACGACGTGTCGCCAGACGACACTCCGCTCGAGTCGGGTCTTGGATTCACCGTTGCGTGGAACAAGCCAGGCGGGTTCATTGGCAAGGAAGCTTTGCTCAAGCAAAAAGAATCAGGCGTGAAAAAGCGCCTGGTGCAGTTTGCAATGAAAGACCCAATGAAGAACCTGTATCACAACGAACCAATTTGGCGTAACGGCGAAATCGTCGGACACATCACATCGGGAATGTTTGGGCACGCCATCGGCAAGTCCATTGGTATGGGTTATGTTGAAAATCATCATGGCTTGGTCGACAAGGCCTTTGTCATGGATGGAACGTATGAAATTGAAGTTGCGGGCGAGCGGTTTGCGGCAGAGGCGCAACTCGATCCGTTCTATGATCCAAAGAGTGAACGCGTAAAGGCATAAAGGAGAAAGAACATGACTGCATCAACTAATGCTCGACGTGGAGGTCGCGCTGCTCGTAACGCATTGCGCGCAGCACCGCTTACGGAAGACATCAAGCCAGTACGCCCAGGCATGCCGGCGGGTCGCTACAAGCCGCTTACGGACGCTGAAGTACTGAAGATTCACGAGGCGGCGATCAATGTTCTGGAAAACATCGGTATTGCAGATGCCATTCCGTCAACTCTTGAATACCTGTTGCCAAAAGGCTGCAAGCTTGACGAGAACGGTCGCTTGTTGTTCCCACGTTCACTCATCGAGCACACGCTTGAAATTGCTGGACGTAACTTCCCTCTGTATGCCCAAGACCCGCAGTACGACATGGAGCCATGGGGCACCAACACGTATTTCGGTACAGCAGGCGCTGCTGTGTACATCGCTGACTATGAAACAGGCGAGTACCGCGAATCGGTGTCACAAGATGCATACGACATCGCTCGCATCGTGGACAAGATGGAGCACTTGCACTTCTACCAACGAGCAGTAGTGCCACGCGATATTCCAGAAGCATCAGCAATGGATATCAACACCTGTTACCTCAGCGTGAGCGGAACCACCAAGCACGTTGGTACTTCGTGGGTGCATCCAGATCACCTTGAAGCATCGCTCAAGATGTTGCATGAAATCGCAGGTGGCGAAGACAAGTGGCGCGCACGTCCATTCGTCAGCCAGTCCAACTGTTTCGTTGTTCCACCACTCAAGTTTGCAAGCGATGCATGTAAGTGCCTCGAAGTTGCAGTGCACGGTGGAATGCCAGTGTTGTTGTTGTCAGCTGGTCAGGCTGGTGCAACAGCACCTGCAGCAATTGCGGGCGCTTTGGTGCAGCAAGTTGCTGAGTGCCTCGCAGGCCTCGCATACGTCAACGCAATCAAGCCAGGCGCTCCAGCAATCTTCGGATTGTGGTGCTTCGTTTCCGACTTGCGTTCAGGCGCAATGTCGGGTGGCAGCCCGGAGCAAGTGTTGCTCTCGGCAGCAAGTGCGCAGATGGCTCAGTTCTACAACCTCACAGGTGGAACCTCGTCGGGAATTTCCGATGCGAAGTATCCAGACGCGCAGTCAGGCTCAGAAAAGGGCATTAACCACGCACTTGTGGGCAACGCTGGCATGAACCTCATTTACGAAGCTGCAGGTATGCACGGAAGTTTGTTGGGTTACTCATATGAGGGAATCATTCTTGACAACGACACCATTGGTTCGGTGCAGCGCACCATCAAGGGAATCGAAGTCACCGATGAATCGTTGTCTATCGAAACCATGCGTGCACAGTGCATTGGTGGCCCTGGTCACTATTTGGGTGCCGAGCAAACCTTGCGAATCATGCAGAGCGAATACCTCTATCCAGCAATTGGAGACCGTCTCAGTTCAAAAGAGTGGAAAGAAGTGGGCAAGCCAGCAATTTACGATGTTGCTCACAAGAAGGTTCGCGAAATTTTGGACAACCATTACCCAGACCATATTTCTGAGTCAATGGATGCAAACATTCGCTCCTACTTGGACATCCGCTTGCCACGCGAAAAGATGGTCAATCCAAACTTGATTATCGCCTAGTAAGGCGGTTTCGCTGAGGTTCGCCTCGGCATCGTCAAATAGGATGCCTGCATGGCAAATGCATGGTTCGAAACAGTCGCCGAAGCTCAGCGCCGCGCGCAAAAGCGCTTGCCGAAGTCGGTGTATGGCGCACTCGTTGCAGGTTCTGAAAAGGGCCTGTCGTCGCGCGACAACTTAGATTCGTTTGACCAACTGGGCTTCGCTCCGCATATCGCAGGCCTCTCCGGTCAACGCGACATGGCAGTGAGCGTGATGGGTCAGCAGTTGTCGATGCCGGTCATTATTTCGCCAACTGGCGTTCAAGCAGTACACCCTCAGGGTGAAGTCGCCATTGCACGTGCTGCACAGAACCGTGGCATTCCTATGGGCCTCAGTTCGTTTGCCAGCAAGTCGGTTGAAGAAGTTGCTGCCGTCAATACTCAAACGCTGTTTCAGATGTATTGGTGTGGCGACAAAGACACATTGGTGCAACGCATGGAGCGTGCTCGTGCAGCTGGTGCAACGGGACTCATTGTCACTCTTGACTGGTCGTTCTCGAATGGTCGCGACTGGGGAAGCCCGTGGATTCCAGAAAAGATCAACCTAAAGGCAATGCTCAAGCTTGCACCTGAAGTGTTGGTGAAGCCCGAATGGTTGTGGTCGTTTGCAAAGACTGGCCGCATTCCCGACCTCACCGCACCGAACATGCAAAAGCCTGGCGAAGATGCACCAACCTTCTTTGGCGCCTATTACGAATGGATGCAAACAACACTTCCAACATGGGAAGACATTGCGTGGTTGCGTCAACAGTGGGGCGGGCCATTCATGGTGAAGGGTGTAAGTCGCATTGACGATGCAAAGCGCGTTGTTGATTTAGGTGCAACGGCTCTCTCGGTTTCTAACCATGGTGGAAACAATTTGGACGGAACTCCTGCGCCAATTCGTGCACTTCCTGCAATTGCTGATGCGGTTGGTTCACAGATTGATGTATTGCTCGACGGCGGTGTGCGCCGCGGAAGCGATGTGGTGAAGGCCATGGCGCTTGGTGCTCGTGCGGTCATGATCGGTCGCGCATATTTGTGGGGACTCGCTGCGAATGGTCAAGCAGGAGTAGAAAACGTGCTCGACGTTATTCGTGGTGGCATTGACTCAGCACTGTTGGGCTTAGGCAAGTCACATGTCAATGAACTCACGCGCGACGATGTTGTTGCACCACCAGATTTCTTTCGCAAACTAGGCGCGTAAGCGCAGAATACGAGTTACATATGACGCGTCGGACACGAAGTTTCGAACCAAATGCGTCAAAAACGGTAACTCTTCCGAGTGGGCAAGTTGCCCATGAATTGCATGTTGAGCAGTCTCGTCGTTTGGCCCGAACGTTCAGCGAAGTTCGACCTGGTGTGTGGTGCTTCGTCGGGAACGGTCTGTCCAATCAATCGTTTATTGACGCGCCAGAGGGCATCATCGCAATCGATACGGGTGAATCCATTGAAGAAATGAATGATGCGATTGCCGAATTGCGCAAAGTTTCGAAACGTCCAATTGTTGCGGTGATGTACACCCACTTTCATTACGTGGACGGCACCAAGGCAGTGGTCGCCGAAAATGGCGGTAAATCGGTGCCGATTTGGGGGCACGAGAAGATTGCGGAAAACCGTCGCCGCACCGCGAGCGAAATTGCACCGGCGTATGGCCGAGGTTTGGTGGAGCAATTTGCCATGCAGCTTCCGGAGGACGGCGAAGACGGACGCGTGAATGTTGGCCTTGGTCACTTTTACCGCAACCCAAAACACGCCCCGTTTACTCCTGGGTTTATTGAGCCAACCCACACGTTTGGCGCAGCGGCGATGATCAATGTCGCTGGTTTAGATATTGAGGTAACCCACGCACCATCGGACGCTGATGATTCGGTGACCTATTGGATTCCATCGCTCGGTGTTGCCGTGAACAACTTGGTGTGGCCTGTGTTGTTCAACGTGTTTGCTATTCGCGGTGAGGAGTATCGAGACCCACGAATCCTGCTGAAGGGGATTGATCATTTGCTTTCGCTCAACGCGCAACATTTAGTTGGCGCACACGGCCCCCACATTTCAGGTGCGCAAGAAATTGCAACCCGTGTCACGAAGTATCGAGACTCCATTCAATTCATGTGGGATCAAACGGTGCGGGCCACAAACGCCGGAATGACCAGCACCGAAATTGCAGAGTCAGTTGACTTGCCAGAAACATTTGATGGTGATTATCTGACTTCCGAGTTGTACGGAGTGGTTGAACACCACGTGCGCCAAATTCGCACGGGGCTTTTTGGTTTTTTTGATGGTGACGAAGCCAACTTGTTTCCTACGCCACCACGTGAACGCACAGCAAAACTCATTGCCGGGTTTGGTGGCAGGGAAGCAGTGCGCAAGCAAGTCACGGATGCTCTTGCACAAGACGATGTGCGATGGGCGCTTGAACTTGGTTCGTGGTTAGTGCGAAGCGATGGTGCAGAAGGTACAGATCGTGCGTTGCTTGCCAAGGCGTTACGCATGGTGGCACAACGAACGAGTGCAGCAAACATTCGCAACTGGTGCATAACCCGAGCTCGCGTATTGGATGGAACGGCAAACGTTGCCCGCTTGAAGAATGTGCACTTACGTAAACCAACTCTGCTGAGTGCCGGTTATGAAAAGGCAGTGCACATTCTGCGTGTGCTCCTTGTTCCTGAACGCGTTGGCGAAATCAATATTCGTTTGAAGTTTGAGTTGGATGGCAACATCACGGGCTTGCATATTCGCAATTATGTGGCGGTTCCGTACTCGGGCAACGATGCCGACGCAACAATTACGGCATCGCTCGATGCATGGACCAATGTGCTTTCTGGCTCAACCACGTTGAGTGCTGCACTCGCTGAAGGTTCAGTATCAATTACGGGTAACGCGGATGGTGCAGTCAACGCGCTTCGTAGTTTTGATGTGAAGGGCCTTATTGCCTAATGGCAAAGAAGCTTCCCCAAGAAACACCAGCGTTTACGGGCAAAGCAGAGCGTCTCATCGCGCAATCAACACCGCGCAAACTTGCACGCCAAAGTGCCCCTGAAGGCGCTCCGAACATTGTGCTCATTTTGTTGGACGATGTTGGCTTTGGATCGTTTGGAACATTTGGTGGCCCAGTGCAAACACCAACCCTTGATCGCATTGCCAACATTGGCTTGCGCTACAACCAATTCCACACCACTGCACTGTGCTCACCAACGCGAGCAGCAATGCTTACTGGTCGTAATCACCACGCCGTACACATGGGTGGCATTACGGAAATTGCTAATTCATTTCCTGGTTACGACAGCGCGATTCCACCTGAAGCAGCAACCATGGCGCAGGTGTTGCGCATGTCGGGTTACGCAACGTCGGTGTTTGGCAAATGGCACCTCGCGCCTTCGTGGGAACAAAGCCCAGCAGGCCCATTCGATCGCTGGCCAACAGGTCTTGGCTTCGACAAGTTCTACGGAATTATTGGCGCAGAGTCTTCGCAATGGGAACCACCCGTATACGACCAAACCACACCAATTTCTCCGCACGTTGGCAACCCGGATTATCACCTGACCGAAGATTTGGCGGATCAGACCATTACTTGGATTGAACGGCAACAAGCATCGCGTCCGAATCAACCGTTCTTTACGTATTTTTCGACACCTGCATTGCATGCGCCGCATCATGTAGCTCGCGAATGGATTGACAAGTTCAAGGGTCAATTCGATGGCGGCTGGGACGTATTGCGTGAAGAGATTTATGAGCGTCAACTAAAACTCGGAGTCATTCCACCAAATACGGCACTGACGAAACGCCCAGAACAAGTTCCTGCATGGAGCGATTATCCAGAGCGTTACCGCCCTGTTGCCTCGCGACTTATGGAAACCTTCGCCGGCTTTCTTGCGCATACCGACGCACAGGTTGGGCGAGTGATTGATGCGTTAGAGCGACTCAACATTATGGAAAACACTCTGGTGGTGTACATCACGGGTGACAACGGCGCATCGGCTGAGGGAACCATTCACGGAGCGTGGAGCGCGCCGTCGTTCCAAAACGGAGTACCAGAAGACCCTGAATGGCTGCTTGAACATATTGATGACTTCGGCACGGCAAAGTGCGAAAACCATTTCAATGTTGGTTGGGCGTGGGCGCTTGATTCGCCATTTCAATGGATGAAGCAAGTTGCTTCACACTTTGGCGGAACTCGTAATGCGATGGCGCTCAGTTGGCCAAAGAAGATTCGTGATGCTGGTGGTTTGCGTGAACAGTTCCATCACGTGATCGACCTTGTGCCAACGATTTATGAACTCGTAGGAATTGAAGCCCCGACGCATGTAAACGGCATTGAACAGATGCCAATTCATGGGACGTCAATGGCGTATTCGTTCGACAACGCAAGTGCGCCAAGCACGCACACCACTCAGTACTTTGAGATTCTGGGCAATCGCGCGATTTATCACGAGGGATGGATGGCCTCGTGTTTCCATGGTCGTCTGCCATGGATTCGCCTGCAGGGGTTGGATTTTGATGGGCCGCAAGAAGTGTGGGAGCTGTACAACATCAGCGAAGACTTCTCGCAGGCCGTGAATCTTGCTGAACAATTTCCAGAAAAACTCGCAGAATTGCAGGAGCTATTTCATCAAAACGCAATCCAGTACGACATTTATCCATTGCGTGATGCGGGCTCTCCACGTAATGGCGATTTTGCCGTGCCGCATTCATTGGACGGAATAAACAAAGTGACATACACGCGAGCTCATGTGCGCATGCCCGAGAGTTCAGTGCTGAATGTGAAGAACTGCTCGTGGAAAATGACTGCGCAAATTGTGGTTCCAGAAAGTGGTGCGCATGGAGTGATTGCCTGCCAAGGCGGAAATATGGCGGGATGGTCGCTGTATATAGATGAGTCGGGAAAACCTACGTATCACTACAACTGGTTTGGTCATGTGCATTCCATAGTGGGGGACACTCAAGCGCTGAAGCCGGGAAGTCACGAGATTGTTGTTGACTTCGCCTATGACGGAGGCTTTGGAGCAGGTGGAGTTGCAACGTTGTTTGTCGACAATCGTGAAGCAGGAAGTGTGCGAATTGATAAGACTGTGCCACTCGTGTATTCGATGAGTGGAGAAACGTTTGACATTGGCGTTGACACAGGATCGCCAGTAGGCAATTATCCGCACTTGTTCACATGCACTGCCGACATCGTGGGCGTCACCATTGAGCGGCTTAATGAACCAAGTGCAGCAACGAAACAGAAAATGCGTGAAGGCGAATTCAAAGCCAGCATCAGCACGCAATAACTTCTTGACATCGTGCAGTTGTGCAAAGTCATGTCATTCGTCACAGACAGCATCTGAACACGCTTCACCGCTTAATTGATCACTAAGTTAATTACATGAGAAAAATCATTACCTCCCTGTTCCTATCCGGTTTGGTGCTGTCAGTTGCACCAATTACTTCAGCATCAGCAAAAGAGATTCCACCAAAAACCTATTCAACATGTGCGGCACTCCGTAAGGACTACCCAAACGGCGTTGCAGTGGATTGGTACTCCCGTGGAACTTCAAAGGCTGCAGTAAAGAATGAGGTGTACAACCTCAACTACCGAAAGCTGGACAAGAAGGCCACCGGCTTGATGTGCGCACCAAAAACTAAGTAGTTACTGAACGATGCGTTCGTAAGTAACGCTTCCTCGAAAAGTCGAGAATCCCACTGCTGTGTACAAACCGTACGCGCCAGTGGGATTTTCTGTATCTACATCAAGAGCTGCATGAGTTAAGCCGTCGCGGCGGTAGGCAGTAAGTGCATGGGTGATGAGTGATCTGCCTATTGCTTTTCCACGGTGTTCGGAAAGCGTGGCCAACTTGTCGATCCAGCCGATGCGTTTTCCCAATGTTTCATCGTCGGATTCATACCGATGTGACAGCAACAGTCCAACAATGTTGTTGTCGGAATCGAGCGCAAAGAACGACTGATCAAGCTTTGCGGTAGAGCCATGAACGAGTTGTTCCCAGCCTTCTTCGCTTGTTGGCGTCGATCCCCAATGATCCATAAATGCAGAGTTCTTCACGACACGCGCTTCTTCATCTCGCGATGTGTCCCATGGGATAACGCAGTAGCCAGGGGAGGTGAGAACGTCAGGAGACTGGTTGAGGTCAATGATGAGGTCTTCATTCCAACGGACTGGACGCATATTAAATTTTTGGAAAAGGAAGTCCGCAGAAGTATTTGATGTGCCAACGTCGCTACGTAAATATTTTGGAATTGTTCTATTCGTTGACCGAAGTAGTTTCTCGGCGCGCTCGGTTGCCCATTTCAGGATTTCGGTTCCAACGCCTTTTCTTCGGTGCGAGGGTTTAACTGTGCCAAAGGTGTAGCAACGCTCTTCTTTGGTCTCTGAGGGAAGAAAGTAGGTGTAACCCACGCCAATGATGCGTGATTCGTATTCAGCCACCATGACGTCCTGGTCAAGAAAACAATACGGACCACCAAATTCTTCTTCTAACTCCTCGGCGGTTTGAACAATCGTCAGTCCGTCAAAAGACAAACCCTCTGAAATCAATGCTGCAATCTCTGGAAGATCTGAATGAGTTGCCTGACGAAGTTGAAACTGAATCGCTGTCATTACTGAGAAGAGGTTATTCCTTGTGACTCTGCTTCTGCAGCAATAGTCAGCCAGTGTTCTTCGGCTGCATCAACAGATTGTTGGGCGACTGCAAGTTCTGCGCTCACTCGTGCCAGTTCAACATGGTCGCTGCCAACCGCAGATAACTCACGTTCAAGTTTTTGTAGTTTTTCGGTTGCTTGAGCAAGTGTCTTCTCGGTTTGTCCGAGTAAACGACGCAATGTGCTTGGGCTTTTTGACGGCTTCACCTTTGTTGGCTGCACCGAATCAATCGCAGGAGCAGATTTCAGTTTAGGTGCAGTTTGATTAGTGGTTTGCTTGCCTCGTTGTTGTAACCAACCGGCAATACCGCCAACTACTTGTCGCGTTCCACCTTCGCCATCAAGCGCCAAGACGTCAATAACCGTGCGGTCCAGGAACACGCGGTCGTGGCTGACCACCACCACAATTCCTGGCCAATCGTCGAGGTATTCCTCGAGCGCGCGCAAAGTGTCGAGGTCGAGGTCGTTGGTTGGTTCGTCCAACATCAATACGTTTGGTTGTTCGATAAGCGTGAGCAGCAATTGCAAGCGACGGCGCTCACCACCAGAAAGCGTTGACAACGGTGCAAACTGCGAATCGCCATCGAACCAAAAACGCTTCATCAAGTTGATGTCTTCAACCGATGGGTTTCCTTTGTCGCCCATAACGGCTTCGCGCACGGTTTGCGACAAATTGAGTTCGCGACCAAGTTGGTCGTAGTAGCCAATCTTTACGGTGCTACCTACTTCAACATGGCCACCAGTTGGCTTTAGGCGTCCTGCAATGAGATCGAGCAATGTGCTTTTTCCTGCGCCGTTCGGGCCAACGATGCCCAAGCGATCGCCAGGTTCAAGCGTGTAATCAAATGCGTGGAGTACTTCGTGCTCTGCTGATTTATCAGATGCCGGCCATGAAAATGCAATGCCTTGCAGTTCAATTCCTTTTGATCCAAGGCGCTGGCTGCCAAGTGACAGACCAAGCTCACCTTGACGAGCTGGAGCATCTGCTTTGCGCGAGACCAACTCTTTTGCCGCGTCCATGCGCGCTTTTGGTTTTGTTGTGCGCGCGGGAGCGCCACGACGTAACCATGCAAGTTCGGTACGTGCCAAGTTCTTGCGCACTTGTTCGGCAGTTGCTGCGCGTTCTTCGCGTTCAATGCGGCCGGCAAGATATGCGGCGTAACCAGAGCCAGCGGTTTTACTTGTTGGTATATGCATGTATGCAGAACCGCGATCAATTTCCAACACCTTGTTGGTTACGCGGTCGAGTACGTGACGGTCGTGAGTGACAAGTAACAGACCGCCGCGGTATTGCGCCAACCATTCTTCTAAATAGGAAATGGCATCAAGGTCAAGGTGGTTGGTTGGCTCATCCAAAATGAGCGCATCCCATTCATTCACGAGCAACTGGGCAAGAGCAACACGTTTTTGTTGGCCTCCAGAAAGTTCGTCTGTTTGCGCATCAAGCAAACCAGACATACCCAACTTGTCGAGCATGGCTTCACCACGCCAGTCTTCGCCAACCGCATCACGCACAGTTCCAGCGGGAAGCACAGGTTGCTGAGCAAGAATGCCAATTCGCGCACCGCGCCCACGGTGCACCACACCGTTATCTGGGGAGTACTCACCGCTCAGAATACGAAGCAGCGTGCTTTTGCCGCAGCCGTTGAGGCCCACAATGCCAACGCGGTCGCCTTCGGAAAGGGTGAGGGAGATGTCGGTGAATAACGGACGGTTAGGTCGGGATGCCGAAAGCTTTTGGGCATCAATCACGATCACGATGAGAAATTCTACGGCTATTTATTGGTGAATTGGCGAAGGACTACCATTTAGTCATGTCTACAACCCAACTTCGTGAGTCATTGAAACAGCGAGCATGTGAGTCAATTGACAAACTGAAAAATGATCTTGTCGGAATTAGTCACGACATTCACGCTCATCCAGAGGAAAACTACGAAGAGCATTTCGCGCACAAGCGACTGACTGATGCCATTGGCGACAACAAGTTGGACGTCACGCGTAAGGCATACGACATTGACACAGCATTTGATGTTGCCGTTGGTTCAAAGGGAACCACCGTTGCAGTGTTGTGTGAGTACGACGCATTGCCAGGAATTGGGCATGCATGTGGACACAACATCATCGCGGCTGCCGGTTTAGGTGCAGGACTCGCACTTGCTGGTTTGGCTGAAGAAGCTGGTGGGCGTTTGCGCTTGATGGGCACGCCAGCCGAAGAAGGCGGCGGCGGAAAAATTGAAATGGCGCGCAAGGGCGCTTTCGTCGGTGTTGATGCGGCCATGATGATTCACCCTGCAGACCGCGAACTCGCTCGAATGAATGCAATTGCTATTCAGCATTGTCTGGTGAAGTACACCGGTGAAGCAGCGCACGCAGCGGTATCTCCTCACTTGGGCAGGAACGCACTTGACGCAGCGGTGCTTGGCTACATGAACATTGCGGCATTACGTCAACACATCATGCCGACCGAGCGCATTCACGGAATCTTTTTGAAGGGTGGCGAGAAGCCAAACATTGTTCCGCGTGAAGCTGAAATGGATTGGTACGTTCGCTCAAACACCATTGAAACCTTGAAGCCATTGAAAGAACGCGTTGCAGGTTGTTTGCACGGTGGCGCACATGCTGCCGGTTGTCACGTTGAATTGGAATGGCAGCCAAACCCATTCGCCGACATTGTTGACAACATTCCATTGCTTGCTGCTTATGTTGAAAACTCAGCAAAGTTTGGTCGCATGTTGACTACCGAGTACATGGCAGGAACTGGTGGCGGTTCAACAGATATGGGCAACATCAGTTACTTGACTCCATCGATTCACCCGATGATTGCAGTTGCACCGCATGGTGTGTCATTGCACACGCCAGAATTTGCTGACTACGCAACAAACGATGATGCAACGCGTGCAATTCTCGATGGCGCAAAGATCATGGCCATGACCGCTATTGACCTGTGGACAAACGATGCACTGGTTGCCGAAATGCGCGAAGCATTCGGCGACGGCTTTGTGCCTGAAGGTGTGCTCTAGTCGCGAGTAAGCGGTTTAGCTAAGCGCAAGCCGGCAAGTTTGTCGGGTTCGCTGAGCCCAGCCATAGCAATGTCAAAGTCGGGTAGTGCATACACTTCGCCGTCATCGGTGATCATGATGTAGCGATCAAACTGAGCAAGGAATGTTCGGTCGTGGCTTACTGCAACCACGGTTCCTTCGAATCCATCAAGTGCTTTTTCCAAAGCTTCAGACGACTCAATGTCTAAGTTGTCGGTTGGTTCGTCTAGCAACAACACGTTGTGGCCTTCAATTTCAAGGCGCAAAATTTCGAGTCGGGCCTTTTGTCCGCCAGAAAGTGTTTCGAACTTCTGGCGTGCGTTATTGCGTAGTCCGTAACGAGCCAATGTTTTCATAGCCTTTTCTTCTTCGGAAATGCGGTCGAGCACAATCTCTACGCATTCACGACCTAGGAAGTCTGGGCGATTGTTTACTTGAGTAAACACGCCAACGGAAGTGCGCGGACCAAAGGTGACCTGTCCTTCGGTCGGCTGATTTTCACCACTCAATACCTTCAAGAGGTGGGTCTTTCCCGTGCCGTTCGGACCGATGAGACCAACGCGTTCACCGTGGTGAATTTCTTCGCTAAATGGCAGGAACAGATTGTCAATCGTTACTTTTTCAAGTTTTGCAACGCGTCGTGCGGCATCTGCACCGCGAAGGCGCACATAAATTTGCTGATCGGCGACAGGTGGTGGAGGAGGGCCGGCAGCAACGAATTTTTCCCAACGGGTTTCGGCGCCATTTGCTTTGGTTGCGTTCTTGAAGTTTTGTGCCGCGCGTTGTTTCATGATCTTCATGTGATGAAACAAGCGGCGTTCTTCTTCGTTCCAGCGTTTCAAATCATCACCAAGTAGTTCTTGGCGTTTTGCGCGTGCTTCCGGGAAGGTCTTGTACGACCCTCCGTGCACCCAACAACCCGAACCTTCAATGACCACCACTTTGGTGGAGCATTGTTCAAGCAGGGTTCGGTCGTGACTGACCATCAAGATGGTGGACTTGCACGACTTGATCTGCTCTTCGAGCCACTTACGGGTTGGAATATCGAGATAGTTGTCTGGTTCGTCAAGCAGCAGTACATCCGCGCCGCTAGTGAGGAGTAGGTCGAGGACCAACCGTTTGCGCTCGCCACCCGAAAGTTCGGAAACGAGTCGAACCGAAAAATCATCGACTGGCGTTTTCACACTGCGTTGCGCAGAAGCTTGCCACTTTGCCTCAAGGTCGTAACCACCGAGATCACCCCAGTCGGCAAGGGCATTTGCATAACCCATACCGTCGTCATCGCCGCTACCAAGAGCTTTTTCTGCGGCGACTAGCGCGCGTCCTGCATTACGCAAATTTTTTGGTGCAACTTCAATCAGCATTTCGCGCAGAGTGTCGTTTGGTCGCGACATGCCAACGTCTTGGGTCATGTTCAGCATGGTTCCACCAATGGCATACTCGCCACCATCGGCTTCAATCTCTTGCGTAAGAATACGCAAGATGGTGCTCTTGCCTACGCCGTTGGCACCAACGATTGCTGCGTGTTCGCCGGGTGAAACTTTGAAACTGACATCAAAAAACAATTGATCTGCGCCGGGTGGGCCGTATTCAAGTTCACTCACCACGATGCTGCTCATGCGAAAGAGTCTGTCTGAGAAATGGCTCAGTTACGCTGTGAATTGTGAAGAATAAACACGCTTTTGGTCTTTTGCAGGTGACCAATGCGGTATCGGGAATATCAAATGGCGTGGTCTTGATTACCGTGCCGTGGATTGTGCTCGAACTCACGGGATCGGCTGCAAAGGCTGGGTTATTGGCCGCACTTTCCAGCCTTCCTGGCATTGTGGTTTCTCCAGTAGTGGGCGGGCTAATCGACAGGTTCGGACGCCGAGCAATTTCCATGTTTTCCGATGTGATGTCGATGGTGTCTGTATTGATGTTCTTGGTGGTGAACGCTGTTGGCGACCTGACGTATACGTGGATCCTGGTGATTGCCGTGCTTGGGGCGTGTTTCGACCCAGCTGGATACACCGCGCGTAAAGCGCTCATACCCAATGCGGCAACTGCCTCGGGAGTTGAGATTGATTCAGCAAACGGGCGACATGAAGGAATTTTTGCCATTGGTTGGATGGTTGGTCCTGCAATTGGTTCGGCTTGTATTCAATTGAGTGGTCCGATGCTTGCATTCGCGGTTACTGCAGGCATGTTTGCCGTAGCCACAATTGCTGTGTCGTTTATGCATGTAGATGACGAACATGGCAAAACTGTGGCGCATCACGAAGACGGTCATGAGTCGTTCTTTTCATCTTTGCGTGAGGGTTTCCACGCGCTCACACAAGACAAACCATTGTTTGCACTCGCGATCGGATTCATGTTTCTGTCGGGCCTGTACATGCCGATTGATACGGTGATTTTTCCTGCATATTTTGAATCCATTGATAACGCAACTGGATTAGGTGCGTTGTTCGCAGCTCTCGCCGCAGGAATGGTGATTGGCTCGTTTGCCTACGGTCGACTTGCTGCGAAGTTTTCAACAAGTGCATTGCTGCGCTTGGTCATGATTGTGTCCACGGTTTCACTCTTCCCATTGGTGATTCTGCCGCCAACATGGCTGTTTGTTGTGCTTGGATTCTTTGCCGGGCTGTCGTGGGGGCCTTTCAATCCGCTCTGGAATTCCATCGTGCAAAAGCGAGTGCAGCCAGAATTACAAGGACGTGTGTACGGGTTGCAAATGTCATTGCTGTATGCCGCACCACCACTTGGTCAACTCATCGTTGGTGCATGCGTTGATGCATATGGTTTGCAACCAACATTCGTTGTGGTGATGGTGATTTTCGGGGTAGTGGGGTTCACCTTCGCTGCAACTCCAAACTTGCGCAAGCTTTAGAGTGGCGGTATGCCTCTACACCCGCAAGCACAAGCAGTAGCCGACTTCTATAAAGCGGTGCGCACGGCACCATTTGAATCGCTTGGAGTTGATGAAGCACGAGCAACCTATGCCGCGAGTAACGCCGTTAGCACGGAAGAAGTTCATGAAATTCGTGATGTGCTTGCAGGATCAATTCCGTGCCGTTTATATCGGCCGTCTGCAAAGACCGACCTCGGTTTGCTGGTGTTTTTCCATGGTGGTGGCTGGGTCATTGGTGACCTGAATTCACATGACGGTGTGTGTCGCTCGCTAGCCAATAAATCTGGACATGCGGTGCTTTCAGTTGATTATCGACTGGCCCCGGAACACAAATTTCCTGCAGCATTTGATGATTGTGCAGCAGCAGTGAAATGGGCGTTCGAAAATGCAAAGGCCCTAGGTATTGATAACTCGCGCATGGCAGTGGGTGGAGATTCAGCAGGTGGAAACCTGGCAGCATCGGTAGCTCTTGCCGAAGTGGTTCCGCTGAAGTTTCAGATGCTGATTTATCCCGCAGTGGATATGCGAATGGAATCGCCTTCAATCAACGAGAACGCCAACGCACCAATTCTTACGAAAGCGGTAATGGCGTGGTTCGTGGCTCACTACATGAGTAGTGATGCAGACAGAGCAAACATCAATGCCTCACCGATGCTTGCCAATGATGAGCAGTTAAAGAAAATGCCACCAGCAATTGTGATTACTGCACAATACGATCCGCTTCGTGACGAAGGCGAAGCCTACGGAAAGCGGCTTGTTGAAAACGGTGTCTCAACAACGATTACACGTTACAACGGTGCATTCCATGGATTCTTCAACATGATCACCATTTTGGATGATGCGCAATCAGCGCACGCCCAAGCGTCAACTCTGTTGAAGAAGTATTTGGACTAACGAATTATTCGTTGCCCTGCACGCGCTCAAGTTGCGTGTTGTCGGCAGCAAGAAGTCCAAGTGCATCACCCGGTGTAATTGCGGTACAGAATTCGCCATGCAAGTTGGCAACCGTCATGTCGTGCACAAGCTCTGGGTCGTAGTCGGCGCCATCCCAACCAATTCGATTTGAAGTGGAGCAGCAGTCGGGAACGAGGTATGTGTCAAAGCCAAGGTTTCCTGCCATACGAGTAGTGGTCTCCACGCACATGTTGGTGAAGAAGCCAACGATGACCAGGCGTTGAATGCCTTTGCGACGAAGTTCAATTTCTAAGTCGGTACCGACAAACCCGCTATTCACATCTTTTTCCACCACGATGTCGCCAGGTTGAATTTCAAAGCCTGGTTTCTGGTCTCCGGTTGGAAGTGAAAACTTGAGTGGTGAATTTGCTTCGCGTGAATCATGGCGCGTGTATGCGATGGGCAAGCCTTTTTCGCGGAAACCGGCAAGCAAGCGAAGCATATGACTTTCGGCATCTGGATTATTGCGACGACCAGTTGGTCCGCCCCAGTGTTGAAGAACATCAACACCCTTTTGCACGTCAATGAGTAGGAGGGCGGTTTCTTTTCCAAATTGGCGAATCATGGTGCAAATGCTACTTGCGACGCGAGTCGCGGGCAGCAGGCATCCAGTTTTCACCAGCCGTTGCGTCAATACGAGCGAGAAATTTGTGTCCGACGGGCTCAATGAGCGCGCAGTATTTCTCAGTCAGTTCAGCGCCAAGTGCGCGCCATGCTTTTTCGCATAGTTCATTGGTTTTGTCTTCGATGTATTCGCGGTAGGCGAGGCCAGCTTCATTTATACGACCATCGGTTACGAATCCGCGTGCGTCGAGAACATTCCAGGCTTCTTCAAGTTGCACGTCATCGGCTCCGCGACTTCGTGGAATCCAATCGCCTGGGTAGCCCAAGTACGCATCGTGTAACAGCCCAGCCTGCACGCCACTGATGTCTTCGCTAGCGAGAATGGCAAAGTGAGTGTCGCCGCGCCATTCACGAATGCAGTTCACGGCAAGCCACGCGCTGAGAGCAGGATTGTCTTCGTTGCGTGGCCAAGATTTATGCGCTGCATACACGGTGTGACCAGCAATGGGAAGCGAGTCAGCAGCTGCCCACAACTGAGGAGCAAGTGTGCCGAGTTCGTTCACGATTTCAGGTGCATACTCTTGCAACCCTGCAACAACAGCCTCGTTACGAACACAGTATGCGTCTTCAAAGGTCGTGTGCTGTCGAGCAACATCGAGACACAGACTGATGAACTCTGCACGTATGGAATAGAACGCCGCGGTCACTACGTCGTTTCCCGCATGTGCCAGCGGGGCCGAGCGGGTCGTGATGTAATACCCAAGACCATTAGGAACACCCAGTTCGGTAAACAGGCGAATGCCCGTTGGATCCCAATAGATCCAGCCGATTAATCGGTGTGAAGCAAGCGATGCTCGCGCAGAAAGCGTTCGCCAATCGGTCATATGAAGACCGTAGCAACAGTGCAACAATATGAGCGAACTATGGAAAATGCACATGAGCACGCCAAGCCTGTTTAGCGACAAGCGTGAGTTGCTGCCATTTGATGGAAGCGCGTTGCTGATTCCAAAATTTTTTGAGCCCAAGCAGACTGCGCAAATGTTTCAGCAGATCATGGATGAAACTCCGTGGGAAATGCCGGAAATGGTGATGTTTGGAAAGAAGTATCCGCAAGCAGGACTGTCTACGTGGTTTACCAACACGAACGTGAGCTATGTGTATTCAGGAATTACTCGAACACCGCATGCCATGACTCCCGTGCTTCAGGCGGTGATGGATCAATGCACGTTGGTTTCTGGTGCGGAGTACAACTCGGTGCTCGTCAACCTGTATCGCGATGGCAATGACAGTGTGAGTTGGCATGCAGATAACGAGGAAATCAACGGCAGTGAACCAACTATTGCCTCGGTGAGTCTTGGGGCTACTCGTAGGTTTGACCTACGACATAAAGAGTCTGGCGAAACCGTACGTGTTGACCTAGAAGACGGTTCGCTTTTGGTGATGTCTGGGTTATCGCAACATTGTTGGGTGCATCAAATTGCTAAGACGAAGACGAAAGTCGGTCCTCGCATTAACTTGACGTTCCGACGAGTGATTGCTAACGCGAAGCTTTAACTCGCTCTGCAGCATGAATGTGATCAACGGTGAGTCCGCAACAACCGCCAATGAGTTGCACTCCCATATCTAGCCATTCGGCATAGAACCCCTCGAGTTTTTCTGCGGGGATCACTTCTGTGAAGTTCCAATTAGGCATTTCGAAATACCCACTGTCTGGGTATGCGCCAATTGGTCCTGAGAACTTCTTGCGAACCATTGAGATGGTGTCACTCACTGCTTGTGGCTGAGTGTGCATCACGCTGACTACATCGACACCTTTTTCTGGAATGAGGTCAAGAACAGCTTCAAGTGGTGATTCCTGCGCAAGGTTGAAACTGATGATCTTGCCGGCGTCATTGCGTCTTGCAGCCACACCAAACCACACAGGTAAACCGGTGTCGAGTGCAGCCTGCAGAGCCATTGCCGTGCGATTTTCTTCGTACATCATTTCCAGCATGATGTGGTCAACTCCGCCTGCTTTCAGCAATTGAGCCAACTGATGAAAAGACTCTGCAATTTGAGCGGGTGGAGGAGTTCGTACAAGGTCGACGGTATCGGTACCTGGGTTGAGAGGAACCATGTGGGATAGCGAACCACCCACAACGATGTTGCGTCCTTCAGGAGCCAAGTCGCGCGCACGTAATGCGGCATCAACGGCGGTTTTGACGATTTCCTCAATTTTGTCGCCGTAACCAGCAGGCGTCAGCATCATGGAGTTTGCTGCATAGGTATTTGCGGTGATTACATCGCTGCCAGCATTGATGTAGTCAAGATGAATTTGGGTGAGCAACTCGGCATTACCGAGTGTGGCCGGACCACACCAAGCTTCGGGACTCATTGGGACACCGCGTCGCTCGAGCTCGGTGCCCGTACCACCGTCGAGAACAATTACTTCGCCTGCACTCAGTCGTTGCTTAAGTTTTTGATAGTTCACGACAATCATGATACAAGCAGTGTTTACAGTAGGATTTAGTCATGGACGTTAAGTATTAGTGGTCAGTTCTTCGCGTCACATTTTGATAGTTGATGACGATCCGGATATCGCCGCGCTATTGCGACAATTGATGTTTGGTGAAGGTCACACCACCTCAATCGCTCAAAATGGGGAAATGGCTGAGAGCCTTGCGAGAGCCCGAAATCCAGACTTAGTCATCCTTGACCTCAATTTGCCCGGTATCAGCGGTATTGAGGTATGTCGTAGGTTGCGTGGGTTTCTTTCTACGCCAATTTTGATGCTTACCGCCTCTGGTAGCGATGAAAGTCAATTAGTTGGATTTAGCGCAGGTGCAGATGACTATGTATCTAAACCATTCAATACACAGGTGCTTATTGCCCGCATACGCGCTCTACTCGCGAGAGGTTTAAATGCTGCAGAACTCGTTATTCATGTTGACAATTTAAGTGTCAACCCATCTGCGCAAATCGTCACTATTGACGATCAAGAGGTGTCCCTTTCAAAGATTGAGTTTGACATATTGGTTGCGCTTGCTCAACGCCGCAACCGAATTGTGTCCAAAGAAGTGCTGATTCGTGAAGTGTGGGGCGAATGGTTTGGAGACAATCACGTCGTAGAAACCACATTGTCTCGGTTGCGGGCAAAATTGACGAAAGCTGGAGCCTCGAGTGCGATGATTACCACTCGGCGCGGGATTGGATATCGATTAGGCACCGCAGAATCAAACTGAGAGGTTGCTGAGAGGTTTCTGAGAGTGCGGTGCAAGTTTGGTACAAGATACTGAACTTGTGAGAAAAGGTAGAACCTCTCAAGCGTTGATCAAGGTGGCGTTCGGCTTCTTCGCGTGTGGTCTAGTTCTATCTATCGGCGCTCAGCAAGCAAGTGCCGCAGTGTCTGCAGTGAGCTTCGCTGGATCAAGCCAAGTGGCAGGTGCTACAACAACGTGGACTGTTGGGTTCTCAACAAGTAATACTTCTACCTCGGCGCTTTCTGCGGGGAGTACGGTCACCGCAGTATTTGCTACGGGTTTCATCATTCCGGCGACCCCGACCATTGCATTAGCTGCCAACTTTTCAAACTGTACTGCAAATGGTGTTACAACTGGTCAAAGTGTTGTGATTACGTTGGCTAATAATGGAGCTAATACATGTGCACTAGCAAAAAATAAATCGGCAACATTTACCATCGCTGGAATCACTAATCCAGTAGCAGGTACTTATGCTGCAAGCCTTTTCTCTGTAAAAACCTCTGCTGCCAGCGATACGACAGCAGTGACAAACGGTGCATCAGAAACAATTACTGCCGCTGTTCCTGGTGCGCCACTGTCTGTTGTTGGTACGGCTGGTAACACACAGGTTTCGCTCACTTGGAGTGCACCAGCATCAGATGGTGGTTCTGCGATTACGGATTACAGAGTTGAGTTTTCAAGTAATTCTGGTGCTATTTGGTCAACGTTTGCTGATGGCACCTCAACCTCTGCTTCAGCAACGGTTACGGGTTTGACGAATGGTACGTCGTACACGTTTCGGGTGAGTGCAACTAATGCTGCTGGTACTGGTGCAACTTCGATTGTTTCTGCTGCGGTAACTCCGCGCACTACTCCTGGTGCACCAACGTCTGTTGTTGGTACAGCTGGTAACACACAGGTTTCGTTGACTTGGAGTGCACCAGGATCAGATGGTGGTTCTGCGATCTCTGATTATGTTGTTGAGTTTTTGCCGTCTGGTGGATCGTGGACAACGTTTACTGATGGCACATCCACAACGGCCGCTACAACGGTTACAGGTTTAACGAATGGGACGTCATATACGTTCCGGGTGAGTGCAACCAATGCTGCAGGCACTGGTGCAACATCAACTGTTTCTGCTGCGGTAACACCGTCAACAACTCCTTCGGCACCAACGATTACGGCGATCACACCTTCTAATGGTTCGTTGTCGGTGGCTTTCACTGCTGGTTCAAATAATGGGTCAGGAATAACGAGTTACAAATATTCAACTGATGGTGGTGTGTCGTTTCTTACTCGTGCTGCAGGAACAACAGCTTCACCATTAGTGATCTCGACATTGAGCACTGATGGATCAACAGCGTTGGTCAATGGCACTTCATACAACATACAAATTAGAGCTGTTAATGCTGTTGGTGATGGTGCTGCATCTTCAACTACTGCTGCCACACCGCGCACGGTTCCTAATGCACCAACGTCTGTGGTGGGTACGGCTGGTAACACAGAGGTTTCGTTGACTTGGAGTGCGCCAGGATCAGATGGTGGTTCTGCGATTACTGATTATGTTGTTGAGTTTTTGCCGTCTGGTGGATCGTGGACAACGTTTGCTGATGGCACCTCCACAACGGCCGCTGCAACGGTGACAGGTTTGACGAATGGGACGTCGTACACGTTTCGGGTGAGTGCAACTAATGCTGCTGGTACTGGTGCAACTTCGACTGTTTCTGCTGCGGTGGTTCCGCGAACTACTCCTGGTGCACCGACGTCTGTTGTTGGTACGGCTGGTAACACAGAGGTTTCGTTGACTTGGAGTGCGCCAGGATCAGATGGTGGTTCTGCGATTACTGATTATGTTGTTGAGTTTTTGCCGTCTGGTGGATCGTGGACAACGTTTGCTGATGGCACCTCAACCTCTGCATCAGCAACGGTGACAGGTTTGACGAATGGGACGTCATATACGTTCCGGGTGAGTGCAACCAATGCTGCTGGCACTGGTGCAACATCGACTGTTTCTGCTGCGGTAACTCCGCGAACTACTCCTGGTGCACCAACGATTGGTACGGCAACGGCAACTGGGTCGACTTCAGCAACTGTTGCTTTCACTGCACCAGGTTCTGATGGTGGTGCCACGATTACGTCATATGTAGCTACTTCTTCACCTGGTGGTGTGACAGCTACGTTGTCGCAGGCGGGTTCGGGAACCATCACGGTGACTGGGTTAACAACAGGGACTGCTTACACATTTACGGTCACAGCAACAAATAGCGCTGGAACGTCTGCGGCATCGGCTGCTTCGAACTCGATCACCACCGATGCTGTAGTTCCTGGTGCACCGACAATTGGTACGGCAACGGCAACTGGGTCAACTACGGCAACTGTTGCTTTCACTGCACCTGGTTCTGATGGTGGTGCAACGATTACTACCTATACAGCTACTTCTTCACCTGGTGGTGTGACAGGCACGTTGTCGCAGGCGGGTTCAGGAACCATCACGGTGACCGGGTTAACAACAGGGACTGCTTACACATTTACGGTCACAGCAACAAATAGCGCTGGAACGTCTGCGGCATCAGCTGCTTCGAACTCGATCAACACTTTTGCTGCACCAACAATTACATCGTTGAATGTGGTGAAAGGTTCGTCTGGTGGTGGCACGGCGTTCACAGTTACGGGTACAGGTCTAACAGGCACGTCAGCAGTTACTTTTGATGGAAGAGCTGCAACGTCAATTGTGGTGATTAGTTCCACTTCGGTCAGTGGTGTGACACCAAGTCATGCGGTTGGTGTTGTGGATGTGGCGGTCACTACCCCTGGTGGTACTGATACAGAACCGGGTGGTTACACCTATATTGCTGCACCTATAGCGACTACTGGGTCTGCGTCTGGGGTTGGGTTGGTGGGCGCCACGGTTGCTGGTGTGGTGAATGCGAACTTTGATTCTTCAACAGTCAGCATTACGTATGGAACAGATTCAGGTCTGTCAGGTGCAACAACAGTTGCTGGTTCGCCGTCTCCGGTAACAGGTGGTTCGAATACGAATGTGTCGGCTGTGTTGTCTGGTTTGTTGAATGCCACAACGTATTACTTCCGGGTGTCTGCAACGAACACGGTTTCGACTGTTAATGGTTCGATCGATTCCTTTACCACGCTTGCTAATGCTGCAACATCAGATCTTTCGCTAACTGTTGGCGATGGTCAGCTCACCGGCAACGTTGTGCTGACATCTAATAGTTCGACGGTGACCGCAATTGACTACAAGGTTGGTGCTGGTGACTATGTGTCAACAGGATTAACTGCTTCTGGGTCCTTTGTTATCCCATCACTTACTAATGGAACCACGTATTCAGTGGTGTTAAGAACAACAAGTAATGGTGTTGGATCGCCAGTGGTGCTCAGCCCTGCTGTGTCTGCGACACCATATGGCGTTGCAACAATTAACAACATTTCGCCAAACATTGGATCCGCAGCTGGTGGCACGATTACCACGATCACTGGAACCAAATTTGAGGGTGTTAGCGCAGTCAACTTTGGTGCAACACCAGCAACCAGCTTTACCTACAACAGTCCAACATCAATTACGGCAACAGCACCTGCAGGTAGTGCTGGAGCAGTGACGGTCACCGTGGTCACACCACGAGCATCGACCATCACCACCTTCACCTATGCGAACCCACCAACAGTCGCATCGGTTAGTGCAAGCGGAATTACTCGCACCTCTGCCAATTTCACAGCCGTTGTCAATACCAATTCGTATTCAACTGCAGTCACGTTTGAGTACTCGACAAGTGCAGTGTTTTCCGGAAGCACAACGGTAAGTGCAGTTGAATCACCAATTGCCATAGGGTCGGGAGTCACGGTAAGTGCTGCAATCACTGGGTTGGTGAAAGGAACTACGTACTACTTCAGAGCAATTGTGGTGAGTGCTGTTGGCCAAAATTCGGCAAGTGGTGGGTCTTTTTCCACAATGAATGACCCAGCAACTGCAGTCTTAACGTTGGCTCCAGGCAACGGTGAACTTACAGGAACTGTTGGATCTGTTGTGTTGAATGGTTCAACAATTTCGGCGATTGATTACCAAATCGGTTCGGGTTCATTCACCTCAACCGGACTTACTTCTGCGGGAGACTTCGCGATTTCTCCGCTGACTAATGGAGTATCGGTAACAATCACTCTTCGCGTAACGAGCAACGGATTCGGTAGCACCACTACATCAAGTGCAACTGCAACTCCAATAGGGACGCCCACGTTGACTGGTATTTCGGTGAGCAAGGGAACATTAAATGGTGGCACTGTTGTGGTGTTGACGGGAACGAATTTGTTGTCACCATCGTCGGTGACATTTGGTGGTTCGGCAGGTGTGGTGGGTGCGGTAACTGCAACATCAATTTCAGTGACAACTAGTAGTCACGCTGTGGGTGCTGTAACCGTTTCTGTCACCACCTCAGCAGGTACAGCAGTTTCTTCGTTCACTTACACATACATAGATCTTCCAACAACCTCTTCACTTTTGGTGTCGTCAATTACCTCGTCTAGTGCGCGCTTGTCTGCAACGGTGACACCGAACTTTGACTCAACGGCTGTGACATTTGAGTATTCGAGCAATGCAGACATGAGCGGTGCAGTATCAATGGTTGCGGCTGGATCGCCGGTTTCGGTGGCGTCGG
>Ga0315909_10002185_pt1 | contig 25401 bp, 20 predicted proteins | sample LakEriMetagenome_11_FD_203527 | JGI IMG/M metagenome (GOLD analysis project Ga0315909, IMG submission 203527) | Freshwater fungal communities from buoy surface, Lake Erie, Ohio, United States - Buoy 2 MA125 | ecosystem: Environmental > Aquatic > Freshwater > Lake | place: USA: Lake Erie, Ohio...
TTAAGTGTTTTAAATACGTCAAATGATAATTATTTATTGACTATAGAGTTCAACCCAACTATTTCAACAACACCAACTTGGATTGATATACCCAATTCACCTTTTCAATACGCGTTATTTACTGGTGCAACAACGGCAACAATAACATCTCCAGGTCATATTATGACATCTCTTATTGGGCAAGCCGGTACATCAGCTCTTACAACACTTAAAGTCGATGACAACCAAATTAGGGTAGGTGTAAACATAGACGGAACACTAGATGAAATGTGGATATGTATCACACCTTTGGGTGCTAACGCAACATTTTTAGGTACTGCAGAAATATTATATTATTTGTAAAAAAGGTGATACACGAGTAAAAAAAGAATAAACCCTATTCAATAGGTTTATTTTCTCTCTTACCTAAATTTTCATATATCCTTAGAAGTTTTAAGGATTCATAATAGTTTTTTTCTAATCTATCAAGTTCCTTTTCAGGAACACCATAATAATTAAATAAAATTATTTATCTTTTAATTCTATTCATTATCTTTTCTGTAAAATAAGAGATATATGAAGATATTTGTACAGATAGCATCCTATCGTGACCCCCAACTTATCCCAACAATTAAAAATATGTTGGAAAATGCTAAGAAACCTAAAAATGTAGTTATTGGAATTTGCCGTCAATATCATCCGGAAGATGGTTTTGATAACTTAGATGAATTCAAAGGTGATAAACGATTCAGAGTTGTGGATGTTCTATATACCGAATCAAAAGGTGTATGTTGGGCGAGAAATCAAGTGCAACAATTATATAAAGGTGAGGAGTACACCCTTCAAATTGATTCTCATATGAGATTTGAAAAAGATTGGGACGATACCTTAATCAAAATGGTTAAACAACTTCAAAAGAAAGGGTTTAAGAAACCTTTATTAACAGGATATGTTTCTTCATTTGACCCGGATAATGACCCGGCGGGAAGAGTCCAAGAACCTTGGAGGATGTCTTTTGACAGGTTTATCCCTGAGGGTGCGGTATTCTTCTTACCTGAGACAATTCCAAATTGGCAACAATTAACAGAACCGGTTACATCAAGATTTTACTCAGCCCATATGGCATTTACCGTAGGACAATTCAGTGAGGAAGTACAACACGACCCTGAATTTTATTTCCACGGGGAAGAGATTTCAATTGCCGTTAGAGCGTTCACTCACGGATATGATTTGTTTCACCCACATAAAGTTGTTATTTGGCACGAATATACAAGAAAAGGTAGAACCAAACAGTGGGATGATGATAAAGAGTGGGTAAATAAAAATAACGTATCACACAAAAAGAATAGACAATTATTCGGTATGGACGGAGAAGAAGTTACTATGGATTTTAGTAAATACGGATTTGGTACTGAAAGAACTCTTAAAGATTATGAAATATACTCAGGACTTAAATTTTCAAATAGAGCGGTACAACAATATACATTAGATAAACAATACCCACCAAACCCAACAATTTACGAAACTGAAGAAGATTGGTTAGCAAGTTTTGCAAGCATCTTTAAACATTGTATTGATGTTAGTTTTAGTCAAGTTCCGGAAACGGATTATGATTTTTGGGTTGTCGCATTTCACGGAGAAAATGATGAAACCCTATTTAGAAAAGACGCGGACATCAATGAGATTAATATGATGAAGAGAGACCCGGATGGATATTGTAAGGTTTGGAGAGAATTCCAAACGGCACATAAACCAAAATATTGGGTGGTATGGCCTCACAGTATTTCCAAAGATTGGTGTGAAAGAATAACAGGTAATTTATGAGATTAAGGATTCATAATCCTTGTAACGAACAAACAAGATATTATCGTAATTATAATTTATTTTGGGATGAGTTAACAGATAAATTAAAAGAAAAATATGAAATAGTCGAAAATCGTTATTTTGAGGATGCACATAAAACCAGATTTAATGTTACGTTTAATTCATTAACTAATCCAAATCAAGGGTTGTTGTTAATGGAATGTGAATATGTTATCGAAAATATGGATAATGGTGATTTTTATGTTTTATCTGTAGCCGATGACTTATCTTATGGAACATTGGGTGAACGAAACAATCCAAAGTTAAAAAAAGTATTAATATCTCAATTCATTGATTATAAAATTAAAGGACACACAAATGAAAATTTTTATAAATATTCACCTTGGATTTATTTCCAATCTAATTTAACAGATTTAGAACAATATTATAAAAAGAGATTAGATAAAACTGAGTTTATTGATAAACTTTGTTTTTGGGGAACAACATCTGAACGACCAATATTAGAACATTTTGATAAATCATTATTGGTTGGTCCAAATTATATTGGTGATTCGAATAAATATTTTGACAATTTAATTAATTACAGTGTTGCGTTATCAATTGCGGGCGTTGGAGAATTATGTTATAGAGATATTGAGTGTATGGCGTTAGGTGTTCCTTTAATCCGGTTTGAGTATCAAACAAAATTATATGAACCATTAATACCAAATTATCATTACATATCAATACCTTATGACACTACATTACCAACACATAATGGTGTACATACTGATAGATTAGGTAATGGTAATCATAGTAAACAAATTGAGGATAGGTTTAGAGAAGTAATTTTGGATAAAGAATTTTTAAATTTCATTTCAAAAAATTCAAGAAAATATTACGAAGATAATTTATCACCATCGTCAAGAATAAATAAAACATTAGAAATTTTAGGGTTATAACAAATTTAAAAAATGAATATAGATAGTGTAAAAAAATATTTCACACCACAAACAATATTAGATATAGGTGCAAACGTTGGTCAATTTTATAATAAATGTAAAAATGTTTTTCCGGATGCTTATTATTATTTAATTGAGGGAAATAAGAATTGTGAGGAGTCTTTACAAACATATAACGTTGATTACTCGATTGAGTTATTAAGTGATGAAAATAAAGAGGTTGATTTTTATACAAGAATTTACGAAGAAAGATGTACAGGGAATTCAATTTATAGAGAAAAAACATCATTTTTTGATGATGACCAAATATTAATAGAAAAAAGAGTAACAACAACCTTAAATCAGCTATTACCTAATAAAGTTTTTGATTTAATTAAAATAGACGTTCAAGGGTCCGAACTAGATATTATTAAAGGAGGTCTCCCAATAATAAAAAATTCTAAAGCTGTAATATTAGAAGTATCATTGGTTGAATATAATGAAAATTCACCAACTAAAGAAATGGTTTATGGTTTTATGAATGATTTGGGATTTAAAGATGTTGAAATTTTAGAACACATAAACCACCCGTTAACTTATGAGTTAATACAACAAGATGTGTTATTCATAAATAAAAACTTATTAAAATGAATAAAATAGCAATTATAACTTCATTATTTGATTACCCATCAGAATACTTACCAACGTTTTATTCTAAAGCTGTTTTAGAGTTCCCCAAAGAAGATATTCATATTATTCGTAATGCCGGACTAATTCAAAGTGACTCATATTATGATAAACTTTATTTTTACAAAGTTGTTAAGGTTTTGGAATATATTGAAAAAAATATAGTAGGAAAATATGATTATATTTTATTCTTAGACGCGACCGACACTGCGTTTATAAAACCTCTTGAGGGTATTATAGAAAAATTTAATAAATTAAAGTGTTCAGTTATTTTAGGTGGGGAAAAAGGATTATGGCCTCACACCAATTATACTCATCTATATTCTAAAAAACGAATTGATAGTGAATACCAATATTTAAACTCAGGAACTTATTTTGGTTATACGGACAAAATAGTTCATTACTTATCGGATATTATTGAAAAAGAATATCAATTAGGTATTGATGACCAAGGTAAATGGACGATAGAATATCTATTAAATGACGACATACTAATAGACCAAGAATGTAATTTTTTCTTTAGTACTTACAATTCTAAAGAAAAAATTATAATTAATAATAATGAAGTAACCCTTAATGGTGTTGATGCTTACATTGTCCACGACAATGGACCCCACAATGATGAAACAATAAAACTAGTTAATAATTTCAAGTAATGATAGTAGAATGGAAATATACCGGTATAGGTGAATACCAACAAAAAATAAAAGAATTAATTGTAACTAACAATTATACATCGGTTGATGTAGGTGGTAGTATAAATTCGTGGTCATATCCTGAATGTAAAACGTATATTGATGCGATAGCTCCGAAATATGATGATATTAAATTATTTCAAATTAATTTAGAAGATGAGGATGATAGAAATAAGATATTAGATTATATTAATCAAAATGGTAAATTTGATTTTTCGATATGTTCCCATACAATTGAAGATATTTTTAATCCGATTGATGTTATTAAATTTTTAACCAAAATCTCTAAACGAGGATATATCGCAATACCTTCAAAATATAATGAATTTAAACATTTATATGGTAATGCTTATAGAGGTAATGGTCATCATAAACAATTTTTAGATGTTAAAGATAATAAAATTGTTATTTACCCTAAATTTTCATTTATTGAAACCGATGATAGAAGTGACATAATTTTAACTCAACATATCGGAGATGAGTTAAATATTATTTGGGATGAAAATATTGATTTTAAAATATTTGGTGAGGGAACACCATTTTTTGGTGACGAAAGTTTAATTAATGCGTTTTATAAAGAATTAATTAATGGATAATAGTAAAATACTATATTGTACTATTGCTGTTGGTGATTATTATTTGGATTCCGCAATAAACATTGCGGAATCATTAAATAAATATTCAAATAATCACCATATGTTAATTGTTAGTGATATTAATAATAACCCAATTAATAATACAACTTTTAAAAAAATACCGGAAAATCAAATAATATTTATACGAAATAATTTCAACTATATGATGAAATATTATCCTCTTTATTTAGCCAATGAAATGGAGTATGATTATATTATATTTCTAGATGCCGATTGGAGAATTAGAGATACATATGATGGTTTAAAAGTCAAATCTATGTTTCAGTATATGGTTGAAAATAATTATGATATGTTTTTTGAAAGACCTCACGGTATTGGTATAGGTAAACACGATGGTATAAATTGTTTTTGGCAACATAAGATAGATTTTTATAAATTAAAAGAAACTAACATATATGATAGCGGTCACGTATGTAATGAACAATTTATGGTTTTTAAAAAAAATGAAAAATTTAATTTATTTGTTAATAAATTTAAAGAACTTTATGAAATCAGTTCAAATGCCGGACTATGGCCTTTTGCAGAAGGTTTAGAAATTGGAATGTCAATGGCACATTCAAAAATGAAATGTGACTGGTTAGGTTGGGTACGTTATCTTAGTAATATGTTTGAATTTAACAGTAAAGACGGGGGATTAAATATAAGATTTTAAAATAATAAAAATGAAAGAAAGAATAACAAAATTAACAAATTTAGATGAGAATGATAGTTTATCGTCATTTGATGGACATTCAGCACAACAATTTCACGGTGCTTATGAAGTTTTTTATAACTTTATATCAGAAGTTAAACCAAAAAGAATTTTAGAAATTGGAACCGCATTAGGTGGATTCACAACATTTTTAAAGATTTGTTGTGAGGAATTAAGTTTAGACACCAATATCCGAAGTTATGATATACATAGTAACCCTTGGTATAAAGATATTATTGCCCGAGGGGTTGATATAAGAATTGAGAATATATTTTCTGAAGGGTTTAAAGAAATGGACAATGAAGTTATTGATTATATTAACGGGGATGGTGTTACTATTGTGTTATGTGATGGTGGATGGAAAGTTGGTGAATTTAATTTAATTTCAAAATATATAAAATCTGGTGATTTTATTTTAGCTCACGACTATGCTGAAAATAGAGAAGTTTTTGAAACTAAAATTAATGGTAAGATATGGAATTGGTTTGAAATTTCTGATTTAGATATTAATCAAGCCACTGTTGAAAATAAACTAAACATTTACAAAAAAGATATATTTGAAAATGTTGCTTGGACTTGCAGACAAAAATATGAGTAAGATAACATTAGTAACCGGACTATGGGATATAGGTAGAGGTGACCTCCAAGAAGGGTGGTCTCGCTCATTCCAACATTATTTAGATAAATTACAACAATTACTACAAGTTGATGTGAATATGATAATTTTTGGTGATGAAGAATTAGAAAAATTCGTTTTCAATAATAGACGTAACGAGAACACTCAATTTGTTCGTAGAGATTTGTCTTGGTTTAAAAATAACGAATTTTATAATAAAATTCAAAAGATAAGAACAAACCCCGATTGGTATAATCAAGTTGGGTGGTTAACAAATTCAACACAAGCTAAATTAGAGTTATATAATCCTTTGGTTATGTCCAAAGTTTATTTATTACACGACGCTAAAATTTTAGATAAGTTTGATTCAGAATATATGTTTTGGATTGATGCCGGATTAACAAATACTATTCATCCGGGATATTTTACTCACGATAAAGTTTTAGATAAACTACCAAAGTTAGTTAAGAACTTCCACTTTGTTTGTTTCCCTTATGAAACAAATAGTGAAATTCACGGATTCAGATATCAGGAGTTATGTGATTTAGCCGGAAAACCAGTTAATATGGTTGCTCGAGCAGGTTTCTTTGGTGGAAAAAAAGATGTTATATCTGAAATCAATAGTATCTACTATGGGTTAATGAATGATACATTATCACAAGGATTAATGGGAACTGAAGAATCATTATTTACCATTATGACATATAAGTATCCTAGTTTAATTACTTACTCAGAAATTGAGGGTAATGGTTTGATGGGTAAATTCTTTGAGGATTTAAAAGATATGACCGTTGAGGTTAAATCAGAAGTTTCTAAAGATGTTGTAGTTAATAATTTGGATACCTCAAAAGTTGGTCTTTATGTAATAACATTCAACTCACCAAAACAATTAGAAGTTTTAATTCAATCAATGTTAGATTACGATAAAGATTTTATTGATAAACCAAGAAAATTTTTATTGGACAATTCAACTGATTTATCTACAACACCAAAATATCTTGAACTATGTGAACAGTATGGTTTTGAACATATTAAAAAAGATAATATAGGTATTGTTGGTGGTAGAGTATTTGTTGCCGAACATTTTGATGAAACTGATTTAGATTTTTATTATTTTTTTGAAGATGATATGGCGTTTTATCCTAAAAAAGGTGAGGTTTGTAGAAATGGGTTTCCTCGATATGTCAACAATTTATATCAAAAATCTTTAGAAATTATTCAAAAAGAAAATTTTGATTTTTTAAAGTTAAATTTTAGCGAGTTTTTTGGTGACCATAGTGTACAGTGGAGTTGGTATAACGTTCCACAAGATTTTAGACAAAAACATTGGGCTAATAACCCTAAGTTACCGGTTCAAGGTTTAGACCCTAATTCACCTAAAACAAAATTTGATGAAATACATATTCATAAAAGTTTACCATATATAACCGGAGAATCCCATTTATCTAATTGGCCAATTATCTTAACAAAAGAGGGTAATTATAAATGTTATTTAGAAACAAAATGGGCGCATCCTTTTGAACAAACTCTTATGTCATATGCTTATCAAGAAACAGTTAAAGGTAACATTAAACCGGGATTATTGTTATTAACACCAACGGAACACGACCGTTTTGAACACTATGAGGGTTCTTTAAGAAAAGAAAGCTAATTCCATATTATGAAGTATTTATAATAAAAACTTTAGATGGAATTTTTTATTAAAAAGAAAGCAACTTTACCGGTATTAAAACTACAAGTAGTGAAAGATGGTAGAAGTGATTACAATCAATTTATGAATGCGATTGAATTATCTTCTATATTTTTTTCAATGATTGATGTTGAAACAGGATTAATAAAGATTAACTCAAAACCGGCAGGGTTTGTTGAAAAAACTTTATTAGACCCCAATGCAGAACCGGAATACTATATTTATTATCAATTTACCTCCACCGATACTAATAGAGTTGGTAGATATGAAGGACAATTTCTAATCAAAAACGATGATGGTAATTTAATTGTACCAATTAGAGAACAATTATTTATTAATGTTCAAGAATCGTTTGTTGCCGACGATTTATTATACGACACACCACACACTTCAGAATTTCCTTGTTGTGATTAAAAAAAAATATTTTTTATTAAGTTTTGACTATTTATAGTTAAAAACATTATATGGCAAATATTAAATATTTAGTAAAAAATTTAAGTTCTGATATTGTATTATTGAGTTACCAAAACTCTAACGACAATATGTGGAATTACCAAGTGGTTTTAAGACCCGGTGAAACTAAAAATATATGGTGTGTTGAAGGTACTTTATCACACTCAGGAAGAAATGGTGATGTTAGTATTACTATTGATACAGGTACGTGTAGTGTTAGTACTCCAACTACAACACCTACTGTGGGTAATTCAAACCCATTAGTTTTAACACCGGTTTCTTTTCCAGGGTCTATTGGTGTAATTTATACATTATCTTCAAAATATCCTTCAGATACTGACATTACAGTAAGTTTTACTAATATTTTAGGTACAAATGAAACAGGAATTGTTACAATTAATAGTTTTGTTAAATTATTTTTAGGAGAAAAATCAGGGTCAACACAAGTTACTATTGATGGTGACTTTACCGAATTAAACGATTCAAGTTTATTTTCTGATGTTGTTGTAACAACAGATGGTCCTTCTCAATATTTTGAAACACCGATATCGGCACCACCATCGGTCCTTATACCAATTAGTCCTGTTATTATAGATGATAACGTTTACAGAGTACTTAGTTGTTGTTATTTAGAAAAAATAGAGTTTATGGAATTACAATCTTCTAGATACACACAAGATTGGGTAGGTAGAGTTGTTGTTGATACTAATGGGGAACCTTATAGTATTTTAGGTATTAGTAACGAATTTGCACCAACAGTTATTTTTTCGGGTGATTATTATAGAAATTGTAATTTAGCTTTATCCAAATTTCCTTGTGGTGTTATTAAACCAACACCTACACCAACAGTAACACCAACACAAAATCCTTGTGACTTACCAACACCAACACCAACACCAACAACTACTAAGGTGTGTACATCATCTAGACCAATTATTAATAATATTTTTAATACAACAGGGGATACTTTTATGGTATACTTTACAACACAAGGATGTTGTGAAAACTTAACGGTTAGTTGGTCATCTAATAATATAACTTGGAATGATAGTACAGCAGGTTGTGGTTCACCAAGAACTATAACTATACCAAATTCATCAAGTTATCCAACACTTTATTTTAAAATAACACAAATGTGTGAAGGATGTTATTCATCAACATCTAGAGTTATTACATTTAACACTGTTACATTAACACCAACAAATACGGTTACACCTACAATTACACCAACGGTAACACCAACGGTAACATCGTCACCATTACCACCAACAGTAGGTTTTTTTGAGGATTGTTGTGTTCCAGGGAGAATTATAAAAGTTGGTTCTATAACAACAGGATTTACTCTTGGGTTGACATATTTAATTGAAACACAAGGGTTTACTGGTTGTACTACTTTTGTGACCGCTTCAACATTTACCGAACAGTACGTTTCACTTATTAGTTTCGCAGGTGAATCAAATTGTGTTAATTGTTTGGGTAAAATAGCCGAAGCTTTAGGAATTGTTTGTCCTACACCAACTCCAACACCCGCGATAACAACAACACCTACACCTACGCTTACAAAAACCCCAACCTCAACACCAATAGGAACATCTTGTGGTGTAAATATTTCCAATATAGAATGTGGAAGTGCTGTCGCATATGTAACAGGTAACATTATCAATGGTAGAGATTCTTATCAATTTACTTTTGACCCACCTGGAGGTGGTAGCGAAACATATTCTGGATTAATTTATTGGGACTCACCTAACAATAGATGGGTTATTCAAGATTCAAATGGTGTTTTGGTTATGTATTTACCATCATCAATATCTCAACCAATTGGTGGTCCTTCAGAGTGGTTAGAATTAAATGGGGGTAGTATTTGTATTTTTTCCACACCATTTTTTAGCACATCATTTTATGATGGTCCGTGTTTTCCAACACCAACACCAACTAAAACACCAACACAGACACCTACACAGACTCCATTAAGATATGGAGCTTATATTGTACAAACTTGTTGTGATGGTATTAGAGGAGGAACGGGTGTAATATTATTACCAACAACTTTTCAAGTAGGAACAACCATAGTTACAACAAGTAATTTATGTATGACAATTACCGGCAGAGCACCTAAAGGAGCCATTGCAACATATACTTGGGATTCTCAATCAATTTTCTCAGGGTGTACAGAATGTGTTGAACAATTTCCTTGTGAATTACCACCAACACCAACACCAACTATCACTGTCACACCAACAACAACTTTTATATGTGGAACTTGTGCTTGTATTCAAATTACAAGTGAGTGTGGTACTCAAATTGCTCAACGTGGAGAAATAATTAATGGCTATGTTTCATATACATTTACATCAGGACAAGGTTATCCAACATTAATTTATTGGGAAAATGGTTATTGGATTGTATATAATACTGAGACGGGAGAAAAATGTTCGGTATTAGAAAGTAATTCACAACATCCCGTTGGTACCGCATCTCAATGGCAATCATCCGTACCACCAACACAAGGTTGTGAATGTTTATCTAAAGATACCGGATTTAACACTGTTTTAATTGATTGCCCAACTCCATCATCAACACCGACACCAACACCGACACCAACACCGGCATTTTGTGAAGGTAATTTATTAATTAACGGTAATTTTGATAGTAGTTTAAGTGGCTGGTCACAAAGTGTTGGATTAAATTGGGAATGGAGTGATTATTTTGGTGGTAGTGCACATTATATAGGATTAGATGAACAAGGTACATTATTTCAAGATATTTTAACTGAAGGTGCAACATATAATGTTACTTTTACATTATACAACTACGCATCTTGTACTGAGTACGGTTATGTTAATGTAATTGGTGGTGACACTATTACCGGACCAATTACCGATACCGGTGTGACATATCAAAATGTGACATTTATTTGTGGTAACGGTACTAATTTTGGTATAAACGCGATGGACGCTTGTGGTAGTGGAATTACTGGGACTATTTATATTGACGATGTTTGTATTACAGAAATTGCGGGACCAACACCAACACCTACAATAACACCAACGGTAACACCAACGGTAACATCGTCACCATTACCTCCAATTATTGGTTATTTCCAAGATTGTTGTGATGAAAATATTAAAATTAAAGTTGGTTCATTACCAAGTGGTTTAACCACAGGTGAGTCATATTATTTAGAAACTAGTGGTTATTCGGGTTGTGTGGTGGTAATTTCAGCAACAAAAACTAATCTTCAATTTAATAGTGGAATTTTAACCGGTATGGATGATTGTGAGGATTGTTTTCAAAAATTACAAATTGTATGTCCTACACCAACCCCAACACCAACACCAACAAAAACACCAACACCGAGTATAACGCCAACTAAAACACCTACACCAACACCAACAAGTACTGCTGTGGGATGTATTAATTGTGGGGTATCAGGATATTCATATATTATATCAAATCCAACACCAACACCAACACCAACTAGAATCCCATCAAGTGTTAATAGAATCGCTATATGGGGTTCAATTAATTATCCTTATTCACCAATGGCTGTGACTATATGGTATTCTATTCAAAATGGTCCACAACCATCTGGAAATATTTTAACGTATACTATGTTAAGTACACAAAAAATTATACCAATGTGTAATAACACTATTTTATTTGGTAATATAGATTTAACAAATGGACAGGTTTGTTATCTACAAATTAGAAATGTTACAGGGACAATAATTTATTATCACGCACAAGGATATCAGGACAGAGAAATAAACCCTTGTAGTACTATCGGCGGTATTGGAGGTTATACATTTGGATATAGAACACTTGTTTATTATTTCGAATCAAATGCCATTGAAAACCCTTCAGGAATAAGAAACATTAACCTTAAATTAACAAATCCATCAACTAATATACCAGTAACTTAATAAATAAAAAAAAATAATAAATATGCCATTTTCAACGTCATTTTGTTTAACAAACACAGGGAGTTTACCCTCAAATGCAACATTATCATTTTATTCAAATGTTGATGGATATACGGTACCGTTTCAAACGACGGTACCTCTTTTTAGTGTTACAGGAGCTAACTGCCCTTACACATTAAACGGAGTATATGATAATACTCAAACGATTAAAGTAGAATCATCAATAGGTAATTGTTGTGCGGTTGTTAATGTCACACCAAATAGCCCTTGTACATCTTGTAATTTAGGTTTTGATGTATTTTCGGCATCAACAATTGGAAGAATTGTTGCGGGTAATCTTACTGGTAGTTGTGATGCAAACATTACAGATTATGTTATAGAGTGGTATGAAATATCAAACCCTAACACAATAGTATTTACAAGTGGTAAAGGAACAGCTTTTTTACCATATGGTTATTCACACCCATTAACAGGTATTAATTCATATTTAGTTACACCCGGAATTTATAAACCCTATTTAAGAAAAGTTAGACTTAATGGGACTAATTATTCTAACACAGTACTTACAGGGTTTGTACAAGCAAATTTAGATTGTTTCAGCACTGTTAGTGTTACTGTATCACCTTTAACTTGTTCTAATGGAACTTTAATTAACGATGATTATACTCATCTAATTGAATTTTCAGGTGCATCTCAAGGTATAATTCCATCCACAATACGACAAGTATTTCAATTATCACCAAACACTAATTATTTTGCTTGGAGATTTTGGGGATATGATATTCCCGATACACTTAAAATAACTTATTATGGTTCAAATTATAATAATACACCAATTATATTAGATTATTGGAGTGTTGGAAATAATAATGTTTTCTTTAATAGTAGTTTAACCTCATTTCCTAAAGTCGCCAAAACATCAAATATTCTCCCCGATATAACTGAAGAATTTCCTAAAGTAACCTGTTTAACAGGTATAACTAGAAGTGTCAACGATTATTTAATTATTGATATAATACCAAATCAATTTAATAATAAAACTAATTTTAAATTAAAAACAAAATGTTTAATATCGTTTAATTGTGATACTTGTTTTGACAACTTTTACAACAATAGTATGAAAATAATTCAAAGTAGTATTTTTGTTAATAATATTGGATGTAATCGAGTTAACATTGGTCTTAATTTAAGTGGATGTTCAGAAACTCAATTAAGGACAAGTGATTTACGTAAATATTGTAAGATACAAAACCTTGTTCAACCAAGAACAATGACGTATGAGGGTACGTCTGATGTGGGTCTATATGGAATAAATAGTATAATATCAAGTGGCACTACTAGATGTGATATTGGGACACAACCTACTCCGGGAAATAATTTTTGTGGTCCTTCGGGAACAACAGTTATAACATTTAGTAAAGATAATTCAGGTCCTGGAGGTATTGGGAAGATTTCTATGACATTTACAAATTTATCGGATTTTAACGCATATTATAATTCATATTTGACCACAAGGAGTATATCAGGAGGTATACCAACAGACCCAACAAACATAGCGTGGTACAAATATATTGTATTGACAATACCTGAACCAACAGGTCCAAATGACCCTTGTGGTGATACAACCAATTTTAGAACATATAATATTCACCCCACATCTGTAGTAACAACAGGTCAAACAAGCACCACTTATACTATGAGTTTGACTATGCCAATAATAACAGACCAAATCAATTTTATTACTTGTCAGGTTAATTGCGATATAACGGTTAACACAATAATTAATAGTATTAGTACCTCATCAAACTCTGCATCCTACAGTTATTCAAATTATGCGTCTAATAGAATACAACAACCCTTTAATTATATAAAATCCTTAGCAGTGATAACAACAGATAGTACTATTGTTAGAAGTTATAATGTCATATATTCTAAAGTTTTGAACGAAACAATACCTTTTTCAGCAAATACTAACGGAACTTTTAGTTATATACCAAGTTTATCTGCCGTTACTTGTAGTTTTATAAATTATTATCGAACAGCAATGGATTCATATGGTGATTTGAGTTATGTTAGGTCTTATGGACAATTACAAGTGTTACAAACAAACCCATTAAACCCTACTGATTTTAAAATTCAAATGGCACCAATCACTCAAGGTATGTATCCATATATTTCACCGGTTGCTCAACCCACGTCTTTACCTCCGGTTAGTAATTACATTGATGTATATCAAAATGTAAATGGTGTTGGAACAGTATTAAATCCAAATTATTTTATATAAAAAAAACAAAACTATATTAACAGAATAAATAAATAAAAAATAATAAATATGCCGTTTCCAGTATCATTTTGTTTAACAAACATAGGGAATTTACCTTCAAATACAACATTATCATTTTATTCAAATGTTGATGGATATACGGTACCGATTCAAACGACGGTACCTCTTTTTAGTGTTACAGGAGCTAATTGCCCATTTACACTTAACGGAGTGTACGATAATACTCAAACGATTAAAGTAGAATCATCAATAGGTAATTGTTGTGCGGTTGTTAATGTATTACCAAACGACCCTTGTACATTTTGTAATTTAGGTTTTGATGTTTATTCATCAACCACTTTAAGTAGAATTGTTGCAGGAAACTTAACTGGTAGTTGTGATAATAATATAACCGATTATTTAATTGAGTGGTATAATATTACTGATTTAAATACTGTTGTTTATACTTCCGGTAAAGGTGTGTTATTCCTACCATATGGATATCCTCACCCACTTGTCGGAATAACTAGTATACCGGCATTATCAGGAACATATATTCCAATTATTAAAAAAGTTAGATTAAATGGTATTAATTATTCATCTGAGTTAGAATCCGGATTTGTTCAAGCAACATTAGATTGTTTTACAAATACGACTGTTAGTGTATCACCATTAACCTGTAATAACGGTACAAATATTGGTAATTACACACATTTGGTACAATTTTCAGGCACTTCACAAGGACAACCACCACCATCTATACCTTCAACATTTATTTTATCACCAAACACTAACTATGTCGCTTGGCAATTCAACGCGTTCAGTGTTCAAGACACTATAAAAATAACATATTATGGTTCTTATTATAACAACACACCAATCATTTTAGAATATTGGAATGTTGGTCATAATAACACCTCAAGTAATTTTTCAACTAATTTAAATCCAAAAACAGTAAAAACATTTCCTGGTTCAACATCATCAGGATTTAAGAAAGTAACTTGTTTGACAGGTTTAACCAGAAGTGTTAATGATTATTTAGTTTTAGAGATTATACCAAATCAATTTAATCCAAGTACAGATTTTCAACTTTCTTTTATTTGTTTGGAAGATTATGATTGTAGTATTTGTTATGGTAATTATTTAAACACACCTTATAAAATTATCACCAATTCAATTACAGCAAATACAGGAAATTGTAATACTGCATATATTGCGTATAAAATATCGGGTTGTTCAACATCGGACATTTCAAATTCTGATTTTTATAAATATACATATTCATTTTTTTCTAGTATTGCTACTTATTCAGCACCTGCATACCCAAATGGTGAAGCTCTACTTTTTGCTAATTATTATTCTTCTGTGATATGTAATAATGGAAGTAACCCAATCCAAGCAGTTTGTAGTTATCCTAATACAAATTTAATAACATTTAAAAAAGACAATAGTGGTGTAGGAGGTATTGGTAATGTATTGATGAAATTTTCGGACATTAACGATTTAGAAGACTTTTATACAACATACTATCAAAGACTAAATTCAATTGGTCCCGTTACTGACCCAACACAATTACGATATTATTCATATGTTACACTAACCGTACCTGTTTTATCTCAAAACCCAACTGTTGCTTTTACCGGACAATGTGGTGATACAACAAGTTTCAAACAATATTTGTTTCACACCAGTAGTGTAGTAACAACTGGTATAACAGGAAGTGAATATTTTATGAATTTAACAATGCCAACAATTACAAAACAAATTAATTTTACTACTTGTGAATTATATTGTAATAGTAGTGTCGAATTAAATGTGTCTTTAATAAACTTTGATTCAACAGGAACAACAAATAATGTATCTTGGATAAACGGTAGAGGTAATAGAATAACAGTACCTTTTAATGCTGCCCAAAGTGTAGGGTATAATGCTCAAAGCAAAACATATGATGAATCCCGAGGTTTTTGGCAAAACTCCTCATTTTTAAATAAAACTTTACCTATGTCGGGTAGTAATTTTACTTTAATACCATCTTTATCTTCGGTAACCTGTAATTTACTTGGTAAATACACCCCCTCAACTCCGGGTCCGGATAATAATAACGATTTTTACAAACAAGATTTGTATTGGTATAGAGTCGATTTAACACCACCATACATTACATTAAATTTTAAAATATCAGCAATAAGAATTATAAATGGAGTTGCTAGTGGACCCTATATTAAAATTTATGAAATGCAAAACGGTGTTGGTACAATATTAGACCCAAGTTACTTTATATAAACAAAAAGACCTTCGGGTCTTTTTTTTTTATAATTTGACTTACTCAAACATTTCCAATATATTTATAGAAACAAGGTAAATCTCATCAAGAATGGGAGCAAATATACCACTCAAAAAAATATATTATGGTAACACAAGAAGAAATTAAGTCATTCCTTGAGGGGAGTGACCCCGAAGAGCACATCGTTGCTATTGAGTTTGACTATGTAACAGACTCAATCTACAAAATTAAAGAAATCCCAGGTCAGGGAAAAATAATCAAAAAAGATACATTTACGGCATTTGCTTGGGTTGGTGATTTAAGAGGTTTGAATTTTTATTCATCTTCCAAAGACCAACAGAAAGAGGCAATGAAGAAACACGGAATTATCATTGATAAATTACGTACCACAGATGAAGAAGGAAATTCAAATGAACGTTTGGAAAGAGGTCTTAAATTTATGGTTAAATCAATGAGAGGATATCGTGCGTTAATCCAATTCTTCCGTGAAGGTGGTGTTGACCCTTGGGGTGAAAAAACCAAAGATAAGGTTATGATTTTACCCCCCGTTGAACAATACTTAATTTCGAGAGAGAAAAGACTATTCAAAGGGTATGAAGAATACAACGACATCACGAGACTCGGATTTGACTTGGAGACGACCGCTCTTGAACCAAAGGATGGTCGTATATTTATGATTGGAATCAAAACTAATAAAGGATACCAAAAAGTTATTGAGTGTGCTGACGAAGACCAAGAGAGAAGAGGATTGGTGGAATTCTTCAACATCATTGATGAAATTAAACCATCAATCATTGGTGGGTACAATTCCGCAAACTTCGACTGGTTTTGGATATTTGAAAGATGTAAAGCACTTAACTTGGACATAAAAAAAATTGCTAAATCTTTAAACCCTGCGAGACCTATCGGACAAAAAGATGGGATGTTAAAACTTGCGAACGAGGTTGAAAGATATTCTCAAACTCAATTATGGGGTTATAACGTTATTGATATTATTCACTCTGTTCGTAGAGCACAAGCAATCAATTCAAGTATCAAGTCTGCTGGTTTGAAATATATAACACAATACATTAAGGCAGAATCACCCGACCGTGTTTATATTGACCATTTAGATATTGGACCGATGTACGCCAAAAAAGAGGAGTATTGGTTAAATGTTGAGAATGGAAAATATAAGAAGGCTGATAATCCTGCTTTTGATAACTTAGATACAAGATTCCCGGGGAAATATATTAAGGTTACCGGTGATAATATTGTTGAGAGATATCTTGACGATGACTTGGAGGAAACGTTGACAGTGGATGATGAATTCAACCAAGGAACGTTTCTATTAGCATCTATGGTACCAACAACTTACGAGAGAGTTTCAACGATGGGAACCGCAACTTTATGGAGAATGATTATGTTGGCTTGGTCATACAAGAATAATTTGGCTATTCCCGCAAAAGAAGAGAAGACAGACTTCGTAGGAGGACTTTCAAGACTATTAAAAGTAGGATACTCAACAAATGTACTTAAACTTGACTACTCGTCTCTATACCCCTCCATTCAGCTCGTACACGATGTATTCCCTGAATGTGATGTAATGGGGGGAATGAAAGGTATGTTGGCTTACTTCCGTAACTCACGTATTATGTATAAAAACTTAGCTTCTGAGTTTTATGAATCTGACCGTAAAAAATCCCTAACTTATGACCGTAAACAACTCCCAATTAAGGTGTTTATAAATTCTATGTTTGGGGCATTGTCTGCTCCACACGTTTATGAATGGGGTGATATGTTTATGGGGGAACAGATTACTTGTACCGGAAGACAATATCTTCGTCAGATGATTAAATTTTTTATGAAAAAAGGTTATTCACCACTTGTAATGGATACTGATGGTATTAATTTTTCAAAACCTGAAGGATGGGAGAATAGACGTTACATTGGTAAAGGTTTAAATTGGAAAGTTAAAGAGGGTAAAGAATATACAGGTGATGATGCCGATGTTGCGGAATTTAACGATATTTTTATGAGAGGTGAGATGGCCTTGGACACGGATGGGACTTGGCCGTCGTGTATTAATTTAGCTCGTAAAAACTATGCCGTTATGGAGTCTAGCGGTAAAGTTAAGTTAACTGGCAACACAATTAAATCTAAAAAACTTCCATTATACATTGAGGAGTTTTTAGATAAAGGTGTAAAATTATTATTAGAAGGTAAAGGTCAAGAATTTATAGAATGGTATTACGAATACCTACAAAAAATTTATGATAAAGATATTCCATTAAAACAAATTGCTCAAAGAGCCAGAATTAAATTATCAATTGATGATTATAAAAAAAGATGTGGGATGAAAACAAAAGCGGGTTCATTGATGTCACGGATGAGTCATATGGAATTGGCAATTAAACACAATTTAAATGTTCAGTTGGGCGATGTAATTATGTATGTTAATAATGGTGAAAAAGCGTCTCACGGGGATGTTCAAAAAATAACCAAGAATAATTACACAAAAAAAGAATTGGATTTATTTACATCATTAAATGGTTCGGAACCTGAAGATAAATCAACCTCAACAATTCAATTAAATTGTTATCTTTTAGACCCAAATGATATTGAGAATAATCCGGATATGAGAGGTGATTATAATGTGGCAAGAGCAATTGCAACATTTAATAAAAGAATTGGTCCATTATTGGTTGTATTCAAAGAAGAAGTCAGAGAACAACTTATAGTTACAAACCCTGAAGATAGAGGGTTCTTCACTAAAGAACAATCTGAACTTATTAGTGGTCTTCCATTTAAAGAAAGTGACCAAGATAGATTAAAAGAAGATGTATTAGATTTATCTGAAGGAGAAATCAAATATTGGGAAAAACGAGGTATGAGTCCTGATTACATTTATGACTTAGCGTCTGAAGGGTGGGAAGAACATATTAACTAAAAATTAATAATAAAAGTTTGAACTTTACTAAAAAACAAGATATATATATATTATATATATATATGGGACGACCTAAAAAAGAAGAGAAAGATAAAAAAATTAAAGTGGGTATTTGCTTGGATAGAAAACTCTACACTGAACTTATGAAAGATGGGGGTAGAGTGTCTCAAATAATAGAAAAAATAATTAGAGAACATTGTGGAAACAAAAATTTGTAGTAAGTGTAAGGAAGAAAAAAATGTTTGTGAATTTTATATTGACCCAAATAATCAAAAATATCGGGCATCGTGTAAAATATGTTTTAATTCAAACGCTAAAAAATATCGGGATTGTAATAAAAATAAAATAAAGGAATATATAAAAAATTATAAATTTATTAACAAAGAAACTATTAAAGAAAAAAGTAAACTTTATCGTGAAAAAAATGAAGAAAAAATAAAAGAAAAACAAAAATCAGTATCTCGTAAATATTACTTAAATAATCGTGAAATTGTAAAAGAACGAAGTAAAAAGTTTCGTAAAAATAACCCAACTTATTCTTTTGAATATAGAGAAAAAAATCCTACCTATAGTAATGATTATCAACAAAATAGAAAAAAATACGACCCTATTTTTAAAATTGCACATAATATGAGGGTGAGAATGTCTGTTTTTATAAAATCAAATAATATCACTAAAAATAATAAAACCTTTGATATTGTCGGGTGTTCCCCCCAATTTCTTAAAGAACACCTTGAAAAACAATTTACAGAGGGAATGTCTTGGGACTTAATGGGACAACACATTCATATTGACCACATAATCCCATTATCATCTGCAAACACCGAAGAAGAAGTTTATAAACTTTGTCATTATACAAATCTTCAACCATTATGGGCTGAGGATAATTTAAAAAAAGGAAGTAAAATACTATAAACAGAAAAGGTGTCATATTCGACACCTTTTTTTATTCTAATTTTAATCCATCGGATGAAACGATGTACCAATTGTTTTCTAATAAATAAAATTCAACACAAGCACCTCGGTCAATAAAAATCTCATCATATGTTTCATCAATTTTATTTTGTGAAGCATTAATGTAAACTTTGGTTAGTGTTTTAATGATGATATGTTCGGTTGTATGATTGTCTAATATAATTCTACATTCATCAACATCTTTGACTAAAATTAAAGATTCACCCCTTGTTGTATAACTATTTTCTCTAACAATTCTTTTCAAGTCAATCTTTTTTATTTCAGATTCAAAATAATATTTATCGTCAATTTGTTTTTTATTTAAGTGAGATTTTAACATAATATTATATTACATAAATTTGTCTTGGCATCGCTCTGAACTTTAATTGTTTATTTAAGTTCTCTGCTAACATTGCTTCACGTTCCATCATTTTATCAGGTCGTAATCTTTCAAGTCTTAATTTTAATTCTTCCTCAAGTTTTGATTTTTCATCGGCACCTTCTGTTGCTAATGATGCGTAATCCATAGATAATTCACTATCAGGTGTTTTAATATTTCCACTGAATTTACCTCTAACTCTTGCTAATGTTTGTTTACAATAAGCGGTGAACCAACGACGAACCCATTGTTGTGCCGGATTATTCAAATCAACCCAATTTATTTCTTCAAAAGGAACATCTGATGGTAATGTAATAATATCCGGATTTGCTTTAAGACATTTATCTCTATCTGCTGGTCCAACATCATAGTACCAATACCAAACTTTACCTCTAGTTAGTGTTGCATTTCCAAAATCAAATTTACCTCCCGGAGTATTCATTAAATGTAATGCCTTTTTACCGTCAGGTAAAGCTGTAATTCTATAGGTTAAATCACCGGCAATAATTCTTCTTTGAATATTAATCTCTTGCATTCTTAATAACATATCAAAAGCCGGCATCATAAAGAATGAACCCGACATACCCATTTGGGAGAATCCTCCCGGTCCACCAAGACCACCAGCACCTAAAGCACCAAAAGTCCAAGGGTCAAAAAGTAAGTTATTAAGTTCGGCAGGAGTAAACCATAAAACCTCATTAATTTCTCTATTAGCAGGAATTTCATAAATTTGTTGACCTCTTACTAATTGAATGTAATCTTTTTTAAGTTCCCATTCACCACCGGCTTGTAATCCAACAATTTTAGAATAAGCATAAGTATATCTCGTTTCAAAGTCTAAACTTTTAGTTATGAACGCTTTTGATAATGATTGTGTATCTAAGTTAAGATTATATAATGATGTCCATTGAGACTCAATTAACCAATCTTGTACATACTGAGAATAATCACCAATAGAAAGTTCTAATAGACTATCCATCATTTCATCTTCAAGTTCAATAGAACGAAGTGGTGCACCAAGTAAATGTTTAATTCTTGTATATAAAGCGGTTCTGTGTGGTTCTGCGATAATAGCCATATAGATTTGTGTTTCTATATAAATATCATCTAAGAGTATAAATTAAATTCTCTTTGTTAAAAACAAAATTACCATCAACAATTTTTGAGTTTTTATTATCAAATACTAAAATTTCTTTATCGTTCTTTGAGAAAATTAACCAATCTGTTTTATATTTTTTAACATTACCGGCACCCATAACAAATGTTAAATTTTGTTCACCTATTAAATGGGTGAATGGTTTAATTTGAGCCGTTACCTCAGACCCATTTATTGTTATGATAGTATCAATACCACCAACCATATCCTGAGTACTACCAAGTTTTCCGATAGGTTTTACATTATTTTCTCCAAATTGTTTTTTGAGTAATACAATCGTGTTATCTTCACGTTTTTGTCCCCAAGCGTGAGTTTGACCTAATACAAACATTATAGTTTGAAATGTTGATGAGTTGGTATTAAATATTCTATCTTTATAAACGTTAATAAATTGATTTAATCTATGAACTTGTAGTATTTGGTTTTGAGATGATTGATAGTTAAAAACAATTGTAGGCTGTTGCATTGCGGATAGAACTTTATTAACATCCCTTAATAAGACACAAAACGCACTATAATTGGTGTTAAGTTTGTTGATTACTGAACGACCGGTCATTTCAAAGTCGTAGATACCATATGACTCACCGGGGGAGTATTCGTCTTTATTTTTGTAGTGTTCGTGAAATACTTCTTTAAGAACTTTATTAATATTATCTTTAAAAAGATTTTTAACTGTCGGATTATTGTTGAACAACAATCTACATTCTTCCACTTCTTTTGGTGTACATTTTAAAACCTTTTCTGTTGGTATTTCAAGTGTCATAATTTTTAATTTAAGGGACAAAAATACAAAAAAATATTAAACATCCAAATTTTTTTAGATATTATTTATTTTATTCATAATATTTGATATGAAATCACCTTTTTCATCTAAGTTATCACCCATTACAGTATCTATGTTTTGTTTCTTTTCATTTACCATATCGTAAATAATACCTTCAATGGTGTTTTCGAATAAAGGATAGTAGATTGATACAGAATTTTTTTGTCCGTATCTATATGCTCTATCTTCGGCTTGAAGTAAATGACCCGGTACAAACGATAAATCATTCATAATAACGGCTTCTGCCGCGGTTAATGTAATCCCAACTCCTGCAGCAAGTAAATTCCCAACAAAAACGGTAATCTTTTCATTATCTTGAAATTGGTCAACGGCATATTGACGTTGAGGTTTTGATGTTGAACCATCCAATTTAACCGCTTGTTTTCCAAAATGGTCGGCAATTCTATTGAGTGTGTCGGTAAAGTTGGTGAAGATAATAACTTTTTTACCTTGTTCCAAAATATTTTCAGCAATCTCGATTGTGTCTTTAATTTTTTCTTCCGCAATAACTTGACGAACTTTCATTAGTTTGCTGAATTGAACAGTTAATGAACGACTTTCATCCGGGTTTTTATTGTACCAATCATAATATTCACCCATCAATCCTTCATATAATTTTGATTTTAACCTCAAATATACCGGTGTGATAATTTTATCAGGTAAATCTAAAACATCGGTTTTTAATCTACGTAAAACTTGACGAGATGTCCTATCTCTTAATTCTTCCAAATTGGTTGCTCCGGCAACATTCCATATTTTTCTTTTTCCTGCGGTAAATTGATAACCACCGCAATATCTGATAGCATAAGCCATCCAGTTTTGGGCGACCGGACTTTCAATAATTGAAAGTAGATTAAAATAATTCATTGGTCGGTTAGTCATTGGTGTTCCGGTTAATAACCAAACTCTCTCACATTTTTTAGTAAAACTATTCACCAATTTTGTCCTTGCGGCGGTTCCATTACTAACATAGTGTGCCTCATCCAAGATAATTAAATCAAATTCTCCTTTGGTAATTAAAGAATTATCTTTATCTTTGAGGTCATAAAAGTTTTTGAGGATATCGTAATTAACAATAACAAAATCGTGTTCTATTGAAAAATTCTTACCTTCAGAGATATAAACACTTCTATCGGTATAATTCTCAATCTCTCTTTGCCAGTTAATCTTAAGAGATGCCGGACAAATTATAAGTATTTTTTTAGCTCCTGTCTCTAACGCCGCAATAATTGTTGAGGTCGTCTTCCCAAGACCCATATCATCAGCAAGGATGAATCTTTTGGAACCTGCCAATTTCTCAATTGCCTCTTTTTGATGACTTAATGGTGGTCGGTGTGAATACTTATCATAATCAATTTTCACATCCTTTACGGTATGTGTTTTGATTAAAGCACCTTTTGGTAGCCAAAATTCGTGGATGGTTTCTCCCTCTAAAATTTTACCCCAAACGTGGTAGGATTTTTCTTTCTCAACTAATAGCTTTTCAACCCATACCTGTTCAGGGATTTTTAGTAGTAATTTTTCATCGGCAATCTTTTTAGCAAAGTAGGGGTCTAAATCAACCCATCTTTTGGCTACCTTTGGTGTGACTTCATAATAATTTGTAATATAATCACATTGAGACCTTGTTGGAAAAAATCTTTTGTTGGTCTCTTTTTGATGTTTTAATTTTAGGATGTAGTTATTTGCCCCTTGATAAGTTTCAAGGAGATTTAACGCTCGTTGTTCTATGGTTAAATTAGAATTTTCAGATATATTGTTTTCCAAATTTAATCTTTTTATAGAAATATAACACATTTCTCAATATTTATCAATATGAATGAAAAACCAATAAATATTGAAAGAGATAATAAACTAATTAGAAGATATCTTAATATATCTAAACCATTAGGTGTTTCTGATATTGACTTTGATTTAGAACCGACAGGTGATAAGGGGGAATATTATATGGATATTACATATATTGTCCCTGCTGATAGTGAATATTTACAACAAGATTTACCTATAAATCCTAGACAGGACTGGGTAAATTATAGGTATAATTGGAATTATCACATATCAAAAGATATAAATAATTTTTTTGGATTAAAAGTGATTATTAATAACTCCGGAACAAGAAGTGAAAAATTTAATTATGGAAAATAGAGTACCCATCACGAGAATTGGAAAATTTTTTGGGGATGAAGATTTTAATTTAGAGTTGTCATTTGGAACTGAATGGTTACACGGGGATATGAACTTTACATTAGTTTTATATCGTGTTGATAGAGTTAAGACAAAAACAGATGATGTTTATGGTGAATCTGTATCTGATGGTATTAAATTTTTACCACCGGTTGAATTCAAAGGGTATGTTCAGATTATGGCACCTGAGAACAAATATTTAGGTACATCTAAAATAGACCAAATGGAACCGGGTAACTTAAAAGTATCTGTTTATCAAAGAGATTTGGACAATTTGGAGATTGACATCAAC
>Ga0315909_10002192_pt1 | contig 25379 bp, 15 predicted proteins | sample LakEriMetagenome_11_FD_203527 | JGI IMG/M metagenome (GOLD analysis project Ga0315909, IMG submission 203527) | Freshwater fungal communities from buoy surface, Lake Erie, Ohio, United States - Buoy 2 MA125 | ecosystem: Environmental > Aquatic > Freshwater > Lake | place: USA: Lake Erie, Ohio...
CTCGGCGTTCCCCGTGGTCGCCTGAGTGGACAAAGGCCATGGAGGGCTTTGCCCACGGACAGCAAGCCCGGCAAGCCGTGCCCCGGCGGCGGCCGCCGCCTGCTCGCTGGCCTCCACCACGTTCACCGCCACGCCGGCGGCAGCGAGCGCCGCCGCGATCCCGGCCCCCATCGTGCCGCCACCGATCACCACCGCGCTCCGGAGCGGCCGCGGACCGCCTCCCGCCTCGGCGGCGGCCGCCCTCTTCGCCGCCGTCCGCAGCGAGAAGAGCCGCAGGAGGTTCTTGGCGGCCGGCGTCGCCCGCAGCGCGACGACCCCGCGGCGTTCGGCGACCGCGGCCGCCTCCGGCCCCGCCTCGCAGCCGGTCTCGACAAGGTCGACCAGCAGGAGCGGCGCCGGCAGGTGATCGCCGGAGCGGCGACGGACGTCGGCGCGGCACCGCGCGAGCACGGCGGCTCGATCCTCGCCGGCCATCGCGCTGCCGCGGCCGGCGACCATGGGCGGATCGGTCGCGACCGCCTTGGCGGCCGCCAGGAGCTGCTCCCGCGGCACGAGCCGGTCGACGAGGCCGAGCGCCACCGCCTCCGCCGGCGGGATCGACCTGCCCGAGAGCATCAGCGACAGCGCCGGCTCGAGCCCCACGAGCCGTGGCAGGCGCATCGCGCCGCCCCAGCCCGGCACGAGCCCCAGCGTCGTCTCCGGGAGGCCGAGCTTCACCCGCGGGTCGTCGGCCGCCACGCGACACCGGCAAGCGAGCGCCAATTCGAGGCCGCCGCCGAGCGCGTCGCCGTTGATCGCGGCCACGGTGGGGATCGGCAGCGCCGCGATCTGATCGAGGATCCGCTGGCCGCGGGCGAGGTGCTCGTCGAGCTGCTCGTCGGTCATCGCCTGCAGTTCGAAGAGATCGGCGCCCGTGATGAACGACCGCGGCTTGGCCGACGCGAAGACGACGCCCGCCGGCCGCACGGCCTCGATCTCGTGGACCGCGGCGGCGAGGCCGTCCCAGGCGGCCGCCGACAGCGTGGTGACCGATTTTTCCGGAGCATCGAGCCAGACCGTCAGGATGCGGTCGGCGTCGATCTCCCAGCGGACGATCCCGCCCCGCGCCGCCGCCGGATCGTCGTGCGGCCGGCAATCGGGATCTGAACGGCCGACGTCGGACATGATGATTCTCCGGGGATCACGATATTCTTTCCCGACTGCCCCTGCCGGAAAAGCGTGCGGAAAAGCCGTCGTGCGGCGCGAGGCAACGCTGGCGGAGAATTGCGATGCCCGGCACCAGTGCGGCGGATGCGACGTATGCCTGGCGGCTGCTGCGGGCCGGCACGATCGCGCTCGACGGCGGCGCGATGTTCGGCATCGTGCCCCGCGTGGTCTGGGGCCGCGAGGTGGCGGCCGACGACCGGCACCGGATCGTCGTGGCCCACAACTGCCTCCTGCTCGACGCTCCCGCGGGCGGCCGGATCCTCGTGGAGGCGGGGAGCGGCGGCAAGTTCGACGCGAAGCTGCGGGATCTCTACGGGCTCTCCGATCGCACGGTCGTCGACGCGGTGGCCGAGGTCGCAGCCGTCGCCGACGTGCGGGATGCGATCGTCACGCACCTGCACTTCGACCATGCGGGCGGCCTGACGCGGCTGGCAGCCGCGGGCGAGCCGCCGCACTGGACCGACCCCGCGACCGGCCGGGGCGTCGTCCGCTCGTTCGGCGACGCCGAGATCGTGGTGCAGGCCCGCGAGTGGCGCGACGCGATCGCGAATCGATCGGTGATGACGCGGACGTACCTGCGTGAGAATCTCGAGCCGCTCGCGGCACGGCTGCGGCTCGTCGAATCGCCGCCGCCGTTTCCACCCGGCGTCGTCGCCGACCGCGACGCCCTGCCGACCACGCCGCTCGAGGAGCGGCTCACCGAGGTGCTGCCGGGCATCTTCGTCTTTCTGGTGCCGGGCCACACCTGGGGACAGCAGGCCGTGCTCTTCCACGACGACCGCGGCCGCACGGTCGTCTTCGTGCCCGACGTGATGCCGACGGTGCACCACGTCGGCGCGGCCTACAGCCTGGCCTACGACGTGGAGCCCTACACGACGATGCTCGCGAAGCGGTGGCTCCTGACCGAGGCCGTGACCCGCGACTGGCTGCTGGTGCTCGATCACGAGCCGGCCACGCCATGCGTCCGCGTCCGCCGCGACGGCCGCGGGTGGTTCGCGGTCGTGCCCGAGCCGTAAACGGCTGCCGCCGCGAGTCCGTCACTCCCGCATGGCCCCCGGTTTCCGCGTCCCGATACAATTCTTCCGGTACGACCCGCCGGAGCGGATCATGCGTACTGAAAATGGCCTCCATCCGGGCCGCGCCCCGCACCCGTAACCGGTCGGAAAGGAGGGTGGGCGATTGCTTCGTGAAGCCGAGTCGACTCCATCCCCGCCGGCCTCGGTCGGTGCCGACGCGATCTCGCTGATCCTCGCCCAGGCGGGCCGCAAGCCGGAGGAGATCGCCTCGCTGGCGACGCTCGACGACGCCGACCGCGCAGCCGAAGGGCAGTTCTCCGGCGAGCCGCCGACGCTGGCGACGCTCTTCGGCACGGGCCGGGCCGCCGACCTCGATGCCGGCCGCTTCAGTCCGGCGCCGGACGTCGCCGCGACGATGGCCGCCTGCCTCGAGTTCGTGATGGCGCGGAAGAAGGAGGGCACGCTCCTCGACCACGAGCGGATGCTCTTTCACGCCGACACGCTCGCCGGTCTGGCAGCCCGCGGCTTCTTCGGCCTGGCAATCCCCAAGCAGTACGGCGGCAGCGGGGCGAAGCTCGGCGACCTGGGGCCGCTCCTGCGGGCACTCACGCTCGTCCATCCCGACCTGGCGGTCTTGTTCGAGGTGCACAACTTCCTCGGGCCGGTCACGCCGCTGCTCGACTTCGGCACGGCCGCCCAGAAGGACCGCTACCTGCCCAAGCTCGCCCGCGGCGAACTGCTCGGGTCGTTCGCGCTCACGGAGCCGGGCGCGGGGGCCGACCCGAGCCGGCTGTCGCTCTCGGCCCGCCGCGACGGCGACCGCTGGCTCGTCTCCGGCGTGAAGTGGCCGATCACCAACGTCGTCTACGGCGGCCTCTGCATCCTCGTGCTCAAGCTCGAGGGGGAGGGACTGCCGGTCGGACGCGACTCCGCGATGCTGATCTTCGAGGTGCCGGCGGCCGACACAGCGAAGTTCCGGATGATCCGCAACCGGCTCAACGCCTTCGACTACCTCTGGAACGCCCGCTTCCGGCTGACCGACTGCCCCGTGCCGCTCGACAACCTGCTCGGGCCGCCGGGCAAGGGGCTCGCGCAGGCCTTCAGCTCGCTGGCCAAGGGCCGCGGCGGCATCTGCGTCAACAGTGCCGTGAAGATCTTCCGGATCATCGCCCAGCTGACGAATGATCCGGTGGTGCGGGCCACCGACGAGACGGAACACTCGGCGACGACGGCAGCCCGTGCTCGGGATGGCGGCGGCTGGGTCTCGTTTCGCAGCACGTTCGGCCGGCCGATCGGCGCGTCGCCGCGGATCCGAACCTGGATCGGCAAGGGCGTGGCGCACGCGCTCGCCAGCCGGGTGCTCGGCGACATCTGCTTCCGGCTGGCGGCCCGGGGCGTGCGCGACGAGACCATGGGGATGATCGCGAAGGTCTACGCCACGAGGTCGCTCTTGGAGATGGCGATCCGCGGCTACCAGGTGCAGGGCGGCCGCTCGGTGCACGTCGACGAGCGGCGGGAGGCGGCGCGGCGGCACGAACGGCCCGCCGCCGGCCGGGCGCCGATCGAGAACTACATCGGCGAGAACATGCACGAGTTCGCCATCGCCACCGTCTACGAGGGGCCGAACCCCGTGCTGGCCGACGTCGGCGCGCCCAACGCCATGACCCGGGGCATCCGCACGCGGTATCTCGAGCCGATCGGCCTGGCCGAGGCCCGCGGATCGTTCGGCCTCCTGCCGAAGGCGGGCTTCGGTCTCTTCGTGGCGAAGACGGTACTCGGCTCGTTCCTGCCCTGGCAGGGGTCGTGCGACGGCCTTGCGAACCTGACGCCGTCGCGGCGGCGGTGGATCGGCCGCGGGTTCCGCCGCAACCGGATCCTGGGCCGACGCATCCTCCTCATCATCGCCCGCTACCAGAAGTCGTTCATCGAGGAGAGCTTCCTGCTGGGCGACGAGGGAGGCGTGTTCGACCAGCTCTGCGCGTCGACCGCGGCGCTCGCCTACGCGATCGCGCTGGCCGACAACCATCCCGAATACAGGCTGGTCGCCGAGGCGCTCGACCTCGAGGCGGACCTGCTTCTGCACGGCCGTGCGGCCACGCCGGCGCTGCAGCGGCTCTGGGCCGAGATCGGCCGGCTCGCGATCGACCCAGCCTCCACGCTGCACCGCGACCTGATCGCCGACATCGAGGTGAGCCAGATCCCCCTCGACCCACGGTCGGTCGCCGACTACATCTGATAGAACGGCACGCTCGATGCTGACAGGTGCGACTGTCTCTGACGAATCCTCACGGAGGGGTTGCACATGCCACGAGAGCCGGCGTTGCTGACAAGCGCAGCCATGGATGGCGAAGCGCAGGCAGCATCGAGAGAGCTGAGGCCTGGAGGGCCGAAGCGAACGTCCGGCGACGGGGCATGGGCAACCCCGGCCCATGAACCGTCTGAGGATCGTGCCGAGCGCGTAGCAGACGACCCGATCGAGTGATCGGCGTTCTGATCTCGGCCGCACCACTCCCCTGGAGCCCACCCGTGCCCGATTCCGTCCTCGTCGAGCCGCTCCGTCCCGGCGTCATCCTGCTCACGCTCGACCGCGCCGAACGCCGCAACGCCCTGTCGATCGCCCTGCTCTCCGACCTGGTCAGGCAGCTCGACGACCTCCATGCCCGGCACGAGGCCCGGGTCGTGATCCTGCGCGGGGCCGGCCCGGTGTTCTCGGCCGGCCTCGACCTGGCCGAGGCGGCGAACCCCGACCTCGTCGAGGAATCGGCCCACCGGGTGTCGGCGGCCCTGCACGCGCTCGTGCACTCGCCGCTCGTCTCGATCGCAGCGGTGCACGGCGGCGTCTACGCGGGCGGGGCGGGGCTGATGGCCGCCTGCGACATGACGGTGGCGGCGTCCGACGTGAAGATCGGCTTCCCTGAGGCGAGGCGCGGCCTGCTGCCGGCGCTCATCGCCGACGTGCTCCGCACGAAGGTCCGCGCCGGCGACCTCGCCGAGCTCTTTCTCGTGGGCGACCCGATCGACGCCGAGCGGGCCCGGGGGATCGGCCTGGTGCAGCGGGTGGTGCCGGCGCACCGGCTCATGGACGAGGCGCTCACGCTCGCCGACGGCGTGCTGGCGGGCGGGCCGAAGACGATCGAGCACACCAAGTCGCTCCTACGCGCCGCCTACGCCCACTCCTCGGCGGCAGAAATGAGCCCGATCGCGGAGCACCTCGCCGCCCGCCGCAGTCCCGAGGCCGCCGAGGGCCTGCGGGCCTTCCTCGAGAAGCGGCCGCCTGTCTGGGGTGAGTGACGCCGCCGACGATGCGACCGCGACCTATGCCGTCTCGATCCGGGCCACGTCCTCGAGGCCGAGCTCCACGATGCTGATCTCCCGCATGCGGAACTTCTGGATCTTGCCGGTCACCGTCGTCGGGAAGGCGTCGACGAACTTCCAGTAGTGCGGCACCTTGAAGTAGGCCAGCCGCGTGCGGCAGAACTCCTTGAGCTCCTCGGCCGTCGCCTGCCGCCCGTCGCGCAGGCAGACCCAGGCCATCACCTGCTCGCCGAACTTCCGGTCGGGCACGCCGATCACCTGCACGTCGCGCACGGCCGGATGCTGGTAGAGCACCTCCTCGATCTCCCGCGGGAAGACGTTCTCGCCGCCGCGGATGACGAGGTCCTTGAGCCGGCCCGTGATCCGAAAGCAGCCGTTGGGCTCGCGGAGGGCGAGGTCGCCCGTGTGCAGCCAGCCCTCGGCGTCGATGGCGCGGGCCGTCATCTCGGGCATCTTGTAGTAGCCGAGCATGACGCCGTGACCGCGGGCGCAGAACTCGCCCGCCTGCCCGTCGGCGAGCGGCCGGCCCGACTCGGGATCGACGATCCGGGCCTCGCAGCCCGGCAGCACGCGGCCCACGGTGCCCACCCGCAGCTCGATCGGGTCGTCGTGCCGCGTCTGCGTGACCAGCGGCGAGGCCTCGGTCTGCCCGTAGCCGATCGTCATCTCCGCGGCCCCCATCGCGCCGGTCACCCGCTTCATCAACTCGATCGGGCAGGGGCTGCCCGCCATGATTCCGGTGCGGAGCGACGCGAGGTCGCGCCGCGGGAAGTCGGCGTGCTCGAGCATCGCGATGAACATCGTGGGCACGCCGTAGACCGCCGTGCACCGCTCCGCCTCGATCGCGGCGAGCGTCGTGTCGGCGTGGAAGACCTCCGCGGGGAAGACGAGCGTCGCGCCGTGCACCAGCCCACAGAGCGTGCCGAGCACGCAGCCGAAGCAGTGGTAGAGCGGCACCGGCACGCAGATCGCGTCGCGGACCGAGAGCCGCTGGCTCGTGCCGGCGTAGTAGCCGTTCATGAGGATGTTGCGGTGCGAGAGCGTGGCCCCCTTCGGCTGGCCCGTCGTGCCGGAGGTGAACTGGATGTTGATCGGGTCGTGGCAGCCCACGGGCAGCTCGGCCCGCGCGAGCTCCCCCGGCGGGACCGCGTCGGCCAGCGCGAGAAATTCCTCCCAGGACCGGGCCCACGGCCGCCTCGCGCCGCGCAGCTGCACGATCGCCTTGAGGCGGGGAAACTCCCGGCTCTCGAGCCGATCGCCGCGGCACGCCGCCAGCTCCGGCACCGCCTCGAGGAGCGACGCGAGATAGTCGGTCGACTTGAACCGCTCGACGAGGGCCAGCCCCTTGATGTCGGCCTGCCTGAGCACGAAGGCCAGCTCGGCCGGGCGGTAGGACGGGTTCACGGTGACGAGCACGACGCCGATCCGCGCCGTGGCCAGCTGAAGCAGCAGCCACTGCGGCACGTTCGTGGCCCAGACGCCGAAGTGGTCGCCGTGCCGCAGGCCCAAGCCGAGGAGCGCCCGCGCGACCCGGTCGACCTCGCGGTCGAGCTCGGCCCAGGTCATCCGCCAGCCGCACTCCGCGAACACGGCGGCGGTGCGGTCGGGAGCCCGGCGGCTCGTCTCCCGCAGCACCTGGCCGATGGTCAGGCCGTCGACCCAGGGAGCCGCCTCCTCGGCCAGGGGCTCCGCATCGGCCGGCTCGCGGAGCGGCATCGCCAGCGCCGCCTCGGCGAGCGCCTTGCCCTGGGCGTCGGTGCGGATGCCCCGCCGCAGGGCGCCGTGGAGGATGAAGTTGAGCCCGCACAGGTTCGGAAGTGCATGCCGCTCAACCTTCGTCACCCCCAGCGGCGCGAAGTGCCTGGCCATGCGGTCGGCGGTGAGCCACTCGACGAGCCAGGGATAGTCGTCGGGCGACCGGGCCAGGATGCCGACGTTCGCCGCCGTGCCCTTGTCGCCGCTGCGGCCGTGCGCGACGTCGGCGAGCCGCGCCGCCCGCTCGCGGGGCACGGCGAGCCGGGCCGGCATCGCCCCGGCGGCCCGCGTCCCGGAGCCGGCCCGCGACGCCGGTGGCCATTCGGCCACGGTCGTCCGCGCGGCACGCGTGTCGGCGGTCACGACGGTGTCGACTCGCGGCGTCACGGCGGCGGCGTCGATCAGGCAGGGCCAGTAGCGAAAGACCGGATGCACCCGCGGCCTCCCCTCGGCGTAGCCGGTCGTGCCCTGCGGCCCGGCCGTCACCAGCGGCATGAGCTCGCGAGTAAAGGCCTCGACCGCGTCCCGGCTCTCCGCCTCGACCGCGATCCGCAGCACGGTCTCGCGGGCGACGTCGCCGGCCGCGACGATGCCCGACACCGGCACGCTCGCCCCCTGCCCCAGGCACTCGACGAGCGTGTCGCGATAAATCCAGCCCGCCTCCCGCAGCCGCTCGAGCACGATCCGGCCGCACCGCTCCGCCTTGGCACGGGCATGATCGCCCACGATCGTGAGCGTGCCGGCCGCGCGGAAGCCGTCACGGTGCGTGGCGCTCACCTTCAGCGTCGCCGGCCGCGAGGCCCCGCGCGCGCCGGTGACGCGCACGCGATTCGCGGCGATCTCCTCGACCGCGAGCTCGAGGAACGACACGCAGGCGTCGGGGCTCACGTACCGGGCCGGGTCGCCGATCTCGTAGACGAGCTGCTCCTGCACGGTGGCGACGGTGACGGCGCCGCCTGAGGCGGGCGGCTTCGTGATCACGCAGGAGCCCGCGCGGTCGACCTCGGCGATCGGAAATCCGATGTGGGCCGGATCGGGCAGGTCGAGCCAGTCGGTGGCGATGCCGCCGGTCACCTGCGTGCCGCACTCGAGCAGGTGGCCCGCGACGGTCGCGCCGGCGAGTCGGTCCCAGTCGTCGAGCGACCAGCCGAAGGCGTGCACGCACGCGGCCACGACGAGCGATGGATCGGCGACGCGGCCCGTGATCACGATGTCGGCGCCGGCCTCGAGGGCCCGGACGATTCCCGCGCAGCCCATGTAGGCGTTGGCCGTCACGAGCCGGTCGCGGACGGCGGCGAGCGGCCCACCTGAGTCGAGGTTCGCGAAGGCGTCGGCGGCGCCGGCCCGCAGCAGTGCGAGCACGTCGTCGCCCGAGACGACGCCGATCGTGAGCGGCCGGCAGCCCGCCTGCTCCAGCGTCGCGCGGCAGGCAGCCGCGCAGGCCGCGGGATCGAGGCCGCCCGCGTTGGCGACCAGCCGGCAGCGACCGCCCGCCGCCCAATAGTCCGCCAGCTGCCGCACCACCTCGACGAAGTCCCGCGGGTAGCCGAGCCGCGGATCCCGCTCCCGCTGCAGGGCGAGGATCGACATCGACACCTCGGCGAGGTAGTCCATCGTCAGGTAGTCGAGGCCGGGCTCCTGCGCGAGGAGATCGCGGGCCGCCGAGGGGCGGTCTCCCCAGAACGCCTGCGCGTTGCCGATGCGGACGACGTCCTTCACACGTCCCTCTCGATGCACCGCGGCCGGGCGAGGTCGGCGGGCCGGATCGCGGCCAGCGCCGCCGCCAGCCAGCCGCGGGTCTCGTGCGGGGCGATGATGGCGTCGACCCAGCCCCGCGCCGCCGCGTAGCGGATGTCGGTCTCCTCCTGGTAGGTCCGCCGGATCGAGTCGCGCAGCTCCGCCAGCTGCGGCTCGGTGAGCCGCGTGCCCCCCTTCTCCGCGTCGCGCACCCGCAGCGACAGGAGCGTGTCGGCGGCCTGTGCGCCCCCCATCACCGCGTAGCGGGCGTTCGGCCAGGCGAGGATGAGCGCGGGGTCGTAGGCCCGGCCGCACATCGCGTAGTGCCCCGCGCCGTAGGAGCTGCCGATGATCACGGTGAACTTCGGCACGGTCGCCGTGCTCATCGCCCGCACGAGCTCGGCACCGGAGCGGATGATGCCCGACTGCTCCGCCTGCCTGCCCACCATGAAGCCCTGCACGTCCTGCAGGAAGACGAGCGGCACCCGGTTCTGCTCGCAGTCGTCGACGAACCGGGCGGCCTTCTCGGCCGCGTCGCCGTAGAGCACGCCGCCGATCTGCACCTCGCCGCGGGCGTCGGTGGCGCGGCGGCGGGCGTTGGCGACGACGCCGGCGGGCCGGCCGCCGATCCGCGCGTAGCCCGTGACGAGCGTCCGGCCGAACTCCGGCTTGAACTCCTGGAAGCTCCCCGCGTCGACGATGCAGTCGAGCACGTCGCGGATCTCGTATTCGCCGCGGCCGTCGGCCGGCACGAGCCCGTAGACGTCGTCGGCGGGCCGCCCCGTCCGCGGCGGCGGCCCGCCGTCGGCCGCGGTGGTCGTCCGTGCCGGCAGCAGGGAGACGAGCGACCTCAGCCGCGCGAGGCAGGCGGCGTCGTCCTTCTCGCGGAAGTCGACGGTGCCGCTGATGGCCGCGTGCATCGCCGCACCGCCGAGTTCCTCGGGGTCGACGGTCTGCCCCACGGCCGCCTTCACGAGCGCCGGGCCCGCGAGGCACAGCTGGCTCCCCTCCGTCATCAGGATCTTGTCGCAGAGCACCGGCAGGTAGGCGCCGCCGGCGATGCAGTTGCCCATCACGGCGGCGAACTGCGGGATGCCCTCGGCGGAGAGCACCGCGTTGTTGCGGAAGATGCGGCCGAAGTCGTCCTCGTCGGGAAAGATCTCGTCCTGCAGCGGGAGGAAGACGCCGGCCGAGTCGACCAGATAGACGACGGGCAGCCGGAGGCGGTGGGCGATCTTCTGCGCCCGGATCATCTTCTTCACCGATTGCGGAAACATCGCCCCCGCCTTCACGGTGGCGTCGTTGGCGGCGACCATGCAGGGCTGCCCGGCAATCGTGCCGATGCCGGTGACGATCCCCGCGGCGGGCACGTCGCCCCACTCGGGATACATCTTCCAGGCGGCCCAGAGGCCGAGCTCGCGGAACGGCTCGCCGGGGTCGAGCAGCCGGGCGAGCCGCTCGCGGACCGGCAGCCGTCCGAGCTTCCGCTGCCGCTCCCGGCCCGCCTCGCCGCCGCCGGCACGGAGCGGCTCTTCCTGTGGCTCGATCGCGGCGGTGGCTTCGCGCAGGCCGGCCATGACGTCGCTCCTGGATGCCGGGCCACGCGCCGACGGCGCCCGGTCCCGGTCGGCTCTCGCGCAATTGTCTCGCCGTGGGCGACCACCTGGCAAGGAGATCGGTCCGCGGGGCGTTGCGGCAGCGCCGCCACCGCGTCGCCGCCTTTCGGCGCGTCACTGGACGAAACTGGACAAATGAACACAATTGCGTGCCCATGAAAGCGTCTCGAAAGAAGAATGGGCGGGCCGGCGGCCGCGGGCATCCGCACTGGCACGCGGTCGAAGTGGCCGTGCCGGAGCCGAGCCGGCTGTCGCTCGTGGCCGGCGGGATGGCGGGCCGCGAACCTCCGCGGGCCAGCCGGCTCGTCGAGGCGATCGCGGCCGCCTGTCGCCTGCCGGGGATGGACGGCGCGGAGTGCCCGCCGACCTGGCTCGTCGCCCCCTCCCGCCGCGTCGGCAACGAGTGGCTCGAAACGCTCGCCCGCACCGGCCGGCCCACGGCCAACCTGCACGTCACCACCATGTCGGCCCTCGCCTACGACATCGTGTCGTCGACGCTCGCGCGCGATGGAGTGGAGCTGGCCCCGCCCCGCGCCAAACTGGTGGCGGTCGAGCGGATTCTCCAGGACCGCCGCGACGACCTGCGGTCGTTCGCCGCCGCGGAGTCGTTGCCCCGGCTGGCGGAACGGATCCTTCAGAGTCTCGAAGCCCTGCGGGACGCGGGCCTCGCGGCCCCTCAGGTCGCCCGTGGCCTGCGAAACTCGGCCAAGGGCCGCGACCTCGCGCTGCTGCTCGACCGCTACGAGGCGATGCTGCGGGAGATGCGGCTGATCGACCGGGCCGGGGAGGTGAGCCTCGCCCTCGACCACGTCCGCACCGGCAGCCTGCCGCCCGGCATGCAGCGGCTGCTCGTGCCCGACGACCTCGACCTGCCGCGGCTCGAGGGGGCGCTGCTCGAGGCGCTCGAGGCGTCTCCCGCGATCGACGTCCGCAGGCTCGAGACGGATCCACCGCTGGACGATGCTTCCGCCGCGGTCGCATCGGGACGGCTGCAGGTCTTTCGCGCGGCCGGCGAGGGCAACGAGGTGCGTTTCGTGCTCCGCACATGCCTGCGTCTGGGACTGCGGCTCGACGAGGTGGAAATCGTGCACACCGATCCGAACACCTATCCCTCGGTGGTCCGCGAGATCGTGGCGGCCCTGCCACGGCCCGAGCGACACCAGGCGTCCGCCGGCGACGAGGACGTCCCGCCGGTGACGTTCGCCGAAGGATTGCCACTGGCCGACTCGAGACCCGGCAGGGCCTTGTCGGCCTGGCTCTCGTGGCGGCGTGACGGCCATCCCCAGTCCGGGCTGGAGCACATGCTCCGCGAGGGCCTCATCGACCTGCGGCGAACGACCCCCGACGCGCCGCGGCCCGCCTCACTGGTCCGCGAGCTGCGCGGCGTGCGGATCGGCCGCGGCCTCGACCGGGCGGCGTCACTCCTGTCGGCCGCCGTCGCACGGGTGCGGGACCGGCCGGCGGCGTCGTTTCTCCACGGTGAGAGAGACGACGATCCGGGCGAAGATGCCGGCGCCGTCGGGGAGGAGCTGCTGGCACACCGCAAGCAGCGGCACTGGCAGCGGCTGACGGCGCTGGAGGCGTTCGTGACGCAGCTGGCGGCCTGCGAGGGAGGCCGGGATGGCGTCGCCGACGCCGTGCTGCGCGGCGCGCGCACGTTCGTCGACGTGCTCTGCCCGGCCGACAGCGAGTTCGACGGAAACGCCCGGCGGGTGCTGCTCGACGAGATCGACGCCATGCTCCACTGGCAGGGCGGCCGATCGACCCTGTCGGCCGCCGACGCGCTCGGCTGGCTGGAGCGGCTGCCGGCCGAGCTGGTCGTCCTGGGGTCGGGGCCTCGGCCGGGCTGCCTCCACGTGAGCGGTCTTGCCGGCGGCGGCCATTCGGGACGGCCCTGCACCTTCGTGCTCGGCCTCGATGAAAACCGCTTTCCGGGCGCGGGCTCCACCGACCCCGTGCTCACCGACGGCGACCGGTCGCTGCTCAACGCAGCGCAGCCCGATGCCCGCCTCGCGGTCGCCCACGACGCCGCCGGCCGCAATACGCTGGCGTGGCGCCGGCTGCTGGGGCGCCTGCGCGGGAGCGTCTGGCTGGGCTACTCGTGCCTCGATACGGCCGAGGATGCGGAGATGTTTCCATCCCCCGCGCTGCTCGCCCTTCACGCGGAGGCGACGGGCGATCCACTGGCGACGGTCGCCGACCTCGTGGCGTCGCTGCCGCCCCCCGAGACGTTCGTGCCCGCCGACCCGGAACTGGCGCTCGACGAGTCGCAGTGGTGGCTCGCCGCGCTCGGCCCGCAGGCCACCGCCGCGGACGTCGACGCGGCGCTGGCGGCCCACCGCGACCACCTCGGGCACGGCACGAGGGCCGTCGCCGCCCGCCGCTCCGACGCGTTCACGCCGCACGACGGCAGCGTCCCGGAGGCGGGCCCGCTCCTTGATCCCCGGTTGGCCCTGGGCCGTACCGCGTCGCCCCACAGCCTGGAGGCGCTCGGCGGCTGTCCCCGGCGATTCTTCTACCGCTACGGCCTCGGCGTCGAGCCGGTCGAGGTGTTCGACGACGACACGGACCGCTGGCTGAACCCGCTCGATGCGGGAAGCCTGCTGCACACGGTCCTCGAGCGGTTCATGCGCCGGATCATCGACCGCGGCGAGCTGCCGCAGGCCGACCGCCATCTCGACGAGCTGCTCGCCGTCCTCGACGAGGAGCTGGCGGTCAGCCGGCGCCGCCATCCGCCGCTCACCGAGCCCGCCTTCGCAGCCCGTCGCGACGAGCTCCGCGTCGCGATGAGCACGTTCCTCCACGACGAGGAGCGTTCCTGCCGCGAGCACGGGCTGCGGCCCGTGGCGATCGAGGCTGCCATCGGCATGGAGCCCGCCGCCACGGGTACGCCCTTCGACTGCCGCGACCCCGTCGCCGTCGAGCTCGCGCCCGGGGAGACGATCACCCTCCGCGGCAGGATCGACCGCATCGACGTCCGCGGCGACGCCGCCGGGCCGGCCTACACGCTCTGGGATTACAAGAGCGGCAGCGGATACGGGTTTCCGGCATCGGCCGCGGACGATCCCTTCGACAGGGGACGCAAGCTGCAGCACGGCCTCTACGTCGTGATGCTCCGGGCGCGGCTGGCCGACCCCCGCTGCACTGCGGCGGGCGGAACGGTCGAGCGATTCGGCTACTTCTTTCCGACCCGGGCCGGCAAGGGTCGCCGCCTCACCTGGACCGGCGAGCAGCTCGCCGACTGCACCCGGCTCGTGCGGCAGCTCGCCGACATCGCCCGGCAGGGCGCCTTCCTGCCGACGAGCGATCCCGCCGACTGCAGCCACTGCGACTTCGCTGCGGCCTGCGGCGATCCGGCACGGGTGACCGGCGGCGCCGCGCGGATGCTGGCCACATCCCCGCCGCTCGCGCAGCTCTTCGCCGGTCTCCGCGGCCAGCGGCGACCGGCGCAGCCGCCGGAGGTGCGCCGGCCCGACCCGCGACCGCCGGCGCTCACGCCCCACCCGCCCCCGGCCGACACGCCCCCCGACGAGCCCGTGCGCCGTCGCATCAGGGAGGATCTCGGCACGACCCTGCTGGTCGAGGCGGCCGCCGGCACGGGCAAGACCACCTGCATGGTCGAGCGGATGCTCGCGCTGGTGCGGAGCGGCGCCGCCCGGCCCGAGGGGATCGTGGCGGTGACGTTCACGAAGAAGGCCGCGGGGGAGTTGCGTCGCCGATTTCGCGAGCGGCTGCAGCGGGCGGCCGCCACGGCCGCCGCCGAGCCGGAGCGATCCCGGCTGGCCGCGGCCATCGGGCGGATCGACTCGATGGTGATCGGCACGATCCACTCGTTCGCGGGCAGGCTCCTGCGCGAGCGACCGCTCGAGGCGGGCGTCGACCCCGGCTTTCGCGAGCTCGACGAGGTCGGCGACCGGCTGCTGCGCCGGCAGGCCTGGCGCGACTTCGTCACCGCCGCGCCGACCGACCACGCCGAACTGCTCGCCGGGCTCGACCGCGTGGGCCTGCGGCTGGGCGACCTCGGCCGGCTCTTCATCGAACGCTTCGCCACCTACGGCGACGTCGAGGCCTGGCCCGTGGGGGACTCGCCCGCTCCCGACACGGCGGCCCTCCTCCCCGCACTCGAGGCCTTCGTGTCCGACATCGAGGCGGCCGAGTTCCCGCCCACCGCGGACCGCGGCACCGACGAGCTGATGAACTCCCTCGAGCAATTCGCCCGCATGTTCCGCCGCATCGACCCCGGCTCCATCGTGGCCGTCATGGATGTCGTGCAGGAGCTCGACCGCGCCCCGAAGGTCACGCAGGCCGGCTGGCCCGGTGCCGGCGGCACCGACGCGGAGGTGAAGGCGGCACGGAAGGCGGCCGCGACCCGCTGGCAGGAAGCCTGGGACGACATCCGCACGCACGTCGCCGTGCCCGCGCTGTGGCGGTGGCGGGCCCATCGCTACCCGGTCGTGATCGCGACGCTGCGGGCCGCACTGGCCGCCTACGACCGGCTGCGGGCCGCCCGGGGCGTGCTGTCGTTCCAGGATCTGCTCTGCAAGGCAGCCGCGCTGCTGGCCGGCAGCGCCGACGTCCGCCGCAGCTTCCGCGCACGCTACACGCACATTCTCGTGGACGAGTTCCAGGACACCGACCCGGTCCAGGCCCAGCTCCTCCTGCTGCTCACCGCCACCGATCCGGACCAGACAGACTGGCGACACTGCGAGCCGGCGGCGGGATCGCTGTTCGTCGTCGGCGACCCCAAGCAGTCGCTCTACCGCTTCCGGCGGGCGGACATCGTCACCTATTCCGCCGTGCGGTCGATCGTCGAACGGCACGGCGACGTGCTGGCCCTCACCACCAACTTCCGCAGCCGCGGCGACCTCGTCACCTGGACAAACGACGTCTTCTCGCGGGAGTTTCCCGCCGCGGCGACGCCCGAATCGCCGTCGTTCACCGCCGGCACGTCCGGCCGTAGGGAGGCCCAGGCCGACGGCCCCGGCGCCGCCTGGCTGGCGGGCGTCCGCGGGATGAGGTTCGTCCGCGCCGGGCATGCCGGCGACGCCTGGGCCGAGGAGGAGGCCCGGCAGATAGCCGCCTGCATTCGGCAGGCGATCGATGCTGGGATGCGGGTGCCGCGCACGGCCGACGAGGCGGCGGCCGGTCTCGACGCCCGCTGTCGTCCGGGTGACTTCCTGATCGTCGCCCGCGAGCGCCGGCACCTCGGCACCTACGCCGCCGCGCTGCATGCCGTCGGCCTGCCCGTCGACGTCACCGGCACGCTCGGCGCGGACCAGTCCGAGCCGCTCTGGCACCTGCGGACCTGCTTGGCCGCGATCGCCGATCCCGACGACGGGGTGGCGATGCTCGCCCTGCTGCGGGGCGCCGTCTTCGGATTCAGCGACGCCGACCTGCACGCCTACGCCGCGGCGGGGGGCCGCTTCGGCGGCGGCATCGACGTGCCGGACGCCGCCGACGGACCGCTGCGGCAACGGCTCGCCGTCGCGCGGGACGCCGTGCGCCGCTGGCGGCGGTGGATGCGGCATCTGCCCGTCGCCGCCGCGATCGAGCGGCTCATCGACGACGCCGGCCTGCTGCTGATCGCCGCCGCGGACGACGGGGCCGCCGGGCCGCGGGGCCGGGCCGTCGCCGGCCTGCTGCAGCACTACGTCGAACGACTGCGGGCCGACCGACTCCAGGTCGTGTCGGCCGCCGACTGTCTCGACCTGCTCGACGACATGATCGACGATGCGACCAGGGCGGAGTTCGACCCGCTGTCCATCGACGTGCCGTCGGCCGATCGCGTGCGGGTCATGAACCTCCACAAGGCCAAGGGGCTCGAGTCGCCGGTCGTGTTCCTCGCCGATTACCAGTGCCGCGCGGCGGGCGATGCGGCCGAAGACGGTCCCTTCCTGCACATCGACCGGTCCCGCGACCGGACGGAGGGCTGGCTGGCCGTCACCACGCCGATCGGCCGCGGCCGGCGGATCATCGCGGCCCCGCCCGACTGGCCCGCACTGTGCGCGCGGGAGCGGGCCTTCGAGCAGGCGGAGCAGATCCGGCTCGACTACGTGGCGGCCACCCGGGCCGGCGCCTGCCTGGTGGTGTCGCTCTTCGAGAAGCACGATCCCGGCACGAAGTCGCGGCGCGAGGCGTTCTCCGCCGAGGGGGCGTGGGCGCGGTTCGGCCAGCACATGGCGGAGGTGCCCGACCTCCCCGAGCCACGGGCCGGCGTTGCCCGGCCCGCGGCCGGGAAAGCCGCCCGTCACGCCGCTCGGGACTCGGCCGGAGCGGCCGATCGAATCCGCGAACGGATCGCCGCCTGCATGCAGCGGACCTTCGCCCGCATCTCGCCCCGCGAGCTGCTCACGGAGCCGGCCGAGGGAATCCGCTTCACCGGCGACGGTCTCGGCGAGCCGTGGGGGCGGGCGATCCATCGGCTCCTCGAACTGGCCGCCCACGATCCCGGCCTCGATCTCGCCGCCGCGGCGGCCGTCGTCCTCTCGAACGAGGAGGTCTCCCCCGTGCACGTCGACCGGGCCGTCGAGACGGTGTGGTCCGTGATGCGGAGCGACCTCTGGCGGCGCGCGCAGGCCAGCGACGCGCGGCACGTCGAGGTGCCATTTTCCGTGCAGGTCCGCGGGGAGGATCTTCCCGAGCGGGTGCGGCGGCTCGCCGGGAAGGATGGCCCCCCGGTGCCCACCGTCGTCCGGGGCGTGATCGACCTGGTCTTCCGCGAGGCTGACGGGAGGAGGTGGACCGTCGTCGACTGGAAGACGGACGCGGTGGCCGCCGCGAGCGAGCCGCTGCTCGAGTCGCACTACCGGCCCCAGGTCGAGCTGTACGCCGACTGCTGGAGCCTGCTCGCGTATAACCAGGTTTCGGGAGACACTCGATGACCACGCCCGCCGATCCCGCGATCACCTGCCCGCACTGCAAGGCCGAGGTCCGGCTCACGGAGTCGCTGGCGGCGCCGCTCGTGGAGGCCACCCGCGCGCAGTACGAGGCGCGGCTGCAGTCGCAGCGGGCCGCGATCGCCGCCGACGAGTCCAGGAAGGCGAAGCTGGCGATCGCCGGCGAGCTCGAGCACAAGGCGCGGGAGCTCGCCGACATGACCGCAATCCTGGCCGAACGCGACAAGAAGCTCGCGGTGGCCCAGCAGGCCCAGGCCGAGGCGATCAAGAAGCAGCGGGAGCTCGACGACGCGAAACGGGAGCTCGACCTGTCGATCGAGAAGCGGGTACAGGAGTCGCTCGCGACCGCCCGCGAGCAGGCGAAGCGCGAGGCGGAGACCGATCTCAAGATGAAGATGGCCGAGAAGGAGCAGACGATCACCGCGATGCAGCGGCAGATCGAGGATCTCAAGCGGCGGGCCGAGCAGGGATCGCAGCAGCTCCAAGGCGAGGTGCAGGAGCTGGAGATCGAGGCGATTTTGAAGCAGTCGTTCCCGGGTGACATGTTCACGCCGGTGGCCAAGGGGGAGTTCGGCGGCGACGTCGTGCACGCCGTCTCGCGGGGCGAGGGCCAGCCCTGCGGCACGATCCTCTGGGAGTCGAAGCGGACGAAGCACTGGAGCGACGGCTGGCTGTCGAAGCTCCGCGACGACCAGCGGGCCGCCAAGGCCGACCTGGCCGTGATCGTCACCCAGGCGCTGCCGAAGGGTGTCGAGACGTTCGGCCACGTCGAGGGCGTGTGGGTGACGGGCACCCGCACGTTCGTGCCGCTGGCGATCGCCCTGCGGCACACGCTCCTGGAATTGGCGCTGGCCCGGCAGGCGGGCGAGGGGCAGCAGACGAAGATGGAGCTCGTCTATCAATACCTGACGGGGCATCGCTTCCGGCAGCGGGTCACGGCCATCATCGAGAAGTTCGAGGAGATGCAGGCCGACCTCTCCAAGGAGCGCAGCACGATGACCAAGCTCTGGGCGAAGCGGGAGATGCAGATCCAGTCGGTGCTGGCCGCCACGGCCGGGATGTACGGCGATCTGCAGGGCATCGCCGGGCAGGCGATCGAGACGATCGAAGCCCTCGACATCTCGAAGCTCACCGGCCCCGGCGACGCCGCTGCGCCGCCCGTCGCGGGCCGCCTGGACGAGCCGGCGGCGACGGCGAATCGGCTCTTCTAGAGCGCATCCGAAAGCGCTCTGGCGTGACGCCGGTACACCAGCGGGCGGAGGCGAAGGGATCGGCGGAAGCTCGACGAGCGTGTGGCCGCCGCGGCCACAGCGAGGAGACTTCCGCCGTCCCGAAGCCGGTGCTCCACGTACATCGAATGCGGTCTAGCCGCCGCGGCCCCGGCCGGACGGAAGGCCCAACTGCTGACGACGCTCGTCCATCACGCGCCGATACTCGGCGCTCTGCGCCCGCTGCTCGCCCGTGCTGGAATCGATCCGCTGCTTGGCCCGCGCGTTGCGGCCATCCTCCGTCCCACGGCCACCCCCCGGGGCACCACCGCCGCGCTGCGGACCACCGCCACCCGTGCCGCCGCCTGCCTCGCCGCGCTGGCCGCCGCCACTGCGCGGGCCACCGGCGGTCGTATCTCCGCGGCTTCCACCGTTGCCCCGCGATCCGCCGCGGGCGGCGCGCTGCTCCTGCCAGGCCTTCCGTCGGGCTTCCTCCGCCTTGATCCGGCGGTCCAGTTCGGCGCGTCGCTTGTCCGCGGGCAGCGCGAAGTAGGACTGCAGCTCCGCCCGCTCGCGAGCCCGAAAGAGCCGGTCCATCTCGCCCCGCACCTGCCGGCGGATGCTCTCCGGCGCGTTTCTCATCTTGTCGAACGTCTCTCCGAAGGCGGCGCCTCGTTGCGGCCCACGCGCTCGAGTTCGGCGATCTGTGCGTCGACCAGGCTGCGAATCGCCAGCACCTCCTCGGGCGTGGAAAAGAAGCCCGCGAGCCAGAGCGCGACCAGGGTCACGACCACCACCGCGGCCGATCCGATGCCCACCTTCGTGGCGACGCCTGCGGACTTCGAGTCGCGGTCGGCGGCCAGCGCCTCGAGCACCCGTCGCCGGTTCATCGTCGTCGTCGACATTCCGTCACCTTGCTGCGTCCGCTCGGCACTCCGTCGGACGTCGATTCCGACACTCATCTATCACATGGATCATCGCGGACATTCCGCAGGAAGGCGAATCCATCGGACGGGCCCTCCGGGCCCGCGGCCGACGGACCGGGGCCCGCCCTTCAACGCCTCACGAGGCCCGGAGTTGCGGTCGGGCACGCGTCCCCGACCGAACGCGCTTTTCGCCCGGGAGATTCGGCGGCGGCGGCCGCCCGCGGCGTGCCGGGAATTGTCGCCGCCTTCAGGGGGACGTACGTTCGGGCGCCGAGCCGAGGGACGACCGTGCCCACCACCGCATCCCCCCCGACTTTCCTGCCGTCCCCCTGGCTCAGCAACCGCCATGTGCAGACGATCCTGGCGGCCACGCTGCGCCGACCGGTCGAGCTTCCCACGCTCCGCCGCGAGCGGGTCGAACTCGAGGACGGTGACTTCGTCGACGTCGCGTCGCCGCACGCCGGACGGCGGCCGACGTCCTGGGTGCTCGTGCTTCACGGACTCGCCGGATCATCGCGGTCCCCCGCCGTCCGCGGCATGGCCGCGGCGCTCGTGGCCGCCGGCCACGAGGCGTGCCTGATGAACTACCGCGGCTGCTCGGACGAGCCGAACCGGCTGCCACGGTCGTATCACGGCGGCGAGTCGGACGACGTGCTCGCGGTCATGCGGTGGCTTTCCGACGGCCGCCCTGGCCGTCCATTCGGGGCCGTGGGCTTCTCGATCGGCGCGAACATGCTCATGAAACTCCTCGGCGACGACGTCTCGCGGGTGCCCGCGCCGCTCGTGGCGGCGGTCGCCATCTCGCCCCCATTCGACCTGGCCCGCTGCGCCGCGTTTCTCGACCGGCCGTTCCAGCCGCAGGCCATCTATCGCCGCTCGCTGCTGCGCGTGCTGCGGCCGAAGGCGATCGACACGCTCGCGCGGTTTCCCGGCTGCGTTCCCGCCTCGATCGCCGACCTGCGGGCCGCCGACACCTTCGCAAAGTTCGACGGCCTCTACACGGCGCCGATCCACGGGTTCGAGGATGCGGCCGACTACTGGCGCCGCGCGTCGGGGGGCCGCTCCATCGCCACCATCGATCGCCCGCTGCTCATCCTCTCGGCGGCGGACGACCCGTTTTTTCCGCCAGGATACGTGCCCCGCGACACGATCGCAGCCAACCCGCGGCTCAGCCTCGCGCTGACGGATCGCGGCGGGCACTGCGGCTTCATCTCAGGTCCGGCCCGGTCGCCGGCATTCTGGGCGGAGCAGGCCGCCGCGGCCTACCTCGCGGCGCATCTCCCGGCGTGATCCGCGTCGCATCCGTGCGGCCTCGTTCAGGCGGCGCGTTTCATCCACTCGCGGACGGCCATCCGCCGCAGCCTCGCGAACGGTCGTTCGGGCTCCAGCAGCGTCGATTCGTGGACGAGCAGCCGCCACGGCACGCGGCGGGCGCCGCGACCCTCGAAACGGCGACGGATGTCGGCGGTCGCGTCGTCCTGCAGCAGCCGGGCGGTCACCTCGAGCCCGCCGGCCACCGCGGTTTCGACCCCGTGCCGGACCGCCGCTTCGCGCAGCCACTCGACGTCGACGGCGCCCGCCGCGCCGCGGCAGACCTGCCGGATGTCGCAGAGCTGCTGCAGCCGGTCGAACCGGTGGCCGAGCACGGCGTGGACGGTCGCGATCACCAGGAGCGCGGCCGGCGTGGTGCGGCGCGGCGGCCCGTCGGCGGCGGGCTTCCAGGGAAACGCCTCGGTGGGCAGCGAGCTGCGCCGCCGCTGGGCCGGGCTGTTGATGAGGTTCCAGTGGACATCGACGCGGACGAACGGACGGTCCGCGCTGTCCCACGTCCGCTCCCCGTAATCTCCCGCGTGCCGGCCACACCCCGCCTCGCGAAACCCGAGCGACGCCATCGCCGCCGCGGCCGCGTCCATCCCGCCCCGCGGCACCATGAGGTCAACGTCGCGAAACGGCCGCAGCCCCGCGGCCGGGTAGAGACGATCGGCGAAGTCCTCCCCCTTGATGACGCCGGCGGGGACGTCCGCACCCGCGAGCGCCGCGACGATGCCGGCCGTCCGCTGCCGCAGGATGAGCGACTGCACGTTCAGGCCAAACCAGCGATCGCGGGCCGCGGAGATCGTGGACTCCACGGCCGCCGTCGATCCCGCCGCGTCCTGCAGGATCCGTTCGCGGCCCATCGCGGCGGTGATCCGCCCGATGTTGGCCAGCACGGCGCCGCTGACGGCGTGCGCATCGGCCAGCTCCAGGAGCCTTGCGATCCCGGCCGGATCCAGTCGCGTGGTCGGGATGACGTCCACCCCGACGGGATCGCACAGCCGCAGCAGCCAGGCGTGGACGGGATCGCGGGGCATGAGCCTGCCTCGAGGGTTCGTGTCAGAGGCACAGCTGACGGCCGATCACCGCGCCGAGCGAGCCGAGCTCGGGGCCCGCGCTCAAGGAAAACGAGGGCGTCGTGCGGACGAGCTCCGCCAGCATGCCGAACGACCGGCGGGCGACCGCGTCGCCGGCGCCCTCGATCGGCTGCACGTTCTCCCCGGCCACGTGCATCAGCGCGGCGGCCTTGTCCAAGGGGGAAAGTGCGTGCCCCTGCGAGTTCGGCCTCCGCAAGCAGACGATCGCCGCCGGCTCGGCCGGAGCGGGCACGCCGGTCGACACGCGGTCGCCGAGATGCTCCAGCGGCAACGCGAACGTGCCCGGCACGCTCGTGGGCAGAAGCGGCAGTTCCGCGAGCCAGGGGAGCAGGCCGAGCGTCGGCCGCCGCACGTTGCAAAACCGCGGAAAGCCCCAGGCACGCACGCCCTCCGGAGTCCGCGTGAGGACGGTGATGTCGTCCCCCATGAGCCGCCACCCGGCACCGGTCAGCGCGAGCGCCGTGGTGCTCTTGCCAGTGCCGCTCGGCGCGACCACGAGGATCGCCCCGGTTCCGGCGGGGGTGGTCCTCTCGAGGCACGCCGCATGCACGACGCAGTGCCCCGCGTCGGTCAGGCCGTCGCAGAGGAGCATCGTGAGAAAGTAGTGCACCGAATTCGGCTCCGTCTCCGGCAGCAGGTCGATCGTCGCGGCCCGGCGATGGAGATCGACGCCGAGCGTGCCGACGCCGACGAGCTCGCAGCGCCGACGGCCGGCGGCGGCCGAGTTCACGACGTGGAACCCGGCGGGACTCGGCCCCTCCCAGACCGTTCGCAGCCCCGCACCACCCGCCGCGGTGCCGGCCGCGGCCCGGCCGATCCGTAACGACCAGCCGCCCCCGGCGGCGTCCGCCGTCGCCGCCGCATCACCGCGAAACCGGCCGAGGAGCCGGTCGATCGGCGCGATCAGGGCCGGGGCGGATCCCGCGTCTGCGAGCACGTGCACGAGCAGTCTGAAGCCCGCCACGTCATACGCCGCGTCGGGACGGGGGACTGCCGGGCCACGGCCGGCCCACTGCGGAGACGAGAGCATAGGCACACCCCCGAGCCGGCACTAGGGTCATGGTCGAGACGCGAGACGTCGCGGGCAGCGCGATCGATCAGCCCGCCACTGGCGGAGGCACTGGCGCGCCGCTCGGCACGACGGCGCCCTGTCCGGTGACGTCCGCGAGCCGACGGCCCTTCTCAACCCGGGGCTGCTCGTACTTCACCACGGGCGCCCGCAAGCGCCTCGAGTCCACGCCCCTCAATGCGTTCGTTTCAGCCATGCTCTTGAAGCTCCTTTCCCGGCCGACCTCTGATCCTCGAGTGACTGGCCCACCTCGACGTGCTCACGCACGTGAAGTGCGCGAGGCGTGCCTCATCCGAACCGCCACATCAGTCCACGGGCCGCGGTGCACCGCTCGGGACGACGGCACCCTGTCCGGTGACCTCGCCGAGCGTTCGGCTCTTCACGACGCGCGGCGGCTCGTACCTGCCTCGCGAGTGCTGCGAGGGAGCACCATCACGAACCACATCGACGGCGGACTCGTTCTCGAAGTTCATGGCTCTTTCTCCCGTGGTCTCTCCGCGAACCCGCTCGCTCGCCGGCACAGTGCAGCGGACGAAACAGCGGACGCCCCTCGAACCCAGGAGCATTTCATCGCCACAGCCGCCGCCGCGGCATGAACGAAATCTGCGCCGGCCAGTCAGCGCCGGCAACCTGGGCAAAAGCACGCCCTTTTGCTCACCTGCCGCAGCCGTCACGGACGATGCAACACGCAGCCTCGCCGCAGCGCGGGCGAGCGGCCCTGGACGTTTCGGCGGCGGGTGGAAGGAGATCGGACCATGACCATGCATCACGAAAGTCACGGCGACCCGGCCGGGTCGCGGCTGAAGCTGCTCGGCGACGGCGAGGACGGCGTCATCCTCTCGCTCGCCTCCGGCTTCCTGTACCGCTGCAACCACACCGCCATCGCGGTCCTCGACATGCTGCAGGATCGCCCCACCGTCGACGCGCTGCTCCAGGGCTTCGCCGTCCGCTTCGCGATCGACGCCGAGCGGGCACGGGCCGACGTGCTGCCGCTGGTTCGGCACCTCGTCGAGCAGAAACTCGTCGAAAAGGTCGCCTGACATGCGCCGGGTGCGGGCGGCGATCCTGCGGGTCCACGTCGGCCTGCTGGCCCTCGTCATCCCCGACCTGGCGAAGCGGCTGCGGATCGCGCGGCTGCTCGCCCTCTTCACCCCGCGCGGCCCGACGGCGTTGTATGCGGGCTTCACCACCGACGAGATCGTCCGCGTCGTCGAGCGAAGGCTGCGGCGGCCCTGGCGGATGCGCCGCCGGCCCTGCCTGCGGCGGGGACTCCTGCTCTTTTACTTCCTGCGGCTGGCGGGCGAGCCCGCCGTGCTGCATTTCTGCGTCTACAGGGAGACGATCGTGAACTCGTCGTTCGGCCACGAGCAGGCCCACTGCTGGGTCACCATCGCCGGCCGGTGCATCGCCAGCCCGCCGGAGAACGAGCACGTCGTGATCCTCGTGCACGGAGAGGGTCGCCCCCATGGCCACCGCGCGGCAGCCTGAGTCCGTCGACGGCGACGGCGAAACGGCGCTCGTCGACAAGTACGCTGCCTGGGATCTCGCCCAGCGGGACGGCTGGCTGTCGCTGCCGCGCGTCACCGTGCTCGGCGTCGATGCCGCCATGATGCTGGCCTGGCACCGCGGCACCCTGGCGCTCGACGGACTCGCGCAACTTCCGGCGGCGCTGGCGGCGATGCTCTGCTGCAACGCCGGCGACCTGCATCTCCGCGGGCTGCGCACCCTCGACGCCCCGGCCGCCGCCGCCCTCGCGCGGCACAAGGGCCTGCTCGCGCTGGACGGGCTCGAGACGCTGCCGCCCGCGGTCGCGGCCGCCCTCGAGCAGCATCGCGGCGGCATGTCGCTCGACGGCCTCTCGTCATTGTCGCCGCCGATCGCGGCCGCCCTGGCCCGTTCCCGCGGCGGCCTGCGGCTCCGCGGCATCACGGCCCTTCCCGCCGACATCGCATCGCAGCTGGCGGCGCACCGCGGGCCGCTCTGGCTCGACGGCATCACGAGCCTCGATCCTGCCGCAGCCCACGCGCTCGCGGCCCACGAAGGCTGGCTGTTTCTGCGGTCGCTGGGGTCGCTCGACGACGAGACGGCGCAGCTGCTCGGGAGGCACTCGGGGCGGCTCTTTCTCGACGGGATCGGGCCGCTGTCGGCCGCGGCTGCCCCCGCACTCGCCCGCCATCGCGGCCCGGTGTCGCTGCCGGCCCCGCACGGGCCGCCGCTCGGTGGC
>Ga0315909_10002193_pt1 | contig 25374 bp, 49 predicted proteins | sample LakEriMetagenome_11_FD_203527 | JGI IMG/M metagenome (GOLD analysis project Ga0315909, IMG submission 203527) | Freshwater fungal communities from buoy surface, Lake Erie, Ohio, United States - Buoy 2 MA125 | ecosystem: Environmental > Aquatic > Freshwater > Lake | place: USA: Lake Erie, Ohio...
CATGTTTAGGTTGATTGTTAAAAGTTGAACTACCAATTACACTTGGTGAACCAATTGTAGACGTATCGTTAATAAACTCAAACGCTGAGCCAGTGCCTGTGTAGTTGAACACTGTTCGTCCTTGGCCAGCGCCAACAATACTTGTGTAGCTAGGAACATAAATTGTTTCATCAAAAGTAAAAATTCCAGGACCAAATTCTAAAACATAACGACCTTGATACAAACCAACACTTGCTGGGTTTAAATAAAGTTGATATATTGCACGTTGTATTGCCAATGTGTCATCAGCCGTGCCGTCTCCACCAATGGCTCCAAATTCAGCACTCACTCTCTCATCTAATCGATCTTGAACACTACGTAGTATTGGATAATTACTGTCGTCACCAGTTTGAACAGTTGTATCAGTTCTCTTGTACTGGTACTGTTCAAACAGTTCTAAGATGTTATCATTAGTAGTAAGAATCTTACTGTTACCAACGAACGGCGCACCCTCTGCAACGCTGCCGTTACCAATGAACAGTTCTTGTGTATCAACTGCCCAGGCAAGTTCGCCTGAAGCTAATTGTGGTAGTCCGCTACCAGTGTTCTTTTGTCCTCTGCGGACTTGAATACGTGAAATTTGAACGACAGCCATGAAAATATCCTCTTATGTGATATTTAGCTGTTTTCTCGGTAGTACTGTTCTACACGGTCGTACCATTTAGTGGACCAGTAGTCAAAATCTTTGGGTTCTAGAATAAATTCCTGATATTGCGGTTCCGCCCATGCTCCAGGTGAAATCTCATCAGGTTTAACGCACATTAGAATAACACCTTTGCGAATATTAGTGCCGTGTACTTCGTTATGGGCGCAAGCGTAGGCTGTTAGCTGAATAAAGTAATCATCAATGTATTCACGCTTCTTAGGCTTGTTAGTTTGTTTAAAGTCTAGGATACTTTCATCGCCGGCATGTATGCCCACGCAGTCAGTAGTTCCCGCATATAATCCAGGAAAATATAACGGAACTTCACTTCCCCATACTTCTTCAATTAACGGGAAACCTTGTTCAATTACCTTCTTGGCCATTACTAGGCTTTGCTGTGCGTAAGGGTTACTTACACTTTCACGTAACACATCTCCTTTGATATAGTTCTCTAAGAACGTGTGCATACGTGTGCCTCGATTGGCAGCTTCTGTAGTGATTTCAGTCGCACGTTTGTCGCCAACTGACTTGCGCCAATTAGCTAATGCTATACGTGATTCTGCGGGTTTTGTTTTATCTAGGACAGTTGTAACGCTGGGTACTTTGTGTCCATCTGGACAAGCGTATAAACGCTTGCCAGTGCTTTCATCTCGTGATAAAGGAGTATAAACGAATTTTTGTTTTAAAAGAGTCATGTGCCATTATACTACAACTATTTGGTAATGTCAACCGGCTCTTTTTGCCGTTGCTCGTTTGGCCATTTGTCCAACGCTGTTGTCAGTGCCTCCACGAGTTTGGTCAGATTCAGCCTCTTGTGTGTTCAATTTGACACCTTCAGGACCAAAGCTACAAAGTTCTTTAAATTGAGGATTTGCATCGTAGTAAATGCCAAATGTGTTTGGATTATCAATGCGTTGACCGATTACGTTTTCAGTCTCGTTGCCGAGTGCTTGCCAACTAATGGTCTCTGGATTTTCTTCGCTGTCAGCGGCATTTTTCTTTGCCGCTAACAGGTCGAATAAAGGATCTCTACTTTCTTTAATTACTTTTTTTTTGAAAGCATTTGTGCTAGTCTGCGGCTATATTGCACAGACTCACGCATTTCTCTGCCTGCTGCTTCTGCTGGAATTTCAGCTTCAGCTTCGCCTTCTGCTGGAGGAAGTGCTTCAGCTCCTGGAGCGGCTCCCATTGTTGTTGGTGGCTCACTACCTGTTAGGATACTCACTGCCTTTGCTAGGTTTTGACGGTTAGTCTCTAATACTGTGTAAATTTCATCTAGTGCTGGGCGGACGGCTTGTTCAAATGACCCGCTAATGTCAGAACCCATTTCGTCTCTTATAGAGTCTAATAAATCTAGCATAGCTTCAGATTTCATAGCTGCCACATCTTCTAACCAACCTGTGATGCGGTCAACCATGTCTTTGGAAGCCATAATTAATTCGGCTTTTTCTTCTTCGCCTTCAGTGATTAACAATGTTTGGATTAGTGCGTTAGCTGTGCCTTCATCTAAATCGTAACGTACGATTAGTTCGCTTTTGATATCATCTGCATCTTCTTCAATCATCAAACGTGAACGTGCTTGTTGCGTCCAAGTTGATGGGATAGAAAACTGTCTAGTGAAATGATTTAATGCAATCATTGCTTCGTTATATTCTTTCAAGTTCTTTGCCTTTTTCTTCTTTGGCTTCTCATCTACTTTATCTTCGTCTTCGATCTCAACACGTTCTGCAATCTCTTGATTGATTACGTCCAAGAACATTTTGTTCTTATGGTACTTGTGATCCGTATGAACCGCGTCGTAGCTTTCGTTTGTTTCAAACTGGTGTTGAGCTGTACGTAGTTTATTACGTGCATCTTCTAGCTGCTCCATAGTGAACTTGTTCAAGTCCAACCTGTAGCCAAACTTCTGTGCTAGGCTCTCGTTTAATCTCTTGCTACTTACTGGTTTTGAAAAATCTGTTATCTGCATGATGGCTTCCTAACTATTGTAATTATTTATCTGAATACGTTTTTAAACGAACTGGAAATCTTGTCCTTGTAGAACTTGGTTTTCTCAGTGGTTATTTCGTAGCGCCAAAGAAACGTATCTCTGCGCACTGGATCTGTGGTTTTATTGTAAAAATATCTAAAATAAGTAGCATCTGTCTCGTTTGCAGAGTACTTCCTATCTAAATCTTTGATTTCCATTAGCTGCTGAATCCTAGTAGTTTCGTGGAATTTTGCGGATATCAGCGCACATACTTTTAAGTTGAATGTGTCAACTATTGATGGCCCGCTTGGATACTTTTTTAACAAGTCCCATCCGTTATTTTTATTAGGCCTAACTATGTAGTCATGATAGCCCACGGCCTTGTTGGGCAACAGAGTAAACGGTAACTTGTCTTTGAAGTCTTCGTAAAATGATTCTAGTTGTCTTGCTGATTTTTTAATATTCATTTGCTACTACACTTGGGTCTTCGTGCCCTATCTTAATTAACAAACTTTTACGAATCATTGTTTCTGCAATAACACGTTCACGTTCTGTTAACGCTGCCATCTTTACGGGACGGCTAACTTTAGATAAGAAGTCCTGCTCCTCATTTGTAGTGTATATAGCAAAGTCGCCAATGAGTTCGTTTATTTTCATAGACCAGCTAACTTTCTAATATCAGCTATAGATTTGTTTGCTGACTTGCTGACTTTGGCATCAGTACCAGCAACACGTTTAGCCAGTGCTGTAATATATGCTGACTCGTCCATTCTTGATGGTTGTGGCATTTCATCTTCTTCATCTGACATGCCTGAACCGTGGAACATGTCCGCTAGTTTATAAGCATAACTTTCAGAGTCTGAACTGTTGTCCATGCGATCTGCAACAAAGTTTAATGCTTTAATGAATACTGCTTTATCGTCACTAGAGTCGTCATCGTACGGTGCATACTCACTGTTCATCCAGTCGTTGAACATATCTTCAATCTTATCGCCTGAACCTTCTGTAGTAGCTGTGTCAATGTGAATTTGTGCGCCTGGTTTGATCTCAGGAGCTTGTGATTGACCAGGTGCCGCTGCTTGTGTATCTGGAGTTGGGTCATAGGTCAAGTTGCCCTGTTCGTCAGGTTTAACTGCCATTGGATTCTTTTTAAGATCAACAGTGGTCATTGTGGATCCTTCTTGATCCGTAAAACTTAACGACTGTCCAGGTTTGTAGTCTTTAATAGTGGCTACTGAACCGCCTGCTTCGCCTAATATATCTTTAATTTTCATTGTTTGTCTCCAGGCTCAGTTTGTTTGCCTTTAGTATACTTATATGTTCGCGTAGTCGGTCGATATATCCTTTGCTACGCAATACTTTAAATGTGATGTTTTCCACACTTAATTCGCCTTCCCGATCCAACCCTTGTTGGCGTAGACGTTTGATATTTTCCATAACTTGTAGTGATGCTTGTAAATTATCACTACGCAATGCTGCTCGAATTGATCCCACAAAGTGTTTGTACTTTACTTTGACTTCAGCTCGATCCACTGTGTCTTCTTTACGCTCGGGGATTTTTAACCATTTATCATCAAGTACGCTGTACACACCTACGCTGTGATGAACTTGCTGTGCATCTTGTACATACACTTCAGTGTGTATGCCTTTCAATTTGATGCTGTGTTGAAAGTTGTATTGATTTTTCTTTGCATCAAATAGTTGTTTCATTAAACGTTCACGTTCTTTTGGAATGTTAACAACTAAATGTAAATCTAAGTCTGAATTACGGCTAAATGTGTATCCTGCATTACTGCCGCTAATTGTGATATCTTGTAACCCTAATGGTTCAATGCCAATAAAGTCTATGAAATTCTGTGCTATTTCTAGTAGATGAAACCTAACATCTTTTTTTAGTTGCCCTTTAGACCACAACTTGGGGTTTAATCGTTTGTGGAATACAATGGCTGTGCTGACTAGATCTTCTTGTTGCATAGGTCATTATTTAATATCAAAGACCAAAGAACTTTAAAACATGTGGAAAATTGATAGCGTTGATCCAGCCTGCGCCTGCGGCAAACGCTAGTCCAACCATGGCATACATGGTGTACTTGTTTTTAATCTTTTCTAAGTCACTAATCTTAGCTGACATTTCTGCGTGTTGGTTGTTTGATGCGTCTGACATTTCACACAGCTTTTTATCTAGCATGTCACGAGTGTTGTCTAAACAGTCGTGCATTTCTTTGACATCAATTTTGATGTCGTCAAGTTTTTCTTCTATGTTGTCTACTTTGGTTTCAACTACAGCTACACGCTCTGGTAATGCTGCTATTTGTGCTATTGCTTCTTTCGTGGCCATCTTGGGCTCTCCAATGTTATAAGTCAGGGACTCGCTCCGAGTCATGTGCCTATTGTATGATTGAATGCCTAAGTGATTGTGTGAGTTAAATTGCCTACCAAGTATTTATACTAACATTTCAAATACAATGTTTTTGCCTGGCATGAATACAGACAGTTCTGATGGGGTAGTTTCTGTTAAGTTTGGAATGTAGGGAACTAGCTTGAATAGCTGTTTTAAATAGCCCACGTGGTCAGTGCCATCTAAAAACAAAAACTCACGTTCGCAACGCCATTCAAAGATCCATATACTGGCAAGCTCGTTGCCCTCTAAACCATATGTGCTAGGGACGTCTACAGTTACTTTTGGTGGACTATCATATGTAATGTTTGCCCTCATTCCAATGGTCTGAATCACAGTGTCAAAGTTCTGTTGCTGATTACGAGCCTGTCGCATTTCAGCAGTGTTTTGATACTGTCTAGTGTTTGTTATATCTACGAGGGAATACAGTCTATAATGCATAGACTATATTTAACAGTCGTAAAAAAGCCCCACTATAAAAGCGGGGCCAACTTCCCATCCCTGAGAATTAACTTACTACAATAGCAGTACCTAGTGTAACTGTTGCACCAGTTGCATCATAAGCATTTGGTCCAATTGCGCCCAATGCACGGATACGTGCTTGTAATGAAGCCGCATCTACTGCATGACCGTCAACGATAACGTGGATGATACCGTTTCCTGCTGATGGTACAGAGTACATTAAAGGCTGTACTTCACGGATGATCGCCTCTACAGCCTCATCTGCACCATCATCTTCAGTTTGAAGATCGCCACCTGCATCAATAACGAATGCTTTTAATTGTGCAACTGAACGTAATGTACCAGTTGTGTATTGGCCAAAGCCATTTACTCTTGTTGTTGCTGACATAATATTTTCTCCTCGATATGTCTTGTCCATTCTCTATGGACGGCTTGTAACCTAACAAGCCTTTGTAATATTATTTATTCACTTTGGTAAAAAAGTGCTTATAAGGGGAGAAAATGGGGAGATTAAATTGGATCTTTGCCGGGCTTTTTAGCTTCTTGTATGCGCTGTATGCCACGTTTGAACTTGCTACTGTCGCCCGCACGAATAGCATTTAAGAAACGGCGCTCTAGTTCTGAGGCAGTTTCAATGTCATAGTTCTCTCTGATAACTGTTAGCAAATTGACTGCGCTCTCAATGATGTTTGATCCTCGGCTCTCTATGATGAGATCCGTGTCGCGCTTGATTCCCAAATCGCTTAGTTCTTGTAAGATACTTCTTGTGCTTTTTCGCATAATATTATTTTTGTTATGTAATGTATTTATTGGATTGTAACACAACATACGACTAAACACAACCTTGACTTTTCGTGCAGTGCCGCATTTAATAGAATAAATACTCAGTAGAAACACTGATACGTTGCTACACACACTTACAGAGGAAAGTATGAAAACTATATCAAACAAAATGTTAGCCATTCTGGAACGTCTATCCGAAATGTTTCCAGGATCTAACTATCAAAGCAGTTTAGACGCTTATCTAAGCACAAAAGGCATTACCGATGCCGCACAGTTGGAAAACTACATCCAGCAATTCAATTCTCAAAAGGAACATTATCTATGAAAACAATTTTAAACACCATCTGGTCATGGTTAGTAGCATTTGGCGAAGCACGTTATGCCGCTAGTCTTGCACGTCAAGGCCGAGTAGCAGAAGCCAAAGCTGTATACGGATCTTAATAAATATTGGCATGAACTTGGTGTATATACACGGGGCTAATGCCACCAGTGAAAGTTTCAATTATATTAAGAGTAAACTGGGCACTGGGCTAGACGTTAACTACGACAGTCGAAACGGGTTTGAAAATAACCTAAAAGACATGCAGGCAACATTGCAGAACTATAAGAACGTGGTGTTTGTTGCACATAGTTTGGGCGGTATATACGCATTACATTTGGCCAATGACATGCCCACTGCGGTTAAAGGTGCTGTTACCTTAAGCACTCCATATGGTGGTGCAGAAGTAGCGGATTATGCTCAATACTTTTTGCCATTCAGTAGATTAATGCGTGATATTGGGCCCAGTAGTTGGGTAATGAAGCAGGCTAAACGCATTAAGATACAACATCCTTGGACTAATATAGTAACAGTTAAAGGGCAAAGTCCGTTCATGCATGAGCCCAATGACGGTGTAGTTACTATTGCCAGTCAAAAGCACCATGAGGATATGGAACTAGTGGAAGTGGCATGTAACCACTACGAAGTTGTGCTCAGTGACCAAGTGGTTGAACTTATTAAAGAACGAGTGAACAAGTTTAAGAAATAGTTCATTCAGCTTTACAAACAGTTTGTAACACTGTATAATAAATACATGGGCAACAAGGTTGTTGCCAATACAGACATTAAACACACAGGAGATTATTATGTCATTCGAACTACCAAAAACACCAGAAGTTAAATTCAGCAAGAACGGTTACGAGATCCGCACAGACGTGTTGGCCATGGCCAAGGACGCTGTTATGGAAGAATACCACTCAAAGTTCCGCGGTTGGGAAATGTCAGTTCAAAAAGATGAAAAGACTGGCCAAGTTGTTACCAGAGTAGATATGCCAGAGTTTCCAGGTCTAGATAAGATCATGGAAGCGGCTGAAAAGTTCTATGGGTTCGTAAATACGGGCACAAAGAAGTAAGCATAGCTTAAAGTAGGTTGATACTATAAAAACAAAAGGACTCTTAGGAGTCCTTTCTTATTGGTTATTTAATACCAATAGTCATGTATCTAGTGTACGCAGTCTCGGGATCTTTTAAATCTTTTTCACCAGAGTACAACAGTTTAGTAAACTTGAACTCGTTTAAATCTTCATCACGAGTTTGCAGTGCTACTAATGTGCCGCTGGGTATGTTATCAAACCATCCATCGTTCTTCATATCGTTGACACTGGTGTTGATAACAAGACTTGGGGCAGTTGCTTGTCTATAATCAAGGTCGTTGGCATCTTTGATCATGGGTTCTATCTTGTCGTCAATGCCTAACTTTTTGGCAAGTTCGTTACCAGTTGACAGTACTTTTCTATTGATGTCAACGTTTATGATTCTATCAAATTTGATGTTGTTCTTGTTTATGAGGAACAAACTTAGATTGCCATACCAACTGCCCAATACATATATTGAGTTGAAATCTTTGTGTATCTTGGAGACTTCAGAAATCAACCAAGACTTACACGTTATTAGATCATCAGTAAAGCTGCCTGCTAGTGTGCTAGGGCTAAATTCATAGATTCTCATTAATCAGCAGATTTATTTTTGTCTTTTTCAGTGATTGGGCCACCAGTTACCCAAGCCTTGCAACTGCGTGAGCCAGCGCATTTGAAATGTAAAAAGTTGCAGTAACCAAGATCAGCCAAATTGATACTGGCATTGGCATCCACAGAAGACTCGTCGCCTTTGATACCTTTGCTGATACACTTTCTCATACTGTCGCTGACATCAAATGCCGCACAATTGCCACACAACATTGTCTTAGCTGTTGCGGTAGTCACATTGAAAATCTTTGCACTCTTGTTCCAGTAATCTTCAGCCTTGTTGGGATTGGCAGGACCATAGTGATATTCATCTATGGCCTTCTGTCGATTTTTTAAATTGACATCTATGTTATGAGTTGCAGTAGGACAGCCTTGTTCAATAGCTTCCAGCAAGTTTATATAGTTTCTCATTTGTTTTTGGCCTTGCCAGCTTTCATATTGGCCATCCAATGTGCCAGTTCACCTTTGCGGCCACCCTGTTTAGCAACCTTGCGTAGTGTACTTACACTTGCTTTAGTAGGAACACCGTGTCGCTTGCTGTCGCCCTTATCTTGTGGATTACGACCATCAGCAAAGTTTTCTTTTATTTTATTGCCTTGTACAGCAGTAGTTTTTTCAGGATCATCTGCCAATCCTATCTTGGCATTGGGCATAAACTTGTTTATGGATTTGCGTGTGAGCGGACCCAATACGCCATCAAGATCCAAGTTAGCGTTGTACTTGGCATTTAACATTTTTTGTATGCGTAGAATTGCTTCTTTCTTATTGGAGTCTTCAGCTATGCTTTCGCCACCTCCGCCATCTCCACCACCACCGCCATCTCCACTATAACCAGCATCATACCCGTACCAACCATACGGTCCTGGACCATATGCTGCGCCTCTGGGTTTACGTTTACGTTTTCGTGCTTCATCAACATTATAAGTTGGATCAACTTTTTGTCTAGGCATACCTTTAGGTTGTTTTTTGATCTGACTTTCTGCTAGTATGGCTGCACGTTGAAACAGTTCTGGATTCATCTTGCCCCACAAGCGCATGACCACTGCGGCTTTGGCATTGGCTTCATTCTCATGCTCGCTGCCATCTTTACCACTTTCATCATTTAGTCTGCCATCCACATCTTGCTTGTGGTGTACTAACTCATGTGCTAGTGTGCGTAGCACATCCATGATGTGTCTGTTGCCAATAGTAATCTCAATGCCGCCACCAGGCATGTAACCTCCAAAGCTTCTACGTTGGCTTGCCAGTTTAGGATTGCGTACTAGTTTGATTTGCGGAGGACGTTCCAAGCCAATGCGATCACAGGCAAAGTCTACAAATGCTTTGATGATTGGAAGACTTCCATCTTCTCTTCCTGGTTCTTCAGTTAATTCGTTAAATCTCATTTTGGTACACAGTTAGGGACTTGCTTGCCATTCTTTTCTTTCATGCCCAATTGCTTATACTTCTTCCAACATGGGCCTTTTCCCTTAGCTTCATCAACTTTAATTAAAGGAGGCATGGTAAGAAACTGTGTCTCTAAGTCAAAGTCTTGTTTTACAAAATTGTATGCTTGTTGATAAGTTGGGATTTTTGTATGAGGTTCTGGGATGTCGTCCTGTCTTGGCGTGCCAGTTAATGTAATATCTGGACGATGATATGTAATTGTAAACGTGCCGTCTGAATCTTGTGTTATACTAGCAAAGTTTTCGTTTGGCGATTTGAATTGTTCTTCACCTTGCTCACCAATGTTGCGATCAATGCCTCTACTTTGAACTCCACCCTTTTTACGTTTGGCTGCAAGTTCTTCAATACCATGACGTACTTGTTCCAAGTTCTGTGCTAGGCCCATGAACATGCCACCTTTGTGTAACTGTGTAATCTTTTCCCAAACAACTAACTCATCACTTTCAGCTAACTCAGCCAATTCTTTTAACTGTGCGCGAGCACTCATGATGCGTCCTTTCAAGCTCATTGGATTAGCTTTCTCATGTCCGTACACAGTGGGATCGTTTGGATCACCACTTGGTTCAATTGGCATTTCTAATAGTTGATGTATTTTCATATCGTACTTACCTTAATTTTTAGAATCCGTTGGTGGCTGAGTTGTAGAACACCTTGCCGGTCACGGTGGTGGTTTTCACAATGGTGGGCGTTGAGTAATTGAATTCTAATAAATCACCTCCACCCTGTTCTCCAAACTGGATCCTTACAGGATAATACTGGCCAGCAGTGAGCGCAATGCTGCCATTGACTTCTTGAGGGGCGTGTCCGCCACCGTTGTTGATCAGTGCATTGCCTGTAGTGAATCCTGTCACAGCAGTAGCGCCAATCCACATGTAACTGGCATCATCGCTGTTGAGGAAGAATGTATGGGTCTCAGTGGTGGTGGGTTTGAAGTAGCCCAACCATTGCACACTGAAACTTTCACCATCATCTGAACCTGGTTCTTGAATCACTGTGGTTTGCACAGATGTGGCTGGGTTTGCACCAAATGTGGCGGATGTGGCTGTGGCAAAAAAATTCACGTCATCAGCAAAGTAGCCTGTGTAAGTGGTTTTGTACAATCCAGCGGTATCTCCCGAGGCCGTCAATGAAGTGTCGTTCACTGTGATGCTGCCACTGGTCACTATCACTGTGCCACTGATGCTGACACTGCGTACACTCACTGTGAATGTCTGAGCGCCTTCTGTGGTGGTATCAGCGATTGTGGTGACAGTGAATGAGCCAGTGCCGTTGTCCTGTGCTCCACCGCCTGTGAGAGAGAATGATCCATTCACTGCAACAAAGTCAGCATTGGCAGTGGTGACGTGGTTGATGGTCCAGTAATAAGTGCCGTTGGGTCCAAGGTTGGTCACTGCAAATGACAATGAGGAGCCTTCATTCACTGAGTTGGCAGCAGGAGTGATCGTGGGTGTCAATGACACATCAGTGATCTCCACATTGGAGAACGTGGCCACCACTGTGCCTGATGAACTGCCCCTGCGTAAAATGATGTTGAATGTTTCTGTGCCCTCTGTGCTGAGATCTTTGGTAGGAGTCACTGTGAAACTGCCACTGTCATTGTTCACTACAAACGTGCCCAATGCTGTGCCAAAATCTCCAGCATTACTCACTGACCAATACACTGTGGTGCCATCCAGTATTTCCAGTAGGGCGATATTCACTGTGAGAGTTCCGCCTTCATTCACAATGGTGGCAGTGGGGTTAATATCATAAGAAGTCCACGGTCTTGCTCTCAGCAGGCCTTCAGCGTTGGCATTGTCAACAACAGTATAGCCGCTGTATTGAGTGGGCAATCGATCTGGGTCGTACACGTTGCGAGCACGATAATAAGGTGCTGTGGGATCTATACTACCACTAATAGTTCCGTCAAGTGCCACAGTTTTACCCTGACGTTTGGCTTCGGCAATGTCTAGTTTGGCCGTCTGTCTTGCCTCTTTGTCTGCTTCACCATCCGCAGCCGGTTTTATGGTCCATTGTGTTGTGGTTGTTTTAGCAACTCTTTGCCAGACAGCTCCATCATAGATGCGCCAGTCTTGTTCGCCATACGCAGGAAAGGCGCCGCTGGTTCCAGCAACTGTTGTATCGTAAGCATCTCCCAAGGTACCAACACCATCAGTCAGTGTGGGAGTGTTAGTAAAAGCGTTCCATGTGCCTTTGTATGTTGCGGCAGTTATTATAGTATTAGACAATGAACCACAAACAGCCGCGGCTTTGGCCATGTAATTGTCTATTGTGGTATTGCCCTTTATAATGTTAATACTGGTTCCATATTCATCATACAAGAAGTTGCCTGCTGTCACTGCAAAATCACCTGTTGAATGACTGGTCAATGTGAAAGCAGAGCCTAAGCCCAACGATGTTACATACAGTTTGTATGAGACACTGTCTGTTGCTCCCAAAGCACCCGCATAATTCAAACTCCAAATAGCCGAGAAAGGAGCCACAATCTCAGTATTAGAATGTGGTGGATTGATATTTTTTGTGAGAGTAGTCCCACTTGCTATTGTCAGTGTTGATATTCCGTTAGCTGCCATTATTTTTATCCTGTATCCTATATTTAGTGTTAAATACTCCACTATGACAATTAACACTGAACCATTCAAAAAACTAATAGATAACTTGAAAGACTCGGGCAAATACCGTGTGTTCAACGATATTCTACGTGAAAACGGCAAGTTTCCCAACGCTATTTGGTACGGACCTTATAACATCAAGACCATCACCAACTGGTGCAGTAATGACTATTTGGGTATGGGTCAACACAAAGTTGTGTTAGATGCCATGCACACAGCATTAGACATGACTGGCGCCGGTTCTGGCGGTACTAGAAACATTGCGGGTACTAGCCACTATCACGTGGCCCTTGAACACGAGCTTGCAAGTCTACATAAGAAAGAACGAGCATTGCTGTTCTCTAGTGCCTATGTGGCCAACGAGTGGACACTAATTGCGCTGGCCAAGATTATTCCCAACATACACTACATCAGCGACAGCAAGAATCACAACAGTATGATTGTGGGCATTAGTCATAGTAAGGCTGCTAAAAGCATATTCAAACACAATGATATGGACATGCTGGAAGAAATGTTGGAAGCAAGTGTGGCAGCTGGTCACACTCCATGCATTGTATTTGAAAGTGTTTACAGTATGGATGGCGATGTAAGTTTGATTAAGGACATTTGCGATCTTGCAGACAAATATGCGGCCATCACATACATTGATGAAGTACACGCTGTGGGATTGTATGGCGCACAGGGTGCTGGCAAGTTAGAGGAGTTAGGTCTTCAAGACCGCGTTGACATAGTTAACGGAACCTTGGGAAAAGCGTTCGGAGTTCAAGGCGGGTACATTGCTGCCAACAGCATTGTAATAGATGCAGTCCGCAGCATCGCAGCTGGTTTTATTTTTACAACGTCAATGAGTCCAGTTACTTGTGCTGGTGCATTGGCAGCTGTCAAGTATTTGAAAGCACATCCAGAACTACGTGAACAACATCAAGACCGTGCAAGTAAACTAAAGCAATGTCTACAAAAAGCAGGACTGCCAGTAATGGCCAGTACCACACACATTGTACCTGTACTAGTAGGAGATGCTAAACGTGCCAAGGCTATGAGTGATGCATTAATGAGTGACTACAACATCTATGTACAGGCTATTAACTTTCCCACTGTGGATGTAGGAACGGAGCGGTTGCGTTTTGCGCCCACTCCGTTACATGATGATGGTATGATTGAGGATTTAGTTCAAGCGTTACAAAAAATCTTTAGCACATACTAGCAATTTGTGTAATGCCAAATACTAATGCTGCTCTTAATTGTAGGTCAGCGCCTTCTGCTTCCAACTTCTCTGTATCAATCAAGTCAGCTAATATCTCCTTAGCTTCACTTGGACTCATTTGTCCTGACTGTAATGCTTCTTGAACTTGCAAGGCCATCTGGGCACGATCAGTTGCCCATGGTTGACCAGCATTGATTACTTCGTGTAGTATGTTGCCTTGTCCCATTAGAATCTCCCCTGTACTGCACCAGCAATTATTTCACTTTGCTGAATAATTATTTTCTTTTTGAGTTCACAATACAAAGGACTCACAGGTCCTTTACTGGCACGATCTTTAAACTCGCTCACAGTATCAACCATTGTCTTTGTTAGTTTTGCCACGTCACGTGTGGGCTTGGTCTTGGCATAGATATCAAACCATTCAATGTCTCTATCTAATGCTGTTAGTTGTGCTAGTTGATCACCTTTGCAATCAAAACGCTTGGCGCCTTGTTGTATGTCAGTAACTACCTTTGCTTGATTGACATCCCAACGACTGGGGAACTTTTCAATTAGCCCCGCACAACCCGTTAGTGTTACAACTAGAAGTAATGCGACTAATTGTTTCATTTTTATTCCTTGGAGCTTGCTCTTAACATCCAACCGTGTTTGCGATGTGCATCAATACGGCCAGCAATAAAGTCACTGAATCCAAATTCTTGATTTGCTTCGCTTTGTTGAAAAACCAATTTTAGTATCTTGATAATTTTTTCATTGTCTTCTAACAATGTTTGAACCATTATAGACTTGGGTAGTATAGCAGTTTCATCTTCAATTTGTGTTAGCATACTGAAACGAGTATAGCTGGCCGGCACATATGTACCTAGCGCACGAATCTGTTCTGCAAATGTATCTATGCTCCCATACACTTCTTCGTAAATAACGCCAAATAGGTCGTGATATTGTTTGAAGTCTGGACCTTCCACGTTCCAGTGAAAGTTGTGTGCCTTTAAGTAAAAACTATATTGTGTGGCAAATGCCACTTTGGCCGCTTGTTGTAATTCATCCATGGTTGTTAGTCTCTTATAGTATATTTATACAACAAGTTACTGGCACCAGCTTTGTTTTGCATCACCATAGTACTCACGTGCGAATCCATTAGCAATCAATGCTGCACGTAGACTTTGTCCATTTACTAGAATATCGCCTAGAACACGACCACCAAACTTGTCCCATCCATACATAGTTACTTGAAACTTGCCACCAGTTGCCGCTGCCTGTGCGATTGCATTTTTAGTGAAAGCTGAAGCCGCCTCCCCTCTTTGCTTTTCGCTATCGCATTGCGCACGAAATCCTTTTTCAGGAGTATCTACACCGTAGACTCTAACAGCCAATTCTGGTTTAAGAGGTGCTGGGAGAAAGGGAGCAGAAATTACCACTGTATCGCCATCGGTTATTCTCAAGATTTGTGCGTCATATGTGACGCCATGGGGTGTTTTTTGTGCAAATGCCAGTACTGGAACTAACAATAGTAGTGTTAATAATTTCTTCATGTATACTCCGTTTAATAAGAGTATTTATTAAATGTAGTTATTAAACCAACCCACTTTTTTGCCGTTAGAAATGCGACTATCGTGTTCTTCAACACTGCTGGGATAACGCCATGCCCATACTGCAACCAATGCCATGAAGATGGCTGTGCTGATAACACCGATTAGTTTAACACCTGTGAAGAACATAATGCATAGGCTCAATGACATCATGCCCAGCATAAAGTACTTCATCTTTAATGGGAACACACGTTTGGTATTCCAGTTGGTTAGGAAGGGTCCAAACAGTTTGTGATTATAGATCCAACGATGCATACGTTCACTGCCCTTGCTAAAGCAATAGGCAGCAAATACCACAAAAGGACTGTAGGGGATGCCAGGTGTGACAACCCCCACATAGGCCATGCCTAGACTAAGAAACCCTAGTGTGGTCCAGAACAGTTTCTTCATACTTGCAAGTAATCCAGCCAGCTGTCGTGTCTAACATGGAACGGCATCATCTTACGCTTATTGATCAGTTCGTAGTAGTCAGGCTTGTAGGGTTTGACCTTTGGAACAATCTTCTTGTTCGCACCCTTGTTAGCATTACATGGACCGCAAGCAGTTGTGGTGTTTTCAAAGGTTGTCTTGCCGCCCAAGCTGGTTGGTAGCACATGGTCTAGTGTGCAATCCTTCTTTGTCAAGTGGGTATTGCAGTATTGGCATGTGTAACGGTCACGTAGGAATACATTACTCTTTGAGTAACGAATCGCTGTCTTTGGTTTCATGTATTCACGCAACATGATAATAGCTGGTACTTGTGTTTCCCAACGGGCTGATCTAACGACCCAATCATCGTGCCATGTGATTACTGCGGCCTTGTCCAAGACCAGATATCGAATAGCTTCCTGCCAATCTACTGTGCTCAATGGCAAGTAGTTTACCGGCATACCATCAGCATTAAGTACTAAGGTATCCATTTTTTAACCTCTTTTGATTGTGTTACAGACCCAACCTATGAAGTGTATATTGTACACTTAAAAACTATTTAAGTCAATATTGATTGAACGAATTCGTTTCCGGAACGCTCTACGGCCGAATTCCATTGATCTTTGAGATCGTTGTCAAATACACTTTCATGATCGGCTGAAGCAGTTAGCCAACTGAAACTGTGATCTCGTTGTGATGTGCCTTTGAGTTCTTCTGCTAATTGTCTTGGTGCCCAACCGCATAATCCCAAAAACAATCTAAACTGTCTAGGTGCATCGCCATCGCCCAAACGAACTAACAAATCTTCTGCGCTGCTAATTGAAAAGTCTTCGTTGATCTGCATGGTGTTGGTACATGACCATTCACTGCTGTGTAGCATACTAAGAGCTTTGATGTTAACTGGACCACCTAAATAAATGTAGCCAGGTATATTAAGACGAGCGATTCCCACTTGTTCACTAAACTCAGACACAGTCATTTCACTGCGCTTGTTCAGTATAAGTCCCATGCTACCATTAGCATGATGTTCAGTTACGAAGATCACACTCTTATACCAAAAGTTACTTTTTAGTTTAGGTGGTGCAATTAGTAGTGTTCCAGATAGATCCATTATGCCACATTCATTGATTGTTTAAAAGCGGCATAACGCATCTTGCGATCATCTAATCCGTTATATCCGCCGTTTATTACTTTAGTTATAGCATTAACATCATCCCAGTTACTGACTCTGGGTTGCACATTGGCTTTCCAAAAATACACAGCAGTCTTTGCGGCCATAGCCGGTTGTTCAACTAGGTCTGGATCTTTTTCTAATGGCATTCCCAACGCAGCGCCCGCCGCACGATAATTACTGCGACCAGTTAGCTGAATGTAACCTCGACCCCTATATCGATACCCGTCACCTTTTTGTACGTTGCCCAAATCTCTACGACCTTCATATCCTCGTTGTGCAGTGCTTGGCCCCCATATTTCACTTAGGTATCTAAAGCCGCCACTCTCGTGACTGCATTGTGCAAGGAACGCTGCCAGCTCTTTGCCTTTAATGCCTTGTCCCATTGCTTCTTTGGCCAGTAAGTCTCTTGATTCTTTATCGCCCAATGCACTTACTGCAATCTTACCTTTAAACTCTTCTGGTTTAGCTTTTTCTAATTTGCTTGCTTTTGGGTTATCGGCAACTGCCTTGTTCACTGCTTCAACTGTTTCAGGTGTTGCAGTTCCTGTTGCTTGTAATTTGTTATCTGCTTGGAACTTTGAAATGGCAGCACTTGTGTACTTGCCAAGTATACCATCGTCCTTTGTTCTTCCAACATCATAGCCCAACGCCATCAATGCACGTTGCAAATTAACAACTTCAACACCCCTACTGCCCATCTTAGGACCAGTTGGTACTTGAATATATCCGCCATAACGGCCACCACCGCCAGCGGCAATTCCAGCAGGTGCCGGTTGTACTGTATTTGCTCCAGCTTTTACCTTTGCGGCAGCAGTGCCATACCAACCCATAGGAGCATGGATACCATCGCCACCAGACACACTTAGTTTGCCCATGTCAATTACTTCAACACCACTTGGTATATTTGATTGTATTAGTTTTCTTAGTTGGTTTCTATCTTTTGCAAATTTGGGGTTATCTGTTTCGGCAAATAGAACATAGAACACTTTGCATTTCTTTTGTAGAAGTTCACTAAGCATACTGTTGACTCTACTCACTACCTGTTGCTTGTCAGGTTTCATCATGTCGTTGGCGCCAGCACTCAATACCACTGTGCTTCCTGGACTGACCTTGTCAATGGCATCGTCATTGGCACCATTCATTGCACTTCTGCCGTTGGTTGCTAAAGTGATAAATTTACCTGAACCAGCAATGGCCACTGCATGACTATCGCCAATGGCATATATTTTTGTAGCCGTTTCTGGCGGTGTTTCTTTAAACTCAAAAAATCTCATATGTTATCCTTATGCTAGCGGGTTAAGTTGTTTTCCACTACTTGCGTATTTTTCCCAGTGCAAATGATTGCCTGTACTAAATCCTGTACTGCCCACACGGCCTATGATGTCGCCCTTCTTGACCACATCGCCCAGTGTTGCTTCTATTTTAGACATGTGCATAAATCTATGACGATGTCCATCTGATGTAACCATCTCAACATAGTTACCAGCTGAAGGGTTGTTTGGTTGTACTAGCGTGATCTTGCCATTGTCTGGAGCAACGATTGGTGTGCCTTCTGGAGCTGCAATATCCACTCCTGGGTGTGGGACTTTATTACCATTAGGACCAGTTACTACTCGTCCGTACTCACCAGACAAACGACCTTTGGTTGGCAGTATGTCGCTGCCAGTTGCCGGCTCTGGAGTGTCTCCTGAATCAGCATCAAACTTTTTCAATGCCATTGAGTCTGGCTTCTTAACGTCTTTGGGATCAATACCTTTTTCTGCTGCGTCTTTGGCTGCTTGTGTATAAGGTCCCATGATACCATCAATACCATCATTATTAGGACCGTATGTGCCCAAATCGTAACCTTTGGCTTTTAATTCTTTTTGCAGTTTAACTACTTCTGGATTGCTTTGCGCTTCAACTACACGAAACTCTCTGAATCTCATTATTGATTCCCCTTCCACACTGGCAGTGGCCCACCGTAGTTGCCACCCTTAACTTTTTTACCTTTGATCTTTTGACGTTTACGATTGATAGTAAATTTCTTTTCAGTTGCCCTAGCTCTAAATCCTTGGCTGATACAACTGCTTAACTGGCTAGCGCCTAGTTCACTGTTAGGTTTAGTGCTCTTACACAGTTTGCGACTGGCCTTGCCCGATTCAGCCAAACTACCGCCGCAAACTTCACAAAATTGTTCTGTGCCTTCAGCTACATCTTGATTGACTTGTGAGGTAAATTCTTTTGCTCTCATTTCATAATCCATGTATCTGGTATTTGATCGTATTCTTTAACCCACATGTCATGTAGCTTTTTTCCGCTTATGCCATGTGACTTAGCAATACGTGTCATTATATCATCAATAATATCATATACATCGTCTTCGCTGGCATTTTGTAAGGTTGTCTTCTTAGCTAGCAACGCAGATTTGAGTTCTGGAACTGCTTGATTGTCCTTTGCATGATCCATATTCTCTATAATCATGTCTACCATTTCTTCAACACTTTCACAGTTCCAACGTCTTAGTGCTTTGGCTTTAGGTGTTGGGCGGCCTTTTTCATCCTTCATTGGACCTTTGTTACCACTCATCCTAGCACAGAAACTCTTGCGTCGCTTGGCTGCTTTACTGCCAGGTTTTAATTTACTGGGTTTAGTAGTAACCGCTGTTTGTAACTTGCTACCAGGATTTTCTCGTCGATAGGCTTTGACAGCTTTGCGACTCAATCCATCAGTCTTATCTTGACGATTGGCTTTGTTCCAGTCTTCGTCGATACTTTCATCGTGCTTCTTCCCAGCACAATGGGCCTTTTGGCTGAACCCTTTAGGGTTGCTACAGTTGATACTCTTTTTGTATTTTTGAGTCCACTGTTCGGTAATAAATTCTTTTGCTCGCATCTAGTATTTAACTTTTTTCGTAATCTAACCATTCGTAAACATTAAGCCATTTGCGTGTACCCACTGTTTCCTTTAAATGATGCAAATCTGCACAGGTTTTGTTGCGCATACGGGTCTGTTCTGCAAACGGTACTGGTTCTGTTTCTAGGGGAACACCCTCTTGTTCTGCAATATATTCAGCTATGTCCAGAAACGAGTGCGGTAGGCCGGATCCCACGTTCCAGATACCACTGCCCTTTACAGTATTAATAAAGTCTAATTGCAGTTGACAGATGTCACCTACCCATGTCCAGTCACGCTTGATTAGCTCTGCGTTGTCCCACACAGTAACTTTACCTTCCTTCTTAGCCTGTTGTCGCCATTTGTAGATAGCATTGGCTCGCTTGCCTCTGAGGTGCATCCACTTGCCGTAGACATTGAAATAGCGAAAGCCTTGTACAAATGCCTTATGGTCTGGTTGTTGAAATACCCAACGGTCAAATAGATACTTGCTCCATGCGTAGGGTGTTTGAGGTTTGCATGCCGCTGTTTCCTCAAAGTCTTTAGTGTTACCATACACACTACTTGAACTGGCATACTGTAAATTAACTGCGTGTTTTTGACATTCACCAAAAAGCCAGCAACTGAAATCAAAATTCTTCTGCATTATGAGGTCAACGTCAGTTTCGCTCATATCGGCAATTGCACCTAAATGGATAACCCAATCGTACTGCTTAACATCAGGACGCTCTTTTGGATCCCACTCGTATCCGTCAACTTGCCAATCTGGTTGTTTGCTCAAAAACGAAGTCATATTCCTACCAATAAACCCTTGGTGGCCTGTTACTAGTATTTTCATCATAACTCCTTTTGATATTTATTGATAGGTGTTGACAAGTAGAAAATTATAGCATATAATAGCAACATGAACAAATATGATGACTTCCCAGAACATCCTCGCATTATGACCAATGCTGAGGGAGAGCTATATTTTAATAATATGCTTGCTCAAATTGCAGCGTTCAAACCTGATGAGATAGTAGCAGTCAATCGCAGTGGCTTTAGTTACGCCATGTGGGTGGCTCAAATACTCAAACTACCACTAGGCGCATACTGGCCCAAAGATGGTAAATTGGTTGCACAAGATACTAGTAAACGACTAGTGTTTGTTGATGACAATATCCTACAAGGCACAACTTTTTTGGACACTAAAAAGTTTATGGATGGTTATCAACATGAATGGCGGTGGGCTGTACTGTTTAGTGATTGGCACACTCCACAAGAAGTGCGTAACCAAATTATACAAGGCACACGCTTATCTTACTTTGCTGAAGAACCAATGTGGGGTAGTCGAAAAGTCAGTGCAGATTATGGAGTGAGGTATCGAGATGAGTAAAATTGCTTTTGATTTAGATGGTGTGTTCGTCCCTGACTGCCTCAACATTCCCAGTGTTGGTGGGCTTACTGAATTTTATGCACTGACATATTACATGAAGCCTGTGTTTAGGCCAGGCGGCGATTGGAGTATTATCACTGCTCGAAATGTCAAGTATCGAGCACAAACGATGGCTTGGATTGATGAACATTTTGAAAACAAACCAGTTAGGGTTTGGCATGAATTAGTTGATCAAACTCCTGAACAATACAAAGCAGAAGTTATTAACCAAAATGGTATTGAGATTTATATTGAGAGTGATATGAACATTGTGCAATATTTGATGGACAATACTCAAGCTCAAGTTATCCATTTTGATATGATTTGTCGCCAAAACTTTGCAATTTAGCTTGACTTAATCTGCATTTGAAGCTATAATTATGTTATCGTAATTACACAGAGAGATTCAAATGCGGACTTGTTTGTTACTTGTAGCGGTTTTGGTTACCGGTTGTAGTGCATATCGCCCGCTGTGTCCTGGCACACGCCACTATGATCCGCAAGTTTGTCGCGGTGAATCTTTCCAACGTCTAAACAATTTCAAAAACGAAGCATTACAACGTGAAGCCAAATGTGATGCCAACATACAACCTGAAATCAATTGTGTTTGGGGTCGTCCATGAAGATAAAAATCCGTAATACAATGTGGGATAGGCGCAGTGCCTACTTCTTTGAGATTAAACAGTTTAATGAATATGATGGCGACGAAGTCAAAGTCAAATGGTGCAAGCCTGAAGAGATTGCAATCAGTACAGACAATCCTGAATTCCCCTTCCGTATTTTACAACGTGCTAACATTGTAGAGATTGATGGACTACCATACGCATATGATGTTAAGCCTAAGGTAGACAAAGTTCGACTAGTACAAGGTAGCAACGGCAAAGTGTATGAAGTAACTTCTCATAGTTGTACTTGCCCCGGATTTACCTTTAGAGGTACTTGTAAGCATATAGGAGAAAAGTTATGACTCTCGAAGACTTACAATACATCTTTGAATATCAAATTGAAGAAGGCACAGAAAAACTGTACTTTATGCTGACTGATGGTGACGGTCATCCCGTGATACAACGACATCCTGCTGACGATTTGGCTGGCCTATTGCTCATGCTGGACTCGTTTCAATACACAGGACACAATGTCATGCCGAGGTTCGCCAAATGAACAAACCTTTCTACATCACATACAAACTGGTTGAAGAGATGCTACAAAAGCACGATGTCCACTGTGTGTTTGAACTGGATGCACCCGTGCAGATCTTTACCAGGCTGATGTCATCAGAGTTCTACACCACGCAGGATGTCCGCGGTCGTGAGGCTGAGTTTAGAGGGTGCTGGGCACTGAGCGAGATCTACTGTCCACATGAAGGTATTGACCGTCGTAGTGAATATGGAATGGAGATTGTATGAACGAACGAATTAAAGAACTTGAAAAACAATGTTGGCAATCCAGCCAGTCTGAGCCTTATGCCTTGTTTGATGTTAACAAGTTCGCCGAGTTGATTGTGAGAGAATGTGCCAAGTATATCAATGAACGCAGTCAAGACTGGGACGCTGATTTGCGGTGGATCTTCAATGACGGTTCTGGTGATATGGCAGTCAATGTTGACGAATTATTAAATAGACATTTTGGAGTTGAAGAATGAACGAACGAATTCGAGAACTGGCTGATGAGGCTGAAGCACAGTATTGTGATCTAGGCGATGCCAGTTGTTTCAAAAGACTAGGATTAGTTGAAGCAGTAGTTTTCAAACCAGAAGATTTAGAAAAGTTCGCCGAGTTGATTGTAGAGGAGTGTGCAGGCATCATAGAATCACAGGATGTGGACCCTTCATTCAAACTCAGAATGAGTTGGGCAGTCAAAGAATATTTCGGAGTTGAAGAATAATGGAACCAAAATATCTATATACAATCAAGTGGACACAACCCTACGCAACAGATTGGCAGCGGCCATACCTACGCGGATTGCAAAAACAGATGGAACAAGTAATTGAAAACATCTTAGAGCAAAGTGACTACAGCGAGGCAAAAGAAGTAATTGATCGAATCAGACAGCGAATTTAATACAAAAAAACTAGTAACAGAATACTTGGATAGATTTCCTCATGTACACAGAATACATAAGCAGTCAATCTTTCATGGTAAAATTAAAGACTGGTGTGAGAAGAATTTTAACAGCGAATTTAAAGATTGGTTTTGGTTCCCAGGTGGTCGTTACGATGACCACTCCAATCTACACATTAGGCATGACAAATGGAACACCTTGTTTATTTTAAGGTGGGGTGATAAAATATGAAAATGGAAAGAGTTGAAGTGGGCATGTTTAAATTGCCAGGTGTAGTTCTTGACAAAGAAGAAATGACCGAAGAGAAACTGCATGAGATGGATGAATGGAGACTGACCGAACAAGGAGTTGGCACACGCATGACTGATTTACTATGGAGTTTTCGTAACGAAAGTCAAAGGGACTGGTTTATTCTTAAGTGGTCATGATAAAGGTTATAATCAAACATCGCAGTGCCAATGAAATATTAGATATAGTTCACGAGCTAAGGGCTCAAGGACTTGTACAAGGCACTGACTTTGATTTTGCCTATAACAAAGCACAATACGATAACTTCAGTTACGAACCAGCAGTAGAACAACATACAGTATTTTCCTTTCATACTGAAAAGTATGCAACACTATTTGCCTTGAGGTACACATGACAGTGTTAGAAGGTAATAAACGACATAGATTGGAACATTGGCATCGATTACGTCTTGCCAAAGAAGATTACTATGGAATTTATGATAGACTGACTGAAACAACTCCAGAGTTTTACCAACACTTGAAAAAACAATATGGAATCAAATTGGATTTTGATAATAGCGGAAACATAACTGACACATATCAAATTATTGATGAAAAGAAGTACATGCTTTTTATTTTAAAATATCCAAAATAACACAAGGATTGAGAAAATGACTATTTTTATACCTGTGCTGTTTATTTGCCTTAACGGCAATTGCGAGTTCATGCAGGGCAAAACACACTACAAAAATGAAGCTCAATGTGTAGCCAGTTTGGACATGCAAAAACAGCACATGCGAAATTTGGTTAAAGAAGCAGAGAAACAAGGTACCAAAGGTGAAATTACCATTTTGGAAGGTACTTGTATTGATGCCGAAATCAAAATAACCCAGGGCAGAACAACATGAATATATTTTTAGACATGGATGACGTGGTAGCCGCTTGGCAAGAACGAGCACAGGAGATACTGAAGCTACGTGTTAACAAAGACAGTGATCGTATACCACAAGCGGAATGGGACAAGCTCAAAGAGGACATGCGCTTTTATAGAGACTTGCCCGTAATGGAGGGCGCACATGAACTGGTAGCTATGTGCAAGCAGTACATTGCCCGAAATCCTCAATACACACTACGATTTCTTACAGCATTGCCGCATGATTACTCCATGCCATTGGCCGTTTACGATAAGGTACATTGGGGAGATCAACACTTCCCAGGTATACCGGTTACCATTGGACCATTCAGTTATGACAAGTGGCGGCATTGTAAAAATGCAGGCGACATATTGATCGATGACCGTTTGAGCAACTGTGAGGAATGGGAAGCTCGAGGTGGCATTGCACACAGATATACCACTTGGGAGGCATGTAAGCCATGGCTAGAACAAACACTAAACCCAATGCCCAAGTTGTAATTGCACACGGTAGACAGATGGGTAAATCACACGTTGCCGATATACTCAAATCTTTCTACGACAGAATGGGATTAAGGCCTAAAATCAAATGGCAACGTTTGCCAGGACTCAAACTACAAGCCTATACAGATGAAATATCTGCCCGTGGATATGAACGTGGAATCAACGAGTCAGATATGGATCCTGTACAAGAGTGGTCAGACAACTGTCAATGTGGCACACGTATGAGCTTTAATGTTTGGCAGTTTGAAAACGAAAAACAAATTACTATGTTTTTAATTAGGTGGTCAGAATGAATGATTCATTAGAAGAGTATTATGCTGTGGCTGCACAAGCTATGGCTAAGGATATTGATCGAGAAGTGTTATGGAGTATGCTATCTGAGATTGGGTGGACTAGAGTTATACTCAGTAGCGATGTGGCTAGGAATAATGCTGATAATATAGTACAATGGCTTGAAGCAAACTGCAAACACGCTTACGAGAAAGCAACAACTGACTTTTTGTTTGAGAACAAACAAGATGCGAATTGGTTTATACTGAAATGGCTTACCCCTAATGGCACTTCCACACAATATTGAAATAGATCACGAGTATTCTGTCATCGATGTTGATGGTAGTGCAGAGACTCTTAACAACGCTGTTGCTTGGTGT
>Ga0315909_10002194_pt1 | contig 25368 bp, 17 predicted proteins | sample LakEriMetagenome_11_FD_203527 | JGI IMG/M metagenome (GOLD analysis project Ga0315909, IMG submission 203527) | Freshwater fungal communities from buoy surface, Lake Erie, Ohio, United States - Buoy 2 MA125 | ecosystem: Environmental > Aquatic > Freshwater > Lake | place: USA: Lake Erie, Ohio...
GATATGCTCGGATTTCTCTTCTGGGCTCGGGTGGCTCACAAATTGGCCTACTATTCGGTGGCGGCGATCCCCTTTGGCATCGTCTTTTTCCTATGCCGTGGATACTTCGAGCGGGGTTGGCCGGCGGCTCCTTACCTGGCTGCCTTCATCGCGTCGCTGCTGATGGCTTTTGTGCTTGGCTTTCTGGTCGAGGCCTGTTTGGGGCTGGTTGGCTTCTGGATGCTGGAGATCTCCTCGCTGCTGTTCCTCTACATGCTCTTCAGTTTCTTTCTCTCCGGCCACATGTTTCCGCTCGACATGCTGCCGCAACCGATTGCAACGATCGTCAATTTCCTGCCTCTGAAGTACCTAGCGTACTTTCCAGCGACGGTGTTTCTGGAGAAGGTGCCAATCGATCGATTGGGATGGGAACTGATGGTGCAGGCTCTTTGGACCATGCTGTTTCTCTGGTTGGCTCGCACCATGTACCTGCGCGGGGTGCGGCGCTACAGTGGTTTTGGTGGTTGACAGGGAACTCAAATCTTCGCGGGCGGGAAGTGAGGGATGGATGTCGGAGTCGAAGGAGGGAAAGACTTCCTATTGGGGAGTTTTTAAGACATTCGTCCGCAACAGCTTGGTGCGCGACATGACGTTTCGGGCGAATTTCCTCCTGGAGTGTATCTCCAGCGCATCATGGACCCTGATGAACGTTGGCTTTTACTTGATCCTGTTCCAGCATGCGCCGTCGATCGGCGCCGCGACCGGTTGGGGGCGATCGGAGTTTTTCATTTTTTTGGCGACCACCTGGATGATCAACGCGATCGTCCAGACCTTTTTTATGCCGAATGCCCAGGAGTTCAGCGAGCTGATACGGACTGGAGGACTTGACTTCGCGCTGCTCAAACCGATCGACACGCAGTTCTTGATCTCCTTTCGAAGGATGGACTGGTCGGCGCTGTCGAATTTGGTGGTGGCGGTTTTGCTGCTGGGGGTCGGGATGTACCAGTTGTCGCAGCGCAGCGATCCATTGTGGCAGCCCACCCCCTGGGTTGTGATCCTTTATCCGTTCTATCTCTTTTGTGGTGTGGCGATTCTTTACAGCATCATGACGGTGCTGGCTGCGACTAGCATTTGGCTAGGGCGCAACCAGAGCCTCTATGACTTTTGGTTTTACATCACCAATTTTTCACGCTACCCGGCGGAAATCTATCAGCGCGGGTGGGGCTACGCGCTATGGGGAATCTTCACCTTTGCGATTCCCGTGCTGGTGGTGGTCAACGTCCCGGCTCGACTGCTGGCTCAGCCTCTGCAGCCACGAGCCTCCTGGGAACTTCCGATGGCGGCCTTCGCGGTGGTTGCTGCGTTAGGCTGCCTGTTTGTCAGTCGACGGATTTTCCAGCGAGCGTTGGCCAGTTACCGAAGCGCCAGCAGTTGAGCGGTCGGATTGGGAACCGTAGGCGCGATTGGCATCCAGCACGACGCGGGCTTGGCATACCAGATCGTGGAATGTCGTCCGCTCGGGGGAAATAAAGAAGCAGGAGAAGTCGAAGATCACGAACGTCAGCAGCGCGGCATCGATCAGATGATCGACCCCGGTCCAGAAGAGTCCTAGTAGGGTGGCCAGCGGCAGCAGCCACGCCAGGGCACATCGCATTAGCTCGCGAAAAAAACGCCGCTCGGGACGAAGCGGCAGGCCATGAGGATCGATGGTGCGCAGCTGGAAGAGGTAGCCTCCCAGAGATCGCCAGCCGTTGCGAATTGCGGAGAGATAGAAGACAGGGATGATCAGCGCGAGTACGGCCAGTAGCGGAATCCCCCAGGAGAAACGCCCCGATTCATCCAGCACTCTCAGGGCGATGATTCCGATGACGAATGGCGCGAAGAAGGTCAACAGCATCGCTTGATCGAAGAGGTAGGCCATGGCGCGCGGCGCGAATCCGGCGGTGGTCATCTTCACTGGAACGATTCCATGCAGATCGTCTAGCAGGGCTGCATAGTCTGCATACCGCGAGGATGGCTGCTTGGCCATCAGTCGCGTCAGGATGCCTCGCGTCGCCTCCGGGATTCCTGTGGGCCAACTGGACGGGAAGTCGATCGGCGCTTCCTGGATCTTTTGCAGCCACTGCCGGATCGACCCACCTTCCAGTTTGTAGGGCAGGCGTCCAAAGAGCATTTCAAAGAGGGTGACACCCAAGGCATACATGTCGCTTTGAATGGTGGGCGTGTCCCCGACGGTCAGCTCGGGGGCCATATGCGAAAGCGTGCCGGAGATTTTTTCGGTTTCCATTGGCAGATGTGCCATGCGCGCTAGACCGAAGTCGGAAAGTTTGACCTGCTGGGGGCCATGCAGCATCAGGTTGCTGGGTTTGATATCGGCGTGGACGATGCCGAAATGCTCTGCATGCTGCAATGCCTCGACCACCTGAATAGCCATTCGAATCGCTTCGCCGAACTCCAGTGGACCGGTCGCCAGTCGATCGGACAAATTGGGACCTGACAGAAGCTCCATCGCGAGGAATGGAAATGTCTGATGGTGCCCCACATAGTAGATGGTGATGATGTTGGGATGGTTCAGCCGCGCTTGCGCCACTGCCTCACGCAGCATCGCTTCGGTTGCCGGGCGTACCGAATCTGGGTCGTCAATTGGACGCATCAGCTTCACCGCGACGTAACGCTGTAGCGACGTGTCGAGCGCTCGGTAAACTGTACCCATGCCACCTCGCCCCAAAAGGGACTCCAGCTGGAAGTGGCCCAAGGACATCCCGATCCAGGGATCCTCCTGCTCTTCCTCGTGGATCACGGTGGCATGACGCAGATCCCCGTGGGTGACTGTCTGTAGAAGTGCGTGCCGAAGCGCCTCGGCGCGAACCGGACGGTTGCATGTCGGGCAGACGCCACCGTCTTCCAAGTCGACTTGGTAGCTGGTGCCACACGCGCAACGATAAACCATCCGCTCCAGGAACAGATCCTCTGGAGCGGGATCGATGGGGCGATCCAGTTCAGGCGTGGAGTCGTGAGAGGTCATACGTTAGGATTGTATCGCACCGGAGGAAGCCGACGGGCCGATCCATTCCCTCCGGTCTATGGAAAACTTCTGGAGCTGATGGTGGCGACCATCGGCCATGCCTACCTGCGAGTTGGCCATGATCCCGATCGAACAGCTTGCCTTGAATTTTCCCACCCCCACCCTGGTTGTCGATCAGAAGGCGGTTCTGGAGAACATCGAACGGATGGCGGAGTATGCAAGCCGGCACCAGCTGCGCCTCCGTCCCCATACGAAAACTCACAAATCAAGACAAATGGGGCAGTGGCAGTGCCAGTCGGGAGCGGTCGGTTTGACGGTCGCCAAGGCGGGAGAGGCGGAGGTGATGCGGGATGCTACCGACGACCTTCTGGTGGCTTATCCAGCTGCCGGAGCGGCCAGATTGGAGAAGTTGGCCCAGTTGGCGGGGCGAGCGACATTGCGGGTGGCAGCCGATTCGAAGCCATGCCTGGAGGGGCTTCAGCTAGCCGCGGCGGCGGCTGGATCAACCATCGGAGTCCTCCTAGATTTGGATGTCGGGTTCCATCGGACCGGAGTCGAAACGGTGGGTGAGGTGCTGGAGCTGGCGAGATTTGCTGCCACCTGCCCACAACTGCGGGTCGATGGCATTTTCTGCTACCCAGGACATTTGATGCCCGACTCACCAGACGAAGAGTGGGAGAGAATTGAACGGCTGGTGGGAGAAGCGGTTGCCGCCTTCGATCGCGATGGGTTCGACCGCCGCATCGTCTCGGGCGGCTCCACCCCAACCGCCATGCTGACCCATCGCAATCGATGGATCACCGAGTTTCGGCCTGGGACTTACATCTACAACGACATGAACGAAGTTCGGCTGGGAGTGGCCACCCTGTCCCAGTGTGCAGCAACGGTGGTCGCGACCGTGGTCAGCCACAGTGGACGGAACCACTTCGTCGTCGATGCAGGGAGCAAAACACTATCCAGCGACCGCTGTGGACCGGCCCCTGACAGCGGTTTTGGACTCTGGCCCGATCAGCCCGAAGCGAAAATCGTGCGGCTGACGGAGGAACATGGGGAGGTGGTGGTCCCAGACGGCACGCCGTTGCCTCCAATCGGTTCGCGCATCCAGATCATCCCAAACCACATCTGCGTCTGCGTCAATCTGCAGGACAACTTCTGGCTCTGGGATGGCTCAACGGCTCATTCCATCCCTGTCGACGCACGCGGCAAGTTGCTCTAGCCAGACCAATCCCCCACCAACCGAGGTTTTTGCAAGCATTTCCCCAATCGGTGCCACCCACCAATTGCGCTTTTTGCAAGCATTTTCCCAATCGGTGCCAGGCACCGTTTGAGGATTTTCTGCGGTTGGAAGCGGGGCACAGAGCCTGACTTCTTTCGCTTTGCATGGCCGGGACGGCCATCCCACAGGCCAAGATTCGCAAGCATTTCCCTAATCGGTGCCAGGCACCGTTTGAGCATTTTTCCAATCGGTGCCAGGCACCGTTTGAGGATTTTCTGCGGTTGGGAGAGGTTTGCTGGGCTAGCTTTTCGAAGGTTTGCATGGCGGGGACGGCCATGCCACGGTTTTTTAACAGAATCCAAGATGGCTGGGACCAAAGGTGTCCTAGGGCTAGACGATCATGAACTGGAGTCGTGGTCGCTCGTTCGATTGCTACATGTGATCGATGGCGATCCACTTTGGATCCGATGCACCCCAAGAAGCCGCCTGGAGATTTTGGCCATGGAAGCAACCGTCGCACCTTCGAAATCCGAGGCGTTGGTAGCTCGAGCCATGCGGATGTCAGACGACCTAGTGATCGTCTTCGAGTATCTGGATGGTCGCGGCCATCGGACTCGCCGAGTCGTTAGTCCGATCCGTTTCTGCGATCGATCGGGGGACTTCCTGGGGCTGTGCCTGAGTCGTCAGGAGCCGCGCCGATTCTCTTTGGCGCGCTGCGAAAAAATTCAGATCGCTGCCGCGGCTGATTTTGTCATGCCGGTCCACCTGGAGGTGATTGCACCTCTTACGCCAGCTACCGTCGTCTCCCAACCCCCATCCCAACACAGCACCACTTCTGGTTCACCCTCTGCGATGCCCGCCCGTGCATCGCGGATGCCCTCTAGTGCACCAGCCTTTCCTCCGATCTCTGCCTCCTTCCCCCCGCAGGCACCTTCGGTCAACATGGAGTCGTGGCACACCACCCTGTCGTAATGCTCTGGATGCGACCCCGGCCAATCGACCTTCGTCGGAAATTGCGAATCCTTCCGCTTTTGTTCCCAAGATCCTGCTTCTGCGCCGAATACATTGGTGAATTCTTCGGTCGATGGTGGCCTGAGCTTCGAGTCATGCGACGCGAAGAATCGCTTCTTCGATGCCTGCCCTTGAAAAAGAAGTTGCGGATGCCGGACCCATTCGCTGCGGACCTCAGGGGCAGGCTCCTTTTTTTAAGCTCCAGCCCACCTCCCAAGCCACCCTAGGTGTCGATGATCCGATCGGAAAAGGGATCGATCTGAGCGAATCTCCACCTTAAAGTACTGAAATCCAGCGCGGGCCCAATCCTTCGGAACTTGATGACCAGGATGGTGTTGCTTTCCCTATCGGTTCAGCTGGGTACCTTCGGTTTCTTGGATGGTCCAATTGGCTGAGCTAAATTCGATGTGGTGATCAGCAGAGATGAGGTTGGTAATGTCTTGGATTCGTGAACGTGCACCCGCGGCGACTCACACAAGGTGTCTGCAGCAGATCTTGCTGGGGCTGACCTTGGGGGTTGGACTCTGCCTGCCGGTGAGGGGTCAAAGCGACCCACAGCCGGCAGGCCAACTGGAAGCTGTCTCCTGGGATGGTCTGCCTTCCCTGACCGACACCAAAGGCGAGTCCTGGAATCTCGAAGCGTTCGCCGACCGCAAAATCTTGGTGGTCTGCTTCCTTGGGGTCGAATGCCCGCTGGCCAAGGAGTACGCCTCAGTGCTTGGGCAGTTGGCCGAGCGATACAAAGACCAGGGTGTCGGATTCCTTGGAGTCGATTCGAACGATCAAGACACCTTGCAGGAGCTCGCTGCCTTTGAGCGACGACATGCCGTCGGCTTTCCGACGGTCAAGGATCTCAAACAGCAATGGGCCGATCGACTGGGAGCGACACGGACTCCCGAAGTCTGCGTGCTGGACGCGCAGCGCCGCCTAGTCTACCGCGGACGGATCGATGACCGACTGGGTGTGGGGTATCGCAAGCCACAGGCGGACCATCAGGACCTTCAGGATGCGATCGACCAATTGCTCCAATCAGGCCAGACTTCGGTCGCTTGGAACGAACCGGCCGGCTGCACGATCGGCCGCCGGCGTGCCGGGCAACCCGACCTGGAAGTCAACTATTACCAGCACATCCAGCCAATCCTCCAGGAACAGTGTGTCGATTGCCATCGACAAGGTCAGATCGGACCGATGGCCTTGGAATCCTACGACGATGCAGCCAGCTGGTCGGAGATGATTTGGGAAGTGGTACGAGACCAACGCATGCCGCCCTGGCACGCCAGCCCTGATCATGGCTCCTTCGCCAACGCCAGGGTTCTAAGCCCTTCACAACTGGAACTGCTCGAACGATGGGTCAAGGGAGGGCTACTGGAAGGAGACCGGTCGCTCGATCGACCTTTGCCTTCCAAAGTCGCTGGCTGGCAGATGGATCGCCAGCCCGATCTGGAACTGACGATACAACCGAAACCCTTCTCCGTACCAGCAACCGGCGATGTGCGGTACCAGTACTTTGTCGTCGATCCAAAGATCGACCAGGAGAAGTGGGTCGAGGCAGCGGAGATTCTTCCCGGCAATCTTTCGGTGGTCCATCATGTCCTTGTCTTCGCCAAACCCAAAGGAAGTCGTCTGGATGCGGGAGGCGCCCGAGGCTTCCTTTTCGCCTACGTTCCAGGTAGTCGCGTGATCCCGCTCCCCAAGGGAATGGCCAAGCGATTGCCAGCCGAAAGTGAACTGGTCTTTCAGGTCCATTACACCCCGGTCGGGACGGCACAGACCGACCAAAGCCGCCTGGGGATCTGGTTTGCCGAGGAATCCTCGGTGACCCATGAGGTGCTGACGACCAGCGCCGTGCAGATGCAACTGAATATCCCGCCTGGTGATAACCAATACCAGGTAGAAGCGACACTCCCAGAGTCGCTGCCGAAGTGTGAGCTGATTTCGATGAGCCCCCATATGCACCTGCGAGGTAAGTCCTACCGCTACTGGGCGAACTATCCCGACGGGACGCGCGAAATCCTTCTGGATATCCCCCACTACGATTTCAACTGGCAGACCGAGTATCGCCTCAGCGACCTGAAGGAACTGCCCGAGGGGACGAAGATCCATTGCGAAGCGACCTTCGATAACTCAGCCGGAAACCTGAACAACCCGGACCCCAGCCAATGGGTCCATTGGGGTGATCAAACGTACGAGGAAATGATGATCGGCTACTTCCACGTCGCTGTCCCCCGAGAGGAAGCATCCAACGCAAAACGCCAGATGAACCGGCGCGCCGGCGGTGCAGCGCGCGGCGGACCTGCAGTCGCCAAAATGATTTTCCAGCAACTGGACCAAGATCGGGATGGGCGAGTGGCAATCGATCAGGTCCCCCCGCGGCTGCAAGAGGCAGCCAAAAGGCTCGATAAGAACGGCGATGGCATTCTGGAGCGATCGGAGCTTCCGTGAGCTGGTTTCGCGGGACTGGAATCGAACTCACTCCCTCTGTTGGGCCTAAAAGACAGGATCGGTTAAACTGAGAAGCGGGTGTTGTCACCAAGCCGCCCGCAGGGCGTTTGCGAGCAGCATTTGGCATCACCAAGTCCTTGGCATCGAACGAGCCTCCTATCACCGAGCGGTCGGAAGGGGCCAACCGGTCGCTTGCCTTACCAATGCCCGATCGCCAGCCGAGTCGATTGGGTCCGATCGGATGCTGGCTGGTCGCCCCTGCTGGACGACGCCGGCCATCCTGATTGAACCCACCGATTTGGCCCCACGCCTCTTTCCCGCCAACCGAGACAGCTCCATGACCAAGCCATCACAGACTATCCAGTTCGTCGTCGCTGGTCTGCTCGCGATCCTTCTTTCGGGCCCTGCGGCAACCCTCTATGGACAGACTTCCGACGACCAACCCACCGCAACCGATCGGCTGTACCACGAGGAGATTCGTCCGATCCTGGTGCAGCACTGCCTCGCCTGCCACGACACCAAGGAATCGTCCGCCGGTGTGATTCTGGAACGCTATGCCACGCTCCTGGTGTCCGGGCCTAAGGGTCGGCTGGTCCAACCCGGCGATCCGGATGCCAGTCGACTGATCCAGGCGATTCGAGGTGAAAATGGGCTGGAGAAAATGCCCCCAGAAGACCAGCCGCCGATGGCACAGGAGCAGATCGATCGAATCGTCCAGTGGGTGCGAGATGGTGCACCAGGAAGCGACACCGATCTCCCCTTGGCCAAACGTCTGTCGTTGAAAGCACCAGCAGCGCAGCATGGACGCGCTACCGCGATCACCAGTCTCGTCTTTGGCGATCGCGCAGCGTCCCCCTGGGCGGGCCGAACAGGAGCGATCGGTAGGTGGGATGCAAAGGACGGGAAACTGGTGCAGCCCCAACCCTGGGTCGGCAAGATCAACCAGATGCGGCGCAGCTTCGATGGCTCTCGCATCGCAATCGCTTCGGGACTGGCAGGAGTCGGTGGGCAAGCCAGTGTGCTGGATGCGAAGACCGGCGAGCTGATCTGCCAAGTGGAACACCCCAAGGAGATGATCTCGACAGCAGTGATCAGCCCCGATGGCAAGTGGCTGGCATCTGGAAGCTACGATGCCAGCATCGATCTCTGGGAGATCCCCTCCGGCAAACACGTCCGCTCCTTTGCAGGACACCATGGCCCCATCGGCGATCTCGATTTCGATCCCTCTTCGTCCCTCCTGGCCAGCGCCAGTCGCGATGAGACGATCAAGCTGTGGCGAGTCGATTCCGCAGAACGACTCGACACCCTGGGTCAGGCCGAAGACGCTCAAAGATCGGTTCGCTTTGATCCCTCCGGAAATTTCATCCTGGGAGCCAGCGACGATCGAAGAATCCGACTGTGGAAACTTCAGTCGCGGGAACGACCTGCAATCAACCCGTGGCTGAAAACAGTCTTCGCCCATGAAGCCGCCGTCCATCAGCTTTGGATCGATCCTGCCGGAAGGGTGCTGATTTCCTTGGGTGAGGACCGCAAGATGCGCGGATGGAAAATGCCGCAACTGGAATCGCTAGGGGAACCGCTGGAACTGGCCGACCTGCCGATGGCGATCGACTGGTCGGATACCGACCGCCAGTGGATCGTGCCGCTGATCGATGGCACCGTCGCTCAGGTGCCCATGCCCCAAGGGTGGCGGGAACGGCTGGAACAATCCGACGCATCAACAACCGTCAGCGAAGTGGTGGCACAGGCAGACGATGCGATGGAAGGGATCGCTGGCGACCTGGTGCAGCGGGAGGAACAGGAACCCAATGGAGACTTCGCCAGCGCGATGCCGATCGCGGCGCTTACGGTCGTCCGCGGCTCGATCGACCCCACCGTCAAAGAAGGCAAGCCCGATGAAGACTGGTTCCGCATCGACGCCAAGAAGGGGCAGCGATGGGTGATCGAAGTCGACGCCGCTCGCAGCGGATCGCCGCTCGATAGCCGAATCGAAATCCGCTCGGCCGATGGTCGACCTCTGCTACGACAGCGATTGCAGGCAGTAAGAGAAAGCTACTTCACCTTCCGAGGCAAGTCATCGGAAGTCACCGACGATTTCCGGCTGCATCAATGGCAGGAAATGGAACTCAACGAGTACCTCTATGCCGGTGGCGAAGTCGTCAAACTGTGGCTCTATCCCCGAGGACCCGATTCGGGTTTCAAGGTCTACCCTGGGTATGGAAAGCGGCGAGCCTATTTCGATACCACCCCGGTGGCCCATGCTTTGGGCGAACCGTCCTGGATCGTCCGCCCGCTGGCAGCAGGGGAACAGCCGCAGGACAACGGGCTGCCGATCTTTTCGATCCACTACGAAAACGACGACGCGTCCAACCAGCGTCTTGGGAAAGATTCCAAGCTGACATGGACCGTACCACAAGATGGCAGCTACCTGATTCGCCTTCGCGATGCGCGAGGCAACGTCGAACAGCCTGCCCCCTACCAACTATCGATTCGCCCGCCAGCCCCCAGCTTTCAGTTGCTTGGGGATGGAATGGAGTTGACGATGAGCGGCGGGACGGGGAGGGAATTCGAAGTGGCCATCCAGCGCGAAGACGACTTCGAACAGGAGATCGAACTGGTGCTGGAAGGGTTGCACGAAGCACTTCGGGTGACGCAACCTGCCACGATTCAGGAGGGACAGGACAAGGCGATCCTCAACATCACACTTCCCAGCACACCTGTCGAGGGATTGCCCGAGTCGGGCGAATGCCAACTGGTAGCGCGAGCCAAGGTGGGGGGACAAATGATCGAACGACGTTGGGGGAAGCCAATCCAGTGGAAGCGGATCGAAGCGCCGCGAGTCCAACTAGAGGTGGTGAGGCGGGTGGTGTCGCAGGAATCGATCGACCCCTGGCCGACAACCGCCGAAGGGATTCCGATCATCGAGATTCTTCCCGGACAGACTGTCTCTGGAGCGATCCGCGCCCAGCGTGGGGCTCACGCGGGAGACGTCGCCTTCGGCAATGAAGACAGTGGCCGGAATCTGCCTCATGGCGTCATCGTCGATAACATTGGGCTCAATGGACTGATGATCCCCGCTGGTCGCGATTCCCAGGAATTCTTCCTCACCGCCTCGCCGTGGCTGAAGCCTCAGGAGCGACTGTTTCATTTCCGCGCGACCACCGAAGGCCAGCCGACCACTCAGCCCATCCTGCTGCGCGTGGTGGCCCGTCCTCAGGTAGCTCAGCAGCCAACGCCCCAGCCAGACAATCGCCCATAGCGATTCGGTCCTCTCACAGGTCGCCCACGGTCTGCCCCCCTCCCCTTCCAGAACCTACCCTTCCTTTCATCCCTGGTGTGCCACCGCATGGTGGCCGCCCAATGAGTCGACCGATGCAGCGATTTGATTTTCAAATGCGGACACGTTTTGTGGTGGGTGAAGGGGTTCTGGAGCAACTGGGGGCGATCGCACAGGAATTGGGCGGAACGCGGGTGCTAGTGGTCAGCGATCCAGGCATCGTCCAGGCGGGGCTCTTCGAACGCTCAGTCCACTCGCTGCGGGCCAGTGGAATGCAGATCGCTTCCTTCCATGAGTTTCAGGAAAACCCCGACAGCGATCAGGTCGACCTGGGGGCCAAGGTCGCCAGGGAATTCCAACCCGATCTTTTGGTGGGCCTGGGCGGGGGCAGTTCGATGGACTGCGCCAAGGGGATCAACTTCATCCACTCCTGCGGTGGAAGAATCCATGATTACTGGGGTGTCGGGAAGGCATCCAAGCCAATGTTGCCGCTGATCGCTGTGCCGACGACAGCGGGGACCGGAAGTGAATCGCAAAGCTTTGCGCTGATCAGCGATTCGATGACGCATGCCAAAATGGCCTGCGGCGACCCCAAAGCCGCAGCTCGCGTCGCCCTCCTGGATCCCCTGCTGACGCTCAGCCAACCGCCGCGCGTCACGGCGCTCACTGGAATCGATGCACTGACCCATGCGATCGAATCGTTCGTATGCCAGAAGCGCAGCCCCATCTCGCAGCTTTTTGCCAAAGAAGCATGGCGGCATCTGCGCTATGGGCTCCCTCAGGTGCTCGCCGATCCCCAAAGTATCGACGGTCGATTCTGCATGCAGTGGGGTGCTGCGCTAGCCGGAATGGCGATCGAAGCCTCGATGCTGGGTGCCGCCCACGCGCTAGCCAACCCCCTGACTGCGCATCATGCAGTCGCCCACGGGCAGGCAGTCGGTGTGATGATGCCGCATGTCATCGCCTGGAACGCGCGCCAGGTGGCTTCTTGGTATCAGGAACTCTGGAATACTGTCGAGCCACCTTTGCAGATGACACGACCCAACAAGCCCGAATCCGACGCACTTGTCGCCGCAGGGAAAATGGCCGATTGGTTCGGGGAGATGCTGAAGGCGGGAGGCTTGCACCAGCGACTGACCACTCTGGCCATCCCAGAAAAAGATCTGGAACTTCTCGCCAGCCAAGCGGCACAGCAATGGACCGCAAAATACAATCCGGTCGAGGTGCATGCCGACGACCTCATTCAGATTTATCGCCGAGCGCTGTGACAAGAGACTGCGGCGCGTCGTGGGGACCAGGAAAGAGGATGCCGATGAACAGACGATGGCAAAGGATCTGGATCGCAGCGATCATCGCCGGGATGATCCACCAAGGTGGGGCTCTACTGCAACTTCGCGCCGACTGGCCGCTGCCAAGAGGCGATGCCGCCTCCCGTGGTGCAGCCGATGGCACGATGCCCCAATCCCCGGAACTGCTCTGGAAGTACGAAGTGCCCAAGGGGGCCTTTGAGTCGACTCCGATCGTGGTCGAGGGGAAGGTCTACATCGGCGACATGGACGGCAATTTTTTCGCTTTGGATCTGCAGGATGGCAAGGAACTGTGGAAGCGGAAGAGCGAAGGAGGATTTCTAGCTGGCGCGGCCTTCGATCAAGGTCTGCTGGTGGTTGGCGACTACGACGGAAAGGTGCAGGCGCTCGATCCCAAGACGGGGGACCTGCGCTGGGAGTTCACCACCGGCGCACAAATCGATGCGGGTGCTAATTTCTTTCAGTCGCTGGTCCTGGTGACCAGTGAGGATGGCGTCCTCTACGCGCTCGATCGCCAAAACGGGCAACTGGTTTGGAAGTACGAGACGGGCGACCAACTGCGATGCGGCCCCACACTGGTCGGATCGCAAACCCTGCTGGGTGGCTGCGATGGCCAGCTGCATGTGGTCGATTTGACAACCGGCAAGGCAGCTGAAGGAAAGTGGCCCCTGGGCGGCCCCACCGGAAGCACCCCCGCAGCGATCGACGGGATGGTGGTGGTACCAACACACTCCGGTCCCATCCTGGCCTTCCGGCCTCCTGAGGCGGAGCCGAAGTGGAACTTCAACGACCCCGAACGGAGTCCCGAGGTGCGCAGCTCCCCGGCAGTCCATGGCGGCAGCGCCTACATCACGACGCGCAACCGACGCCTGCTGGCACTCTCGCTGGCCGATGGCCAACTGCAATGGGAAAGCGTCTTGCGAAAAAGATCCGATAGCTCCCCGGTCTACTGCGATGGCCGAGTCTGGCTGGGCGCTACCGACGGATCGCTCTACGCGATCGATGCGAAAAATGGAGAAGTCACCTGGCAGAAAGAACTGCCTGGATCGTTCCTCGGTTCCCCCGCCATCGACTCGGGCAAGTTGGTGATCGCCAACGATCAGGGAGTCGTGTTTTGCTTTGGGGCTCCTTCGCGGTAGACTGTAGGCATCTTTCGCGGAAGGAAGGCTCTATGGCGACCGAGACCATCAAGACGGAAGTTGGCAGCTACTTCATCTCCAACTACCCCCCCTACTCTCAATGGAACAAGGAATCGCTGCCAGAGATTCAGGCAGCGATGGCCCATCCGCCACGCAGCGGAACCCCCTTAGGGCTTTATCTGCATATTCCCTTCTGCAGAAAGCGATGCAAGTTCTGCTATTTCAAGGTCTTCACTTCGGTAAACGCCGAAGAGATCGAACGCTACGTGGCAGCCCTCAGCCGCGAGATCGAACTGGTCAGCCAACAACCCATCATGGGTGGCCGGCCGTTTCGCTTCGTCTACTTCGGCGGCGGAACCCCCAGCTTCCTATCGGCCAAACAGCTCACCTCCCTGGTCGATCGACTCCGCGCCAACATCTCCTGGGAACAGGCGGAGGAAGTGACGTTCGAATGCGAGCCGGGAACGCTCAGCGAATCAAAAGTCCATACCCTGAAAGATCTGGGGGTGACGCGGCTAAGCCTGGGGGTGGAGAATTTTTCTGATGCACTCCTCGAAGAAAATGGCCGCGCCCATCTGTCGAAGGAGGTCTATCGCGCCTGGGAGTGGATCCAGGCGGCAGGATTTCCGAATGTGAATATCGATTTGATCTCGGGCATGGTGGGTGAGACCTGGGACAACTGGAAGGACAATGTCCGCCGGGCCCTGGAACTGTCGCCAGAGAGCTTGACGATCTACCAGATGGAACTCCCTTTCAACACCGTCTTCTCGAAAGATGTCCTCACAGGGACTCAGAAAGAAGCCCCTGTGGCCGACTGGCCAACGAAGAGGGCCTGGGTATCGTACGCGTTCGATGAATTTCTGTCGGCCGGCTACTCGGTCAGCAGCGCCTACACGCTGGTCAAGGATCCTAAGAAGGTCAACTTCTCCTACCGCGACAACCTTTGGGATGGCGCCGATCTACTGGCCACCGGGATCGCCAGCTTTGGGCATGCTTCAGGGGTCCATTACCAAAACCTGCCGGAATGGAATGACTACCTAGCAGCCATTCTGGACGAGGGAAGGTTGCCGCTGGGACGAGCCTATCGCCCGACGGATCATCAGATGCTGGTGCGCGAACTGATTCTCAAACTGAAGACTGGGAAACTGGATCGCCAAGCATTCCTCGATCGCCATGGAGTCGACATCGTCGCTCGGTGGGAAGAGGTCTGGAACGAATACCAGGAGCGGCAGTGGGTGGAGATCGACGACCACCAAGTGCGACTGACCCGGGAAGGGATGCTTCGCGCCGATGGCCTGCTCCCTGGCTTTTTTGAACCGCAGTTCCAGGGAGTGCGGTACACATGAGCCAGTCGCTGGTCTTCTGGATGGGCCAGTTCGAAGCCGAATTGCCGACCGATCGACTCTATTCGAAAAACCATTTCTGGGCGATCGACCAAGGAGCCGGACGCTTTCGCTTCGGCTTTAGCGCCTACGCGGTGAGACTGCTGCAGGATATCTATTTCCTGGAGTTCAGCGTCGAACCAGGGATGGCGATCGAGTCGCGGCAGGAGATCGGCTCGATCGAAAGCAAGAAGGCCGAAAGTGGTCTGTATGCTCCCAGCGGCGGAGTTCTGGAAGCGATCAACCCCGAGGTGCTGCGCGACCCGGGAGCGATCAACGTCGATAAGTACGGGGATGGCTGGCTGATCGAAGTCAGCTCCGTCGATCCCCAACCACTGCTGAATCCGCAGCGATACTGCGAGCACCTGGCGGAAGCATGGGAAGTGGCGCAGCGAACCATCAAGGGACAAGCCAATGCCTAGCGATCCAAGCACCAATCGCCGCCTGACCGTCGTGATCTCTCAAGGTCAAAGCCGCAATCCACAGAAGCGAGAGGTGGAGGAGACGATTGCTGCGCGAGCCATCCTCGATCGACGGATCGATGCGGTCGTCATCCCGCACCTATACGATCTCGCTGCCGGCAGCGAGAGCTTCCAGCGACTCCGAAAAATCGATGGACCCATGGTGGTCCTGGGATGGCTGTTCCCGCGAGCCATCCACTGGGTTCTGGATCGGCAGGGGATCCGGGGGCAGTTCGGGGATGTCGAACTGAAGGATCCATCCGAAGAGGAAGAGGATCTGGAAGAAGAAACAGATGAGGCCGTCGCCGAAGAGGCTCCAGAGCAGGTCGCAGAGCAGTTCCCAAGACCCGACCGAAACATCTACTGCCTGGATCTCAAGATTCGCCCCTCAGCCGATGCCTTTCTCGAGGAAATCGAACGGATCACAAGACTGGAACTGGGAGCCGATATCGCAGCCGATGCCAACCATCGGTTCCAGCAACCCACCAACCAGACCGCTCTTGCCATCGATGGGTCTGGCCGACTTTCTCTGGATGCTGCCGCCAGCCAGGTGACAAGCGAAGCCCCATTGGCGCACCAGGATGCAATTCTGGTGATCGACGAGCATCCGCAGAGGCGTTGGTATCCGGTGATCGACTTCAGTCGCTGCACCAATTGCATGGAGTGTATCGATTTTTGCCTGTTCGGCGTCTATGGGGTTGATGCGGCGCAGACGATCCTGGTCGAGCAACCCGATAACTGCCGCAAGGGCTGCCCCGCCTGCTCGCGCGTCTGCCCCGCCAACGCGATCATCTTCCCCCAGCATAAGACACCCGCCATCGCAGGCGCCCAGGTCGACAGCGGTGGATTCAAGATCGATCTCTCGAAGCTGTTTGGTGCACCCGAACGGGACGAAGATCCCCTTGCCGCCGCAGCACGGGAGAGGGATGAGCAGTTGATTCTGGCAGGACGATCGGCGGTGGGCCTGACTGCCGAACCAGAAGAAGCCCCCCAAGTCTCCTCGGCACCCGCCGCCACTGCGCCCTCCGCACCTCCCGCCTCCAAGGACGCGCTCGATTCCCTCCTCGACCAACTCGATCAAATGGATCTCTAAGAGGCCTCTGCCCTCCTTGCCTTGGTGACTCCGTGAGTGCCAGTGGTTCACCCGTGGACCGAAGCATCTCACAAAGGCACAGAGGCACTGAGATCCCCTCATCGAAAACGGGTTCTGAAGAACTCAGTTTCTCCCACCGTGCCCCCCGTGCCTCCGTGAGAGCCCCCGGACCGACCACGCGCAAATGCCAGCATTCTTGGAATCAAGGAATGCCCTTGGTGCCGCGTTGGTTTTTGTCTATAGCTCCCCTTTGGCGCCGCCTTGGCAGGTCGTCCGCAGGCAACTGAGGTGAAGGGGAATTGCGATGCGAAGGAAAAGTCTTCGAAGCACCTGGGCTTGGCTATTGGTGGTCGCACTGGTCGCTTGGCCCGTTTGGCTCGGCAACACAAATCTCTGCGCGCAAAACCCCGCTTTGCCACCCGTACTCCCTTCGGCTCCCGCGGCTCTCCCCCCTGCCTTTCCAGCGACGGCAGCACCACCCGCCACGGGAACCCCTTCCCTGGCTCTCCCTCCACCGGGCACCATCACCGAGATGGCCGATGCTTTGGGCAAAGGGGTCTCGGGTGCCGGCCAGGCGATCGATCGAGCGATCCAGTCACCCACGGGCAATCAGTTGATGCAGGCCGCGCAGGCCTACGCACAAGGGAACACCCAGCAGGCGATGTCGGCTGCATCCAGCGCCCTCCAGTCCGGGATCAGCTCGGGGCTTTTGCCCTCAACCGCCGCCTCAGCCACGACGGCTGGCGCTGTTCCAGCAGGTTCCGCCAGCACCGCAGCGGCAGGAGGCGTTGTCCCCGCTTCAGCCAACAGCTCGACCAGTCTGGTCCGAAGCAATGTCGATGTCGCGTTGCCCAAAGATTCGGGTCAGTATTGGGTGGAATACGATCTGCGGCCCTACACGAAAAACATCCGCCATCTGGACCATCCTCAGCAGGGACTGGTCGATTGGATCCTACGCGAGACGGGAACCGACATCTGGTTCTCGCAACCTTTTGGCATTCTGAACGCCGATCGAGACACATTGCGGGTCTACCATACGGCGGCCATGCATCAGGTGGTAGCCGATATCCACGAACGCTTTGTCAATGGATCGATGGAGACCCAGGTCTTTGGTCTGCGACTGATTGTGATCAGCAATCCTAATTGGCGGAACCGAGCGACCACGTTCCTGCGGAGTGTGCAGGTACAGACTCCAGGGGTCAACGCGTGGCTACTGAGCAAAGAAGACATGGCGCTCATGATGGGAAACCTGCGCGGCCGCACCGATTACAAGGAGGCTCAGGCCGTCGATATCGTCGTCCACAACGGGCAGACACAGACGCTGGAACAGCTGCGAGGCAAAAGCTATGTTCGGGAATACCAGCGCACCGAACAGGGTGCACCGCCCTTCTTTCTTCCGGTATCGGCCGAGGTGAAGGAAGGATACCGGGTGCAGTTCAGCCCCATTCTTAGCGTCGATATGCGGACCGTCGATCTGGCGCTCAAGTGCTCGGTCGACCAGATCGAACGGCTTCATCCTGTGACGATGGAGCTTCCCTACCCCAATGGACAGACCCAGTCGGTGCAGATCCAGGTGCCTCAAATGGCCTCCTGGCAGATGCATGAACGGTTCCGCTGGCCAGCCGACCACAGCCTGCTACTTTCCTGCGGGATCCTAGCCGCGCCGAACCCTCAGGCCTCGCCTTCGCTACTGACCGGCGGCGTTCAGTCGTTGGGGCTAGGCGGCCTGATCCCTCCATCGGCCGCTGGCGCCAGAGCTGATGCCCTGCTGCTGATCGAATACAAAGGCCGTTCGTCAACCCAGGTCGGCATTCAGGCTGGAGCCCCGAACGCGCAGCAGGCAACCCTCTCCCGAGGAAGGTATTGAACTAGCCGCCGGTTGTTCTAGGCGTCGCACCGGGTACCAACAACCGGCAAAAGAACCCGGCCGCTAGCGCGGTCCGGCTAAGACTGCGCCGCACGCAAAACGATGGCGACAGAAAATTCCTAGCGGCGAGGCGCTAGCCGCCGGTTCTTGCCAGCGCGATTCCTGGTACCAACAACCCACAAAAGAACCCGGCCGCTAGCGCGGTCCGGCTAAAACTGCGCCGCACGCAAAACGAAGGCAGCCGAAAATCTTAGCGGCGAGGCGCTAGCCGCCGGTTCTTTCTATCGTGAAAGCTAGTACCAGCAACAGACAAAAGAACCCGGCCGCTAGCGCGGTCCGGCTAAGACTGCGCCGCACGCAAAACGAAGGTAGCCGAAATTCCTAGCGGCGAGGCGCTAGCCGCCGGTTCTTGCCATCGTGAATCTTGGTACCAATAACCCACAAAAGAACCCGGCCGCTAGCGCGGTCCGGCTAAGACTGCGCCGCACGCAAAACGAAGGCAGCCGAAAATCTTAGCGGCGAGGCGCTAGCCGCCGGTTCTTGCCAGCGCGATCCCTGGTACCAGCAACAGACAAAAGAACCCGGCCGCTAGCGCGGTCCGGCTAAGACTGCGCCGCACGCAAAACGAAGGTAGCCGAAATTCCTAGCGGCGAGGCGCTAGCCGCCGGTTCTTGCCAGCGCGATTCCTGGTACCAACAACCCACAAAAGAACTCGGCAGCAAGCACGGTCCGGACTAAATCCAACGCGCAACAGCGTGTAGATGAAAAAATCACTGCCGATCGTCGTGTGGCAAACCGCTGCGCCGGTGCTTCGGTCGAATGATCAAATCTTTGCCCCGGTCCCTTTGGTCAGCGTCATGAAGGCCGATTCAAGATTGATCTCCTCTTCGCCGAAATGTTTGATCCCGATCTTCCGCTCGATCAAACAGGACGCGAGAGTCGAATAATCCTCCACCTGCGGATGCAATGTCACCCGCAATCGCCCCTTCACCTCCTCCACCCGCTCCACCAAAGAATTCTGCTCGATCGTCTTCCCAGCTTCCGATAGCTTGGCCGGATCCGCTGGCTCAATCCACAGGACGATCTGAGAACGCACTTTGCGCATCACCTCGGCCACCTCGGCGTTGACCCCCAACTGCCCCCGGTCGATGATCCCAACCTTGTTGCAGATGTCGGCAAGCTCCGGCAAAATGTGGCTGCTGACGATGATCGTTTTGCCCATCTGCCCCAGCCGCCTCAACAGATTCCGCATCTCGATCCGCGCCCTCGGATCCAGACCGCTCAGCGGTTCATCCAACAGCAGCACGGCAGGGTCGTGCAGGAGCACGCGGGCGAGTCCCAGCCGCTGCGTCTGGCCGCGCGAAAGGGTGTTGGCGTACGCATCCCGCTTGAAATCGAGGTCGACCACCTCCAGCATCTCATTGCAGCGCTTCCGCCGCTCAGGATTCTGAATCTTGTAAGCCGCCGCAAAAAACTCAAGATATTCGATCACCGTCATGTCGTCATAGACGCCAAAGAAGTCGGGCATGAACCCCACCAGCCGCCGAATCTCCTTCGGGTGGGTGTAGATCGAATGCCCGCAGACGTACGCCTCTCCGTAGGTGGGTGCCAGCAGCGTGGCGATGATGCGCATCGTCGTCGTCTTGCCTGCACCGTTGGGGCCTATGAAGCCGAACAGATCCCCCTGCTGCAGATCGAGGTCGATCCCTCGGATCGCATACATGTCGTCATATTTCTTGGTCAGATTGATCGTCTTGATCATGGCAATGTGGCTCCAGGACGCTGCAGGCTCGATTCTCCCTGCAATGCAGACTCCAGGGGAGTGGCAGGAATCGGGGAGGCGAGCGGATGGATGGAAAGGCTTCGACCCGGTGACTTGCTCTGAGTCTGGACCGGCACCAGAATTCTCGCCCAGGTCTGCTGCTGCCCCTCCTCTAACTTGATTTCCTTTTGAGAGTCTTGCAGACGAAGCTGCCAAATCGGTTTTTCCAGCCGACCGACGACGATGGCCTGATCCATTTTCAAATGGTCGGAAAGATCCAGTGAACCAAGGAAGCGATGATCAAGCGACGTGAAGCCGCGACCGCCGGCAGCCCGGTGGAACATCAGCATCATCGCCAGCGGCGCGAGGTCGTCTCGCAACAGCGGATCCCACGGCCTCCCCTGCTCGTTCCCCTCCACCACCCGCCGTCGCTGCAAGGTTCGCGACAGATCCTTCGGGACGGTCCGCAGATTGAAGACCTGACGCTGCCCCGCCTGGACCCGCGTCGGCAAAGGATAAATCCAGTTGCGAAACAGCACCACGCCATCCAGCAGGTCGACCGGCAGTGGATTGGTCCAATCGCCCTGCAGAAGGTCTGAACCGGGTACCAGTTGGAAGGAGGATTCTATAGACGGCTGCCATGCCACTTGCCAGGAGGTTTGAAACGATTTGGTCCCCGCCGCAGGGATACCCACGCCGACGATCTGGCCTGACGAGGAACTCGATGTCACCTCACCGTCAGTCGATGGTTCGATAGTGTACTGCGGCATGCCACGATCGGCGACGATGGAAGAATCCAGCCCACCCAGGCCGGTCCCTGGGGTCCCCAGCCAGTCCAGCGGCGCATCGATCGCATCCTGAATGCCGGGCATCGTCACTTGCGACGAAAGCTGATACTGCTGACGCCCCCCCGAATAGACATGCGCCCACGCATGCCCCAACGCCGCTCGATGCATCGGATCGAAATCGATCACCGCCAGATGATTCCACCGCAGCTCCTCAGGCTTCCACGAACGCGACAAACGCGAGATCCCCCAGGAGACTGCCAGCGACGTCAGCAACAACGTCCACCAAGCGTACTGTGGTTTCTTTAGCCACCGGACAAAGACAAAGTAGTCGAACGGTCCGACGATCAGAAGAAATCCGATCAGCAATGCAGCCAGCAGTGAAAGGCTGGCGGTTCGGACGCCGGGAAAATAATCGAGCGCCGCACGCAACTGGCCCGACAAATCGCTATACCCGACTTGTGACCTCGCCTGCGCCAATCCGTCTCGAACCCCCGATCGCTCGGCCTTCTGCCACGACTCCAGCGCCAGCTTCTCCCACCACTTTCCGGCATCAGGCCACTCCAGAAAGGAACTGGCATCCATGTCGGTGGCGACGAAGGTCACCTGCCCATTTCCATAAGGTCTTCGAACCACCAGCGGCAGTGTTTCCCGCCGCGGTGTCAATACACTCAGCAGCACCACCCCCGATGCCTCCTTTAGCGAGGCACATCGCAGCGGTGCCAACTGCGTCTCCGATCCCACCCACGATTCCACCGGGCCAGGAGCCACCCCTTCGACCATCGCCCCCAGCGTCCCTGGTAGCAGACCAGCCAGCCACGGCAGCTTGGCGATCTCTTCCGACTGCTGACCAGCAGAGATCAATATCTTTCCGCCACCAGCAACCCAATCGACTAGCGCCTTGGAGGCAACCGGATCGATCGACTGAAGGAAGGCTGCATCGGAAGTCGCCAGCAGCACCAAGTCGACCCCCTCATAGGCTGCTGCACTACGCGGCAATTCCGAGGGTGCATCCAGCGCGGAAACCTGGAAGGAAGGAAGTTGCTGGCCCATGGTGGAACGAAGGGCCCAGCGAGCTACCTGCATGTCGGGCCCTAGCGCCACCACCCACGGTTGCTCGGGCGGCAACGCCAGCCCCCGCTGGGAATCCTCCAACCGCACCCAACCACCCGACACCCCACTTCCTGAATCGATGCGCCATGCGATCGGCAAGCTACTGCGTCCATGTCGGACAACCATCTCCCGTGACCCCTGCCCCTTTGCGATGGCTTGACGATAGACCACAGGCACGCCATCCCCGTCGACCGTCTGCACTTCCAGCGCCGCACCATCGGCCGATGCCGTCTCTGTCGGAAGACGAAAGCGAGTCGGATAGCCCAGCTTCCAGGCGCCATCCAGTCCATGGACGATGGCCTCCTGATTTCCGCTACCAGGACCACTTGCAGATGGCGATTGTCCGTACAGACGATCCGCCAAAAGACCAACCGCAAGCATCGCCACCATCAGTGACAGCCACGTTTCGATCCAGCAGGAAGGCAGACGCAGTCGCATAGGAGGACTCTGGCAAGAACCAATCGCAGGAAGAGGATGGGGATCGCAGCGCCCCTGCCCAGGCAGGAAAATGGCCCGCAGAAACCGAACCCCAGAGACTCTCCAGGATACCTTGGCCCAAGCAGCGAGGAAACGCCCCGAACCGGTCCCTCCAACGAATGGCTCGCGATCGGCGGCTGATCAGGTAGACTGATCTTCGATCGCAGGGGCTATCGGTGAAACACGATCGCTGCGTGACAGTCAGCCAAGACCACGGCGTTTTTGAGGAGAAAGTGTGATGGAAACCGATCATCGCTACTGGATTGGATTCGATCTGGGCGGCACAAAAATGCAGGTGGTCATCTGCGATTGGCAAATGCGGATTCTTCATCGCAAGCGAAAGAAAACCAAGGGGATCGATGGCCCCAAGGCTGGACTGGACCGCATCGCTGAGATGATCGAAAAAATTGTCGAGGAGGTAGGTGGAACGCCCGACCAGATCGCTGGCATCGGCATCGGTTGCCCCGGCCCGATCGAATGGTCGAAAGGGATCGTCCGCATGGCGGTCAACCTCTCTTGGAAAAACACCCCAGTCGGTGATTTCCTACAGGAGAAATTCGGGCGGCCCGTCAGCGTCCTGAACGACGTCGATGCCGGGGTCTATGGCGAGTACAAGTGCGGAGCCGCCAAAGACTCCCGTTGCGTCCTAGGCATTTTCCCCGGCACAGGAATCGGCGGTGGCTGCGTCTATGAAGGGAACATCCTCCGCGGCCGCAATCTGACGGCGATGGAAATCGGACACATCCGCATCGGCAGCGGCACTCGCACCACCGGCATCCGGATGCAAGGAACTCTCGAATCAGAAGCCAGCCGTCTTTCGATCGCGGCCGAGTGCGCGAAACTCGCCTACCGTGGCGAAGCCCCCTACCTCATGAAGGCAGCAGGCACCGATCTATCCAAGCTGCGCAGTAAACTGATCGCCGAGGCGATCGAACATGGCGATGTCGCAGTCGAACGGGTGGTGGAACGCGCCTGCGAACAGATCGGGATCGCCGTAGTCAATGTCATCCATCTGCTTTGCCCCGACACAATCGTCCTAGGTGGCGGTGTGGTGGAGGCGATGCGCGAACGGATGGTGAACGAGGTCAACAAGACGGTCAAAAAGTACCTGCTCGACTGCTACCAGGATGAGTACCGCATCGTCGCCGCCAAACTGGGCGACGATGCAGGCTCCCTGGGCGCCGCAGCCTACGTCGCAGCGCAAAACCCTCAAGTCGTCGTGCGCGAAATCCCCAAAGCTCCCCTCTCGATTCCAATCACCGAAGGGACGGGCGACCTCACAGATAACGATTGATCAGGTTCTCCAGCATCTCCTGGCGACCACTCTCATTCTTCGACACATCGCCCCGCTCCTGGATGTACTGATCCAGCGTCCGGAAGTTGGCCTTGCCCGATTCAATCTGCGCACCAACGCCACTGTCCCACGATCGGTAGCGGTTGCGGACGAATCCATCCAGCTCCCCCTCTTTGCGAATCGCGGCGGCGATCTTCAACCCCTTGGCAAACGCATCCATGCCGCCCACATGCGCATGGAACAGGTCGATCGGCTCGAAACTCTCCCGCCTCACCTTGGCATCGAAGTTCACGCCACCGGTGCTAAACCCACCATGCTTCAAGATCATCAGCATGCACTGAGCCGTCAGGTAGTAGTCGGTGGGGAATTGATCGGTATCCCAACCCAGCAACAAGTCGCCCGTGTTGGCATCGATCGATCCGAGCGCCCCTTGGTGCCCCGCATAATCCAGCTCGTGCATCATCGTATGCCCGGCCAGCGTCGCGTGGTTGGTCTCCAGGTTCAGCTTGAAGTAGGGCAACAAATCATAAGCCCTTAGAAAATTCAGGCACGCTGCCGCATCCGAATCGTACTGGTGCTTGGTCGGCTCCTTCGGCTTGGGCTCAATCAAAAACTGACCGGTGAAGCCGATCTCCTTGGCGTAGTCGACCGCCATGTGGAAGAACTTCGCCAGATGGTCCAGCTCCCGCTTCATGTCGGTGTTGTAAAGATTCTGATACCCCTCGCGACCACCCCAGAAGACATAGTTGACGCCCCCCAGCTCCTTGGTCACCTCCAGACACTTCTTCACCTGCGACGCGCAGTAGGCAAACACATCGGCGTTGCAGCTGGTCGCCGCACCATGCAGGTAACGCGGATGGCTGAACATGTTGGCGGTGCCCCACAGCAGCCGCACGCCAGTCTTCTGCTGGTGCTCCTTCAGCGACTTGGCGACGCGATCGAAAAGCTCGTGCGTCTGCCGAATGTTGCTCCCCTCAGGAGCCACATCGCGATCATGGAAGGCATAAAAAGGTGTCTGCAGCTTGGTGAAGATCTCGAAGGCGACTTCGACGCGCCGCAGCGCGTTATCGATCGAATCGGAACCGTCATCCCAGGGACGGTCCATGGTGCCCGGCCCGAAGGGATCGGCGCCCGTCCCGCGTAGGGTGTGCCAATAGACGGTCGAAAAACGCAAGTGATCTTTCATCGACTTGCCTTCGACCAACTCCTCTGGGTTGTACCAGCGAAACGCCAGGGGGTTACGGCTCGCAGGGCCTTCGTACTGGATCACCGGGACATCAGGAAAGTAACTCATCGGCCAATCGCCTTCCATCGGAGAGGTGCAGAGCGGTAAGGCGGCCGATCGATGGCCGCGCGCAACATCCAACGCTTCGTCGACACTTTTGCCATCCTACAAAAGGCGGAAAAACGTCTCTGTTATTATGCCGCAATCGGCCATCCCAACAACCAGGGCGATCGATGCCCCGTCCAATGCATTGGATCAAGACATCTTGCGCCGCAAGATCCAGTCACCCCAGCTAGGGGCTAGCTGCGAGATGGCGGCCAGCCATCGCACCTTCGATGGCACCACCAGCTCTGGCTTCCGATCGGCCGCTGCGGCGAGGATTTTTTGACTGAGCCAGACCGGGTCGAGCGATCGGACTTTGGCGCCACCTCCCGGCGCCGCCAGCTTGGGGTCGATGCCACGCGACTCAGCCAACTGGCGATACCGCTCCCCTGCATCGTCGCGCCGGATCGG
>Ga0315909_10002196_pt1 | contig 25346 bp, 30 predicted proteins | sample LakEriMetagenome_11_FD_203527 | JGI IMG/M metagenome (GOLD analysis project Ga0315909, IMG submission 203527) | Freshwater fungal communities from buoy surface, Lake Erie, Ohio, United States - Buoy 2 MA125 | ecosystem: Environmental > Aquatic > Freshwater > Lake | place: USA: Lake Erie, Ohio...
TAAAGGTCATGGACATCGCCGTTCGGTGGCCCGCGAATTGCATTGCAACGCCTGACGGTAGATGGGCTTTTGTATGAACCGCGCCATCGAAGCCAATCTGAAGGAGAAGAACGCGTGAGCAAGTGGATGCAGAAAGCAATCGCTGCCGGGTCGCCAGAGTTTCGTGCTTATGCCGAGTACGTCACTGACTCTATGCCAGACGTTACGTTACCAGTGCTCAGAGATATGTTTAAACACAACGCTAGCGTGCGCGAGTATCAGATGCATGTTGAGCGCATCAAGGTTGGGCTGGGGGAGAAGAACAGTGGATGACAGAGAACTACTGGAACTCGCTGCGAAGGCGGCGGGGATTGAACTGAAGTGGCACCACTCGGGCGAGTGCGCCTATGCTCGCCGCAACGGGGAGTATTGGGCAGTTTGGAACCCCCTCACCGACGACGGCGATGCGCTGCGGCTGGCGGTGAAGTTGCGATTTCGCGTTGATGTTGATTTTGATCGGGTTGACGTATCCGATCAATTCGGCGCTGCAGCAGAATACCTTTACAGGTTGCCATCGCCAACAGACCCCTACGCCGCCACCCGCCGAGCCATTGTCCGTGCCGCTGCGGAGATTGGGGGGCGGAAATGAAACTCTTGTGCTGGCTACTAGGCCACCGCAACACAATCAGCATCGCCATCGGTCACAGATATGTTTCTGACAAGTGCGAGCGCTGTGGCGTGTGGCTACCGATCGCGTATCCGCATCATAAGGACTGGAAATGACCCGTGACGACATTATCCGCATGGCCCGACAAGCCGGCGCAGAAAGAAGCTGCATCAATGACGAAGTGTGGATGCTGGCGTTGGCTGAGACGGGGTTTGAGCGGTTTGCTGAGCTTGTCGCCGCCTATGAGCGGGAGGTGTGTGCAAAGATTGTTGAGGAGTGCATAGGAATTAGCCGTGCTGGTGTTGTCGCAGCTATCAGAGCAAGGGGGCAAGCATGAAAAACACCATCAGGTTTTGGGGCGGTCAAGAACCGGCGACTGAGGTGCTGCGCTTGTCGCGTGACGGCATCTGGGCTAATCCGGACATTGCAGTAGACGATGCGGCCACGCTGGTGCTTGCAGCAATCGACAGCAACATCAAGGTGCTGGTGCAGAAAGCCATAGAGGCCGAGCGTGAGGCGTGTGCAAGACTGTGCGATGACTTGGACGATGACATTCCGGACGGATTAGCAGGCTGGCAATTTGCCGAAGCCATCAGAGCAAGGGGCGAGAAATGACCCGCGACGACATTACCCGCTTGGCGCTGGAGGCCGATCCGTTTGGGGAAGATGGTTGGCTTTATTCAATGGCACATAACTCCCCAGGAACGCTAGAGCGATTTATTGACCTTGCCACTTCTGCTCGTGAGCGGCGCGCCGATATGCAACAAAGAGCCGATGCTCTTGCACAAACAATCATCGCCTTGCGCTGCGTGGTGACCGACGACACAGAAACCAAAAGCGACTTCATTGCTCGCGTCAAAGCCATTTTGGCTGACTGCCCAGATACTCGGGTCTTGCAGGCGGTGCTGGATGAGCGTGAGGCCTGTGCTCGGTTGCTTGAGGATTTCGAACGTTTCGGAGACACGCGAGACTGTGTTGCTGCCATCCGAGCAAGGGGAGAGAAATGAACCGTGACGACATTACCCGCATGGCGCGGGAGGCTGGATTTGTTCGCTTTGATGGAGACAACGGATCGCTGCGCCGTTTCGCCGCCCTTGTCGCCGCTTCTGAGCGTGAGGCTTGTGCGAAGGTGTGCGAAAACGAACACAAGCAGCGCGAATTATATTTTGAGAAAACAGGCAACGGAATGCCGACAATCGGGCTTTTAGTCGCCGCCGATACCATTCGAGCAAGGGGCGAGAAATGAAAACACCGAAGCGAACACATGCCCGCGATATGGGCGAGAAACTGGCTGCTTTTTGGGAGCGTACCAACTACTCGCAGCGTGAGCGCGGCGACAAGGAATACGCGCTTGAATGGATGCTTGCTGATGCTTGGCTGAAAGGCTTTGAGGCAGGCCGGCGTGATGAAAAGCAGCGGAGCAAAGAGAAATGAACACTCTGCCACCTTGGATGCAGTGGATCCTGCACCTTTGCACTTTAACCGGGCTTACCGTTTGGGTGCTGTTGCTGGGTGAGATTGTGAGTAACTTTTTGTGGGGGACGAGATGAATACTGCCGTTTTACTGTCGCGCGACCAGATCGCCACCCAGGCGATGCAAGCGATTCTGAGTAACCCTGAGCTGTTCATGCAGACCCGTCTGGATGAGTCCCTGGGCAAGACTGCGCAGGCCCGTGTTGCTACGCTGGCGTATCGTTACGCCGACGCCATGATTGAGGCACGGGGCAAGTAAGGCATGCGTCTGTTCTTTGATCTTTTGTCCATGATCCTGGTTGTGCTGTTCATCATGCTTTTGGTGTTTTTGTTCCATGGCACTCCCGACCCTTGGGATAGCCTGCGGGACTCCATCACCAAAACATCTATTTGCTAACAAAACTACGGCGCTTTGATTTTGATAGGCTACAATTGCGCTCTGTCGTGGTTTTGTAACTTTGCTTATAATGAACCAGCCCGTGAATCATTCGGTTACCTGCTATCCGATCGTCCACACCAACGTCGCTCCGAACTACAACTTTGTGCAGGCCGAGAACGCTTACCTGCGTCAGTCTGTTGAGTATCGTGATGCGGTGATTGTTGATCAGCAGCGTCAGATTGCCGGCCTTCAGGAAGAAAACAGCCGGTTGCAGTTTGATGCAGCGCGCTGGAACAAATTCAAGCAGATCATTGACTCTCAAAAGGGTGATCTGACCTCATCGCAGTTGCAAAACATCGTTGATAAGGGCGATCGTAATGGCTGATTTGCCGTATGACGTGTCTCGTTGTCCTGGTGCTTTAAAGCCGGTGTGTGAGACATGTTTGCGGCGCGTTGCCAAGCCTTTCGATGGCTGGGTGAGTTACATCCTGCCTGACCCATCAGATGATGATTGCTCCGCGCACATCAAGGCACCTGAATGACGCTGATCGTTAAAGACTCCGCTACCTCTGATAACGACCATTGGTATAACCGTGATGGCATCCCCGCCTACACCACCGTAGGCGAAAACGGCAAAACCCGCGCAACCACCCTCAAAGACGCACGCAAGCATGGGTTTGTTCCCAGCGTCACCACTATCCTCAAGCTACTCAATAAGCCTGGGCTGAATCAGTGGATGAACATGCAAACCCTGCTTGCTGCGCTGACCTTACCGCGGCGGCCTGATGAGCCCGAGAGCCAGTACATCGAGCGGGTTCTGCATGACAGCAAATCACAGGCCAAGTCTGCGGCCGACACCGGCACCGCGATCCATGCCGCGATTGAGGCGTTCTATGAGGGCAGGGTGCATGACACCTATCAATCGCACGTCATGGCGTGTTCCAACGCGATTGCTGAGGAATTTGGGGAGCATGGTTGGATCGCCGAGCGGTCGTTTGCGCATGAGCTCGGGTTTGGTGGCAAGTGTGATCTGTTTGCACCTGGGTTCGTGCTGGACATCAAGACACAAGACTTCACTGATGTTAAGTCGATTAAAACCTACGACGAGCATCTGATGCAGCTTGCAGCCTATCGGGTGGGGTTGGGTATGCCTGCCGCACGTTGCGCCAATGTCATCGTGTCCCGAGGCGAGCCGCTGGTGGTGATTCACGAGTGGTCAGAGGATCAGTTGCAGCGCGGGTGGCAGATGTTCTCCACGCTGCTCAAGTTTTGGCAACTAAAGACAGGTTATCAATGAAACAAGTTACTGCATTCGAAACAAGTGACGGCAAGATCTTTCACAGTGAAAAAGACGCCATGATCCACGAGGCCACGCTTGATAAGGGCCACGAGATTGATCTGTTTTTGCTCAGTGAGTTCAACGTCTATCGCGCGGTGCCTCAAAAGATGATTGCCCGCACTGCGATTCTCAACTGGGAAACATGGAAAGAAAATCATGCTGCCTGAGGACACGATAAAGCAGATATTTTTCCTGAGCGACAAGCCCCGCAAGGACGCCTTGCTTGCTGACGATGTGGACATCGTGCAGTTTGCCCTGAATGTCGCGCGCTATGCCGCCAACCTTGAGCATCAGCGATGCACGACGATCGCTCGCAGTTACAACCGTGTTGTGGCTGAGCTGCTTGAGGCTTGCCGGCCTGAACGGGCATAAAAATCCCCCGCCGAAGCGGGGGAAAGCCACTCACAGATTACAACGCTCACGCGAGGATTAGGGGGTTACCCTAATTCATGGCAAGGTTTGGGTCGCCCCCAAGCCTTGCATCATTCTGGACATATCCATAGGCTGACGGCCTGCCGTTATTTGCCCGAGCACTTCAGGCGTCACGGCGCGTTGCTGGATCTTTTTGATTTCTTCGCGAGCATACGGTGCGCCCATCGCCAGCGCGGCACCTGGGATTGCCGTTGGCGGGAATAACGACATTCCGCCGCCAAGCGCTCCGAGCGCAGACAACCCGAGTGATGCGGGTGACGGCTGCTCGCTTCTGAGTTCGCGCTCGGCTTCCAGCCCTTCCTTGGCGGCTCCAAATAGCGCCAGAGGGGCGGCAAATTTCGACAACACATTCGCGCCCTTGCCCATCATGGTGCGGAACATCTGCGACACCTGTTCAAGTGCGCCTGTTGGCTTAGCAGCTTTTGCGGCAGCTTCTGCCGCTATTCTTTGGGCTGCATCCGCAGGCAACAAAATCCCCCCAGGAGAGGCCACTTGCATGGGCTGCGCAGCAAAAAACTGTTCCGGTGTTTGCGCCCACACGCCTTGCTGCACTAATTTTGGGGCTTGCTGCGACAGCGCTCTTCGCCCAGCGGCTTCCTGCGCGGTTCTGGCATTAAAACTTTCCATGCGCGCCCGGCCTGTCGTTCCCATCTCATCTGTTGTGCCGCCCAAAAGCCTCTTAACTTGAGGTTCGGTATAAAGCGGCGGACGTGCGCTCGCGGGAGATGTTTGCCCGCCCGGCAAACCTCCCGCTGGCGCGGCCCCCGCCGCACTTAGCCCCTGAGCAGCCATGCGGCCTTGCTCCATCTGCTGCCCAATGAACTGCGCAGCGCTGCCCACAGCTTTTTTGGCCTGCTCGCCGACGAGCCGGCCTGCTGATATTGCGGCCCCGGTTCCGGCGCCTGCGATGCCATACAGTTCTTTTTGCCGGTCTTCGTCCTGCGAGACATCGGTTGGTTGGGCAATCTCTGGCCGTGTTGGTTCTTCAACCTGCACCTGCCGTGAGAACCCACCCAATCCCTGCACGCTTCTCACGTATTTTTCGCCGGCTTCGTCAGGCTTCCCGGCGATAAACTCGTTGGCTACGCCTGGGCCGCGGTTGTAAGCCAGCGCCGCAATCTCAGGTGCGTTGCCGAAGGTATCAAGTTGCTGTTTGAGGTACTTGAGCCCGGCTTCGATGTTCTTGTCCGGGTCGTGCAGTTCCCCTGGGGAATATCCCATCATCTTGCCGGTGGAGGGCAGTATTTGCATCAGGCCGATCTCCTTGGCTTGCCCGATGCGCTGCGGATCCAGACCGCTTTCATGATAAGCGAGCGCTACCGCAAGCTCTGGCGGTACGCCGGCGGCCTGTGCCTTTTCGATGATCTTGGCGGCGTAGATCGCCTGCTCATCGTTTAGCTTGTCGATCCAGTTGATTTTAGGCATCACTCACCTTTCAGTTTCCGCAGTCTGGCGCGTGCGTTTTCAATCTGCTCAGGGGTAAATTCCGACTTGCCTGATTGCTTTCGCGGGGCCTGTGACTTTCTCGGTTCGGATGGCACTGCCGGCTCGGCGCCAAACATGGACGCCAGATTATTTTCAAACTTATCAAGGCGCGCGAGGTAAGGCTCCGATTCCATGTAGTCGCTGTAATTGGCGCCCTTGTTGCTCTTTTTGAACTCAAGCCAGTTTTTGTAGTTGTCGATGTCAAATTGAGCGCGCGTTTTGATCAACTTGGAGATTTCCAAAATCGCGGCTGGGTCGTCTTCAATCGCAGCGGACAGTTGGTCGGCCTTGCGTTGTTCCATGTCAGAAATTGCACCGCCACCGTACCCGGAAAAATATAGACGACGGAACTCAAGCTGCGTTTGGGCAATATTCCGCGTTACCAGTTTGCGTGTCGCCAAGTCACCTTTTTTGCCGGTAATCTGCACGACTGCCTCATCCAGTTGCGGAATGCTGATAGTGCCGTCTTTCACTTTTAATCCCTGAGACACAACGTTAGCGATTGTGTTGAGGATGTACGGTTGCTTCAGAATGCCGAAAATCTCGGGGCGTTTGCTGACTATCTGTTCCGTGTTAGACGCGGCAAACTTCATCCCTCTTGCGGACTGAGCGATCTGCGGTGCGTTTTCTTCGTATTTCGCGGCAATTTCTTCCCGCTTTACTGCGCGCACCTTGGCGGCTTCGGCTGCGGCGGCCGATTCAGCGATGCCCTTAATCGGCTCGGGTTCGGGGCCTTGCGTTTTTGGCCCTCGAGCAATTTGACGCGCAAGATCGTAATAACGCGGGTCATCGTTTGCCTCGTACAAATCCAGCAAAAACGCTTGCCTGGGCGAGACTTCGACGCCGATTGTTTCGCCACCAGGGCCTGCGCCACGGAGATTTCTCTTCTTCAGATCCGCGCCTGGTGTCGGGTACAGCACGCCGGCGGCCTCATCAAAAATATATGCGTCCGTCGCCTTGACGTTCTTCTGGTCAATCTCCTGCGCCTGCTTGAGCAGTTCTCTCGGCGGCATGGTGCCGCGGTTCATCTCAATAAACTGCCGTCCGGTCATCCGGTCTTGCCTGGGCGGCATGACCTGGATGCCCATCTGAGACAGCGGGCCGGGTTTGGGCAGGTACTCGCCCACGCCGCTTGCTCGATCGGGCAGGCCGCCGGTGGGTTCGCTCGGTGGTGCGCTGGGTTGTCCGCTTGGTTGGCCGCCGAGGTAGCGCGCCAGTTGTGCGTCGGCTTGTTTCTGACGTTCAATATCCAGGCCAGCCGCCGCAGCTTCCATTTGGGCGCGAGCGATCTTTTCTTCCAGATCGGCGCTTTCCTGCTGGCCTCTTGCGTAACCCTCTGCCGCTGGGGCAAGGCTCTCAAAGAAACTGCCGGTTTTCGTGGGCGTGAGAAATGCCTTCGCCACGTTCAGCAAAGCGGGGTCAAAAAACTGCTGCTTACGGGCCTCAAGTGAGTTTGATAGACGCTCGAGTGCCTGTTCATAAGCGGCCCGTTTTTCGACTATACCCGGATCATCGCCGCCCATGTAAACCTGGGTTTTTTCTTTAGGTGGCATCTTCGCGTCCTATCAACCGTGGTTGTTTGGGTTATTCATAAAGCCAGTCTGTCAGCTCAGTTTGGGTTCCAGCCGGCTGGCTTGGGTCAAACAAGCCCGGCAAAATGCGCCGCGCCGCCTTTTCGATAAGCTCAAACCCCTTGCTCTGGGCCGTGCCTTTATCACCCGTCGTGCCACCTTGCGTTGCCCCGAGCAGGGCCAAAATACCGGAGATGTTATTGAGCGGTGATAATTGGTACTGGCTTTGCTGTCCAGGCCCGACCTTTTGCTCTGACGTCGTGAGGGGCACTTGATAACCGCCCAGCAACTTTGCTGCCTCTGAGGCGGTTCGGAGCGGGGCATCTAGCAGACTTTGTTCATACGCCTGCCGTTCTGCGCCGGCCTTGGTCAGCGCGCCTGCGCCGGTCAGGCCATATTCTTGTGCCCTGCCGGCCAATGAGCCCTGCGTTTCGGCTGCCTGACGTTGCAGGGCGGCCTCATCCATTGCGGCCTTTAGGGCTTCAGCGTAGCCACTGCGCAGCGCGCCGGCTTGCTGGCCGGTGAGGTTGGCCTGAATGTCTGCCATGGTCTGACCGAGGGCGCCTGCGTAACGCTGGCCGCCGATTCCGCCTGTACCCACAAACCCGGCCTTGAGAGACGGCATGATGTTGCGCTGCACGTTCTGCTGGGTAAGTCTCGACATCTCATCCACTACGGACTGCGTGTAGGGATTCATGAATGACGAGATGCGCTCCGGGGTGATCCCTTGCGCTACACCAGCTGCGGTTTGTTGTGCGGCTGACAGGCCGGGCTGGTACGCCATCGCAGCCCCAGGCACCGCGGCATACCCCTGGGTTTGCATCGGGTCATATCCGGCCACCGATTGTTGCGGTGTCCTTGCCATGGCCTGCTGCCCGGCCTGGGACAAACCTGTGAGGTATTGGGTGTAATACTCCGGTGCCTTGGGCGTCGTGGTGACGGTGCTTGTAATGTCTGGGAGCGGAGCCCCTTGGGTCAAAGCCATTGTTATCTCCTAGATTTCCGAGAGCCCTTCAGGTACTCCAAAGGGGACTTCGCTGGTGGCGGAAGGTCTTTCGGATGGTTCGACCGCGCACGCGCTCTGATTTCATGCATCATGTCATAAAGTCTATCCGACCCTGCCTTGGTTGATCCGTTACCAAGCGCCGACACCACGTCCGCGGGGAACACAAATTCCCCGTCAGCCAACATCGCAGGGATGTCGTCCGACTGGCCGTCGCCCTTGCCTGATACGGCAGCGCCGTGTCTGAAATCCACTCTCATTTTGCCCGAATGGGGCACCATATTTAAGCCGCCTTCAGCATAGTACCGGGGGCCGGTTTTGCCGCCTGCGGCCATCAGTGGGGTCGCGAGGCCACCACTGGCAAACATCTGTTGGCCGAGGATGTCGTCGATCTCACTGGTTTGGCCGTAATTGAAATAACTTGGCATGGCTTGCTCCGGCTGCGGTTCTGGTTGTTCAATTGTGCGATCGGTGTAGCTTCCGGTGCCGACCTGCTTTAAAAACTGTTGCAGTGGGCCCTGAAACTCGTCGGTTCTGGCTTTGGTTTGCAGCGTCAGCGGGGCCTTTTTGCTGGGTGCTTCAGGCATGCCTGCCGGCACCGCCATAAAGCCCTGCATCAGATCCATGAGCCTGCTTTGCTGCGCGGCTTGTTGGGTTGCTGCCTGTTGAGCCGCTAGAGCCGACCCGAGCCCGGAGATCTGCGACCCCAGGCCCGACGCTACGCCCGACAACTCTTTTTGCAGGCCGGTTTGCACGCCTGCGATTGTCTGGCCGAGTTGTGACTGGCCGCTGCCGAGCTCTGCGAGCGCTTGATTGGTGGCGGTTTGGAACGACACGCCTTGCGCCACCAGATCATCCACACGCTTGGCAAAGTCTTGTTGCACTGTGGAGATTTGCTGTTGCGTCTGCGTGGCAGCCTCTTTTTGCGCGCGGGCAAGATCGGCCTGAGATTGCTGCAATCCCGACACCGATACCCCGAGCCCTTGTAGCTGGCTTTGAGTTGCAAGTTGCCCAGCGGCGGCGGTCGTGCCTACCTTGTCAATCGCGGCTTGCAGGGCGGCATCTGCCGAGGCGCCTTTGGCTTGAGCGTTCTCAAACTCGGACTGAAATTGACCCTTTAATTGGTCAAAATTTTGACCAGTTTGTTTAGCAAAATCCGCGAGTTTTTGATCAGTAGCCGATAATTTTTCAGTCAATGTGCCGACGCCGGCCCCGAGTTGGCCGATCTGTTCTGCTGTGGCTTGTTGATTGGCGGCGGCTTGCTGGCCGACCTTATCAATCCCCGCCTGCAAAGCCTCGTCTGCCGATTTGCCTGCGGCCTGTGCTGCATCAAACTCCGATTTGAACTGTGACTTCACGGCGTCAAAATTTTGACCCGTTTGCACTGCAAAGTCGGCTAGCTTTTGATCGGTAGCGGTGAGCTTTGCGGTGATGTCTGCTTGCCCTTTTGCGGCCTGACCGGCTGCCGCCTCGATGGCCCCTTTGAGCGCGGCATCGGCTGATGCTCCAGCGGCCTGTGCTTCCTTGAAAGACCTTGAAATGTCTTCAAACTTTTGCCCAGTTGCAGCCGCAGCAGCTTCAAGCTTTTTCTCAATCTCTGCTTGACCGCCTGCGGCGTCAGCGGCGGCTTTATTGATGGCTTCTTTTAAGGCTTCGTCCGCGCTCGCGCCTTTGGCTTGAGCATCTTTAAATTCCTTCTTCAGATCTTCAATGTTTTGGCCGGTGGCTTTGGCAACGTCTTCTAGTTTTTTGTCGGTTGCCGCCTGCTTTTCAGCCGCTTTTTTTTCAGCCTCTTCAATGGCTTTTTTTAACCCCTCGTCTTTGACCACCTCTTGAGCTTGAGATTCTGGCTTTTTGACCTCCTCAGCCTTTTTCTCTGGCCCCGCTGGCTTGCCTTCGACCGGCAGGTCATACATCCAGTCTTTCATTCCCCCAGGCTCAGGGGCGGCTGGGGGAGGGGCGACAGGCACTTCACTAGGCGCCTGGATAACGGCGGGCTTGACCTCTGGAATTGAGATCGGTGTCGGGGTCGGGGCCGGGGTTGGAGTTGGAGCTTGCACGACCTCAGGGGGCGGCAGATCCACCGTTAAAGGCTTGACGGGGGCCTCGGTTGCCACGGTGATCGGAACAAAGCCCGTTTCCCCGCCTCCGCCGCCTTCTTGCCCACCAATGAGTGAGTATCCAGGGCCGGGCACTGGGTTCTGCACCGTACCGAACGACGCGATGGATTCAAGTTCTCCGCGCGGTTCTTCTTTGTAGGCGCGAACAGTTTCATCCCCGCTGATCGTCAGACGATCCGCCGATGGCGTGTAATCGGCGATTCTTTTGCTCACCAAGTCCTGCAATTGCTGATCGTTGACTTCAATGCCTTGTTCTTTTGCAAAGGCAGACAAGTCACTGACCTGCTGATTCACAAACGATTTAAATTCTTCGCTTGATACGCCCTCGCCTAGAGCCTTGGTGGCGACTTCTTTTTGAGCGGCGTTGTCCCAGCCCTCTGTTTTGGCGGCTACGTCGGCGTATTGCGTGCTGCCGATCGCGTTGTTGAGCGCATCCAGCCGTTCTTTGGCGGTCTGGTAAGCCGTGGTGCCTGGGTCGAAGTAATTGACTTGGTTCTCGTAGGCATCGCGTGCCGCCGCGAGAGACTGGTATTCCGCCTCGGTTTTGTCGCTGGCGATATTGAGCCCACCGGCATCGATGATGGACTCTAAAAACGTCGGCGCTTCGGCAATCATCCCTGACTCGATTGCCATACGGTCAGCCTCTTGTTGCTGGGCCGCTTGCAGCACGTTGGTGGTCAATGATTCAGGCTCAATACCTTGTTGCAGGGCCGATTCGGCAAGGTCGTTTTTAAACTCTTTCGCCAGTGCGCTTGCGCCGGTTTTCATCACGGCGTTGAGTGCTGCATCAAACGGGTCGCCACCGGATACTGCGGCGCTTGCTGCGCTTTTTGCCGCTGCGGTGAAAACCTTTTGGATTGCCGGGTCCATTGGCGGAAGGTCGGAGAGCGCGATACCCGCACCGGCTGATGCAGCGCCCGCCAGTGCGCCAGTCAGCGGATCCCCGCCTGAGATGGCTGTTGTGGCGGCACCCTTTGCGGCGTTGCTAATTACTTCAACCGGCACGCCGGTGAAACTGGACATATCCCTGAGCAGCCCGCCCAGGCTGGTGGTGGCCGACGTTGCTCCGCCTAAAACACCTGCGTCAATTGCGGCTTCTGTTGCGGTGCTCAGTGCCGAGCTTGCAAGACTGTCGATGCCCTGTGCGATACCTTGACCGATGGCCGCTGTGGCAGCGCCGGCCAAAATGCCCTTGAGTACGTTGCCCTCATTGACGATTGCCGTTGCTGCGCCCGAGATTGCACCGGCATAAACCGGCGGCACCCCGGCCAGCAGCAACCCGAGCGATAAGCCAGGGCCGAAATCGTTTATCAGGTCCCCAAAAAACCCTTTTGAGGTGGGGTTGTACACTGCCGCTTGTTGCAGGTTCCAGTCCGGCTTTGAGGGGTCAATATTGCGCAGCATGTCAAACGACATCGGCAACCCGATTGATTCCCTCAGCCCGAGCGGTACGTAGTTTGAGTCGAGCGTGCCGGCGCTGATCTTGCCGTAACGTGATACGTCCTCGGCCCCAGCGAGCCCTGCGGCCAGTTCAAACTTTTCCTGGTCGGTCAGGCGACGGTCGTTCAGTTCAAAATCCAGCGGCGGCTCATAAATCGGAATTGGTTTGCTGTCGCTGAAAGCCTGATAGGTCGTTTTGGCAGGTGCGCCGGGCTGGTAGCTGTAAAACCCGCCCTCTCCGGTTTCGTTCCAGACCTCTTTAAGATCCGTTCCGTACTGGCTAGAGGCGGTGTTGTCGTAGATGTAGCCCAGCGGCTTGCCGTAGTTTCTATTGATCCAGTCGCCTTGATAATGCCTGTAGTTATAGGCGTCGGGCTCTGAGAGGTTTTTCAGCAACTCGGGCGACTTGGTGGCGGCGTACTCGGTCTGCATCTGCTTGAGCATTGCCGCGCGCTCGGCGTCGGTCGTGCGGCCGGTGTCCCAGCCCACCCCGAACCGCTGCACGTGCTGTTGCCAGATCCGGTTCAGGATGCCTTCCCACACCGGGTCGTCCGTCTGGCCTGGGTAGAGCGTCGTGGGCAGTGCGTCTGTTGCCATATTCAATCCGCAAAAGTAATGTTGGACAGGCTTGATTTATACATTGATTGTCCCAGCCAACGCCGCTGCCCAATCAAACCAGTTCTCAAATTGCGCCGGGATCGGCACCGCTTCGTTGCCAAACAGCCCGATTGCAAGCAGCCCGTCACCCCAGGCTTTCCAGTCCGTCTGCGCGTTTGGTATTTCAAGTTGTTGCTCGGCGTACAACTCCACCATCAGGCACGCCCACGACTCAAACGTGTGGTATCGCGGGTCATATACTTCCGCCTGGGCCATCAGTACCCTCTGACGTCGCCGATGTCTGCGCTCAGCAGCAGCCGGCCAAGCTGATAATCACCGCCTGCCGTGTCCGACACAAACTTCAGCCGCAACTCTCGGCGCTGCTCTTTCATGTCAATTTTGTTGGTGGTTGAGTCAAACACATACGGTGCCGATTCGAAATCGTCTGATTGAGCATAAGGGCGGCCGGTTACGTACAGGCTCATCTCGCCTTCAAGCACAAAGTCAGGCTCCACCCGTTCGAGTCTTAGCCATCGGTTTGCACCTTCCATGCCTGTCTGCGAGGGGCCGCCTGTGACTAAACCGAGTTCGCTTGTTTCAAAATAGCTTTCAATCGCGATGACGTTTTGCCCTTCGATCTCGTCAGTGCCGATTTCATGCTGTAGCACCCGGATCCGATCGGGGGGTGTGGAAAACACGAGCTCTTCGGTGTCTGTGCCGGTTGCCGCCGCAGACATCTCAATCACCTGAGCGTAAATCGCTGTGACCGGCACCGAGAACCCTGCGCCCCCGCCGCCACCCAGGTTTGCGTCACTTGCGCTCAAGACATCTCCGACTACATATCCAGCGCCCACTGACACGATCGTGACTGCCGTGACTGCGCCGCCTGCGACGGTGATGTCTGCGGTGGCGGTCATGCCCGTGCCGCCCGTCAGAGGTACGTCGGTGTAGGACCCGTTTGAGTACAGCGAGCCGCCCGTGATCGCGCCCAGGGTTTTGATGCCGCTGGATGTAATCGCGAGGACCGTGGTGTCATCCGGGATGTCGGTGCCTGTAATCACCAGCCCCACGCTTATTAGCGGGTCATAGGTGTCCGAGTACAAAAACTCACGACCCGACACCACGCCATAAGTCCCGGCGGTAACGGCTGTGACCTCAATCACGGCCCAGTCTGCGCGCACCGGGTAATGGAACACCTGCGAGAAATACCCCGCGCTGCGGCGTGCCCCTGGTGCGCTGCCTGCGTCATACCACGTGTTTTCGCGGACGTTGTAGATGATGGCGTCGTCGCATTCCGTGCTGTTGCCGCGCGGGTAATGCCACCAGATCTCACCAAACCTGGGCACCTTGGTGACCCACACCTTTTGCCGCTGGTTGTAGTTCAGGTTGTCAAAGAAATAGTTCTGGTTCATGTTGTTGGGGATCTCTTTGACCGTCCCGTTATACAACAGGAACCGATCCACCCCGCACCAGTAATAAATGCCGTCATACTCAATGACGCACTGGCTGGACATGATTGAGCTTTGACTGCTGATGATGTCATACCGCCAGTATTGAGCCGGGGTGCCTGTGCCGCCGATAAACGACACCCTGATCAAGCTATCAAGGCTCCAAAACAACCCTGAAGGTGCGTTTGAGCCCCCGCGCACTGGCAACCCTGCAACAATCTTGCCGGCTGCTACGTTGGTTTCGTTTGCGTCTGCGCTGACCCAATCCTGAGCGTTACCGGCGGAGCAGTTTTTGATGAGCCCGTTGTTGCCGAACACAAACACATACGGGTGCAGCACCACCACACCACCTGATACGCTGACGTTGTTGTTGAATGTGGCTGTTGCCGCGCCGGTGCCGCTCGCGTTTTGCGACAGCACGATATTCATCCCTGTCACCGATGCAATCGTGGTGCCTGCGGCCAGATTGGCGCCGGTTACTGACTGACCTGCGGCGATCAATGGGTTTGCTACTGCAATCGTGGCCGCGGTTGATGCTGCGGTCGTGGTGAGCGTATCGGTGAAAACCCCGATCTGGCTCATTGATGTGCCGTTTATGTCTCCGATCAGCACCGGGGTGTTGGTGTCGTTGTCGATCGCGGCGAGGTTCTGCCCTGGGTGGGCGACCAGCGTGTTGAGTCCGGCACCCGCGACGTCATAAAAGCCATCAAACTGCCACAGGTTCAGGGCCGATGCCGTAAACCCTGACAACGTGAAATCACTGATCCCGGCACCGACGCCGTTCTGGTCAATCTGCAAGCGTTGCAGGCCGTCGCTGTATCCCGAAAAGATTGATGTCAGATCGTTTTTTGAGGACACCCAGATGCCGCGTGACGGGCCTTTCATCTCGTTTGAGATGACGCGATAGCCGCCGATCTTGCGCGGCCTGCCTCGCTGGAATCTGACCCATTTCCCGTCATTGTAAAAGTTCTTGTCCAGCACTGTGCCGTCGCGCTGGATACCCGGTAACGTATCAAGGGAAAATACTTTCTGGGTCATGTAAACACCCCACCCGCCACCCCGCCGCTAAATGTGCCGGTGCCGGTAATGGTGAGCCCGGTTGCCGTCAGCCCGAAACGCTTGGTGCCTGAGACTGAGATGCCAAACTCCCCCGATCCGGGCCTGTAAATGCCGGTTGAGACTTCTGACGAAAAATTCAACGCCGGCGCGCCCGCCGAACCGTTCACCATTGATAACGACAGCGCCCCTGCGGCGATCGTGTTTGCATTAAACAGATTCACCGAGTCACACAGCAACGTCACCTGCTGGCTGGCCGGGATCACTGCCGTGGCCGCGCCGGATACGTTAGTGGTCAGCGTAATCGTGTAGCCTGCGCCTGTGCCGTCAGTCTGGTTGGTGACGTAATAGACCTGAATCGTCTGCGGCAAGATCACCGTCACGTTGCCCGAGAGCGTGCCGGTAAATTTGAGGATCGTGTTTGACGCCTCTGATGCCGTCAGGGTGTAGGTCCCTGATGACACCGCCTTGGTGAGCTGCGAGAAATTGAACTGCGTGCTCTTGCCCAGGCCGACCGTGTAAAACGCCGTCCCTGAGCACACCACTACGCACGAGTCTCCCGGCTGCAAGGAGATCGATGCTCCGCCGTTGATGAGGTTGCCGCCTGATGTTGCGATCGCCAGGGTGCCCGTTCCGCCGTTCCTGACCAACATAAACCAGTCATTGCCAAGTGTGGCGGCTGCGGTGAGGGTGAGCGTGCCGGCTCCGCTTGTCCACACGTACGCACTGGCACGATCCGCGGCCAGCGCGGTGTAATCCGACGAAAACGTCGTGACGCTGTGTGCCGAGTTCAGCGTGGCGCTGATTGCCTTGAGTCCGTACCCTGCGAGCGTTGCTGCATCAGCCGATGATGTCCCGACACCGAACGCGATATTTCCCCAGGTGCCGGCTTCGGTGGCGTTGGTTTTGACGTAGATGTATTTCGCCTCACCCGCGGCGATGGTGATGATTGTCCCGGCGCCGTAATCTTTGACGGTGAAGGTCTGCGCGCCGACGTTTCGGATAAGGGCGTCTTGCCCGACCGAGGTTTGATTTGCCGGCGGCATGGTAAGCGACAGCCCGCCACTTGATGCGGTGACGTCCATGATTCGCGCCGCCACGTCGCCCGTGTCGTTGCCGTTCAGAGGCCACTCAAGCGTTGTGTTGGCGGCAATCGTAAAACTGCGATACGACACATCGGTCGGCTGGATTACGTTGCCTGAAAACGGCGATACAAAGCTAGTCATAACGACCTCAAACGAGTGTTAGGCATCTCTGACGACAGCCTGCCGATCGCCAGTTCGCGTCAAATCTTCTGTCTTCAGCATCTCTACCGCTGATTGATATTGCGCCGACCACATCTGTATGCGTTCATCGTTTTTGAGGAACGGCATCGCCTGCAAAAGCGTTCCGTACAGCATGGCCTGCGGGGCATACTGCGTGAACCAGTTGCTCTGATTGGTTGAATCAAGCGGCTGCAAGCGCTCGTAGTACAGCACCTCAAACGTATAATCGTCGTCCGGGGTGGGCGCCACCAGCCAGTGCGTGTAGTCGTAGTCGCAATAAAACGCGGGTACGTCGGTCTGCGTGGGGTCGGGCCAATACTCGCGCAGGTACTCATACTTGCGCAGCAGCACAGGCCGTCGTTTGCCCGCGACGGTGATGTTCATGGACACCGTTTTGCGCCAGCGCGCGGGCTTGTCAATTACATTCACGCCTTGCGTCATGGCGCTTGAGGCAACGGCGATATTGCCAAGGAACTTGATGTCGGCCGCAAGCACCTGCTCAGCCAACATGATAAATTGCGGAATCTTGTCGAGAGTGGCCTGATCCGTGCGTTCCAGATAAGTTTCCACGTCGTTGACGAGACTATCGTAGGTCATTACTGCGGCGACGGTCATGAAGGCCCCTCGTTGTTACACGCCTAATTTTAGGACGTTTTCATGTCATGTGACGCGCTTCCATTCGGGCTTATTTACCCCGCGGCTGAAGTGTGGCGCGTCGTAAAGTTTGACGCCGTTACCACCCCAGCTATTGAGCGGGTGCAGGCCCTCCCAATACGCCCCCAGCGGGGCCAGGATGCTTTTGTCTGACACCAGTTTTCCATCCAGGAAAATGTTCAGATCAATCGCCAACCGCTTGAGATGGAGCGAGTCCATCGTCTTGGTGCGCCCGGTCTTCATGTAGATTTCCTGCTGCTCCGGGGTGCGATAAAGCTCGCCCGCCGTCACTACAAAGCCCAGTTCTGTGGCCCGCTGAATCAGGTGAGTGACATCCAGCAAGAACGCCGCCTGTTGCGCCACCATGCTCATTTGTCGCTCCTGATCTGGGCCAGTTTTTCCACACACCTTGATCCAAAGTACGCTCCGAACACGATGATGCCCCACTGCCCCAGCAAGGACACATACGCCTCATTCGCGTTGTACCCGAAAGCCGACATCATCGAAAACAAAAAGTAACCCGCGAAAATTGCAATCAAACTCAACGGTCGGATGTTCTTTGACAACCAGGAGTCTGATGACATGTCCGTTTGCCAGCGGGTGCTGACGTTGTTGTCCTCGTTCTTGATGAGATCAGAGGCAATCTTGAGTTCTTCCAAGCCGAGTTTTTTCTCTTCCAGGCGGATCTTGAGCAACTCCTCTTCGTGCTCAAGTTCGTACTGCTTCAGCTTGGTGAGGTCCTGCGTGCTCAATGGCTCGCGAAGATCCACGCCGGTTTTATCCAGCACCCAGTCTTTGCCCTTGGCGACTGCGGCGTTCGCCAACAACCCAAGCCCCTGAGACAACAACCCCGCGACAAACGGTGGAATCATGCTTTGTCCTGTTTGTGATCCAGCTTTTCAAATATCTGCTTGAGGATGGATTTAATCTCAGCGATGTCCGCTCGGTAGTCGTCTTTGGCAACATACTCGCGCGGGATCTCTGCCAGGGTGTCCTCAAGTTTTTGCAGCTTTCTGGTCAGGCTGTTGAACACAAACACCCCCAGGAAACCAGCAAAGCTCACCACCGCATTGAACAATTGCTGGTTATCCATCACAGAGACTCAGACGTTATGCATCTTTCAGGCATCGCTTGATTCCTCGATTTCGGGCTCCGGCAGTTGGCCTTTGGCCTCTTCGTGGATGCTGTTGATCAGGTTCGCCACATCCACAAAAGGACGTGTTCCCAGATACCCCAAAACCGCATTGATCAATTCAACTGACAGAGACAACTTTTGCATGTGAGACTCCATAATGAGTGTGCTTAATCTTTGTTTTTACCAAGCGCGATTGTGTCATCGCCTTTGGTGACCGTAACGTTACCATCTGTAACATCGACCCGCATCGGCTCTTTCTGGTCCAGCCGGTCAATCAGGTTTTGGATCACCTGAAACTCCGGCTTTTCCTGCTTGGCTGCGGTCCCCTTCCTGAGCACGTATCGAACTATGTGCATAGCGCCGGAAGCAGAAATCCTAAGGATGTTACAGGAAGTCCACGAGATGCGTCTGGCCGCATAGGCCGGAATCTAAGTGTTTAGTCTATGGTTGACCCGCTTTAGGGAATGCTGTAAAGTGACACCTAATCAGATTACAGAAATGGGGGAAGAAGATGGGCGATAAAGAGCAGTTCGGGGCGTTCATCCGGCGCAAGCGGGAGGAGAAGGAACTCGGTCTGCGGGAGATGGCGAAGAAAATCGGGATCAGCCCGACCTACCTGTCCAAATGCGAGCGAGACGAGTTTCCGCCACCCGCCGAGGACAGGGTGCGGGCAATCGCAAAGGAACTCGGTTGCGATGTTGACGACCTGCTGGCAAGGGCGGGTCGGGTGTCCAGCGACATTTCGGACATCATCAAGCGTCACCCAGTGCAACTGGCCGCGCTGCTGAGGACCACGAAGGGCATGTCGGCCGATGACATCAATCGGCTGGCCAGTGAGGCGGAAAAGGTAAAGAAAAGGTAACGGCCCAGGCTGCCCGTAATGCCGGTGAGTATGCCGATCAGCGCCATCGCGGCTGTGGATACCAACCCCACAACCGGCGTCAGCGCCTCAGCCGGCAAAATAGTTGCTGCAAACACGCCAACACACACCAAAAACACAATAAGCAAGATCCCATACTTGCCGATGAATTTGCTGGCGACCTCTTTAGCAGACGCCTGCGCCTCAATCAGCTTGATCTGGTCCTCGACCTTTGGTGTGTCGTCCACGTTAAAGCCAGGGCGGCGGGAGCGCCGCATCAACAGGGTTTTTCTGAAGGTCAATTTGACTCGCCAATCCGGCTGTCATCGAATCAACCTGCTCCTGACCCAACGCCTCAACCACCCAGCCCTGTACCTGCTGCGGAGTCAGTTGATCGTAAGGCGTAAAGTCACCAGTCGGCGCCGGGACTGCAACGCTGCCGTACACGCTAGCGTTGTAGTCCCCATCGGATGCGGCATAGACCCAATTAACCATAAACACTACATTCGTCAGGCCATCTTCCATCAACTTGACGTCCAGTACCGGAAAACTCCACGAATAAACGATTGTCATATTGTGCTCCTTAGCTTGTGACTGCCTTGATTACTGCGAAGTTGAATACCGGCTGCTCTGTCGTCGTGCCGCCAGTCGTCGCAAAAGTGATTCTAAAACTACCCGCCGCCACCGCAGTCACGTGAATCATGTACAGATCGGTGCCGGACTTTTGACAGACCTTTACCACGTCCGTTGCAGCAACCTTGTTGTTGGTCACCGTGAACGATTGCCATGTAGCCGTACCGGCTGCGCTGACCAGCGTGATGGCGCCGTTGGTCTTGTCTAGCGTCACGCCGGTTGTGCGCGAGGTTGTCTGTGTTACCGCGCCGCCTGAGCCTGTGCCGTAGCCTAGACCGCCCGTGCTGGTCACCAAAACGTCGCCGGTCGAAGTGATCGATAACCGCTCGGTGTTATCGGTGCCTATGGCTACCACGCCTGGATAGTTATTCCATAACCGTACAGCAGAGCTGTAAAACCCTACATAGCCATAAGCAGCGGCGTTTGATGGGTTGCGCATGTAGATAATCGCGCCGGGGGACCCCACCGTCCCAACCATGTCAATCGCGTATCCCCAACCTAGCGTGTTGGTTGGCGATGAGGTTCCAATCCCAAGGTTTCCAGCGGTGCTAATCGTTGCCTTGACCGAGTTATTGGTAATGAAGTTCAGATTGTGGTTGGTGTAGGACCCAATGTGAGGCACGTTGCTAAGCAACTGAAGCCGCAGATACCCAGTGCCATCGGTCACATCAACATACGCGTTGGCAGGACCCGTGAATCGCGCAACAGCTGTGGATGCGGTGGAAACATCTAGCCGATATGATGGGGATGCAGTACCAATGCCGACGTTGCCCGCAAAATATCCGTTACCGTATACGTTCATCTGTACGCCGGTAGCCGCACCGTTGCCGTCTCTAAAATTAACGGTTCCAAGGTCAAGATACGTCGTGCTCCCGGCGCCCCCTAAGTTTCGAATAGCGCGAGTATCATTGAGATAGTACGAAACGCCGCCAGTGCCGGACGATCTAATTGGGCCGTCAACATCTAGTTTGTATGTAGGCGATGCAGTACCAATGCCGACGTTGCCCGACGAGTCAATCCGCATGCGCTCTGATGCGCCGGTTAGCCAAGCCCAATAATTGCTTCCGCCATCGTAGAATTGTCGAATGTTGGCTTGCCCGTCAGACAGGACGATGTAGTTACTAGCGGTACGAATATCCAACCCGCCCGAGTTGCCAGTGTAGGACCCAAGGATGACGTTGTGACTTCCTGTGGTAATCGCGCTGCCGGACAAATATCCAAGAAATGTACTCTGGCCGCCTGTGGTGACCGCGTAGCCCGCCTGATAACCGAGCGCTGTGTTGCTATAGCCGCTTGTGCTTGAGTAGAGCGACTCTCTACCGATTGCGACGCTTAAAGTTCCGGTAGACGTTCCAGACGCGCCGCGTAATGCGTTAAGCCCCAACGAGTCATTGCTTCCGCCTGTTTGATAGAATTGCGACTGGTAGCCAAGCGCAACACTAGATCCACCAGTGCTGTTTGAATAGAGCGCCTGACGACCCACCGCAACCTGATTACCGCCACTTGTATTGCTGTACAACGCAAGTGCGCCAAGCGCGGTGTTGTTGCCGCCGCCGAGGTTCGAATACATGGCCTGAGAACCGACCGCCACATTGACTGCACCAGTTGTGTTGGTCAGCAGAGCTGCTTGTCCAATTGCGGTATTTGACGCCCCGGTTGTATTCAGCGCAGCTTGATATCCGACCGCTGTATTGTTTGCTGCCGTGCTGACAGCGGCAAGGGCACTCGCCCCGACCGCAGTATTCAAAGAGCCCGTCGTGTTTGCCGCCAACGCACTTGCGCCAACTGCGGTGTTAGATGCCACCGCACCAGCACCACGGCCTACCGTGATCCCATAAACGGTCAAATCAGTGCCGCTATAAAGCAGGTTTGCGCTGTCTTGCAGCAAGCCAGAGGCGCCTGCATACGTTACCCGGCCCGACGTCAAAGACGACAATTGCAACGATGCCCCTGCCACCGTTCCCGTGAGCGTGGGGCTTGCCGCACGCACTACGTTGCCCGTACCCGTGCTCGACACCCACTCCGGTGCAGTCGCGCCAGCATTGACTTGCAACACCTGGGCGGCAGTGCCGAGGCTGAGGAACGTCGTTGTGCTTGCGCCGGATTGATACGGCACCGAGCCAGCAGCGCCGCCTGAGAGGTTGGTGGCGGTGGTGCCGCCGCTTGATGCGTCAGCAATCACAAAAACGTTGCCACTGTTGTCTTTGGCGTAGAGCTTTTTGTCGGTGATGTTGATTGCCAACTCGCCATTGACCAGATTGCCGGCCGTGGGGGCCGCCGAGGCGGTTGTGCTGTAATACAACGAGATTGGGGTGTAACCCGTTTGTGCCATATCAATGCCCTCAGAATGTTCCGCCAGCGACACCGCCGGAGAAGTTGGCTGTCCCTGAAACATCAAGTTTATACGCCGGCGACGACGTTCCAATACCGACGTTGCCCGACGAATCAATTCGCGCGCGCTCTGATGCCCCGGTTAACCACACCCAAGCATTGCTTGCACCAAGATAATATTGTCGAATATTGGCCTGTCCATCAGACAGCACGATGTTATTGCTAGCGGTACGAATATCAAGGCCGCCCGAGTTGCCGGTATACGCCCCGATCACTACGTTGTAGTTGCCCGTTGTGATTGCGTTGCCAGCGGTGTACCCGAGTAGAGTGTTCACACCGCCTGTTGTGACTGCATACCCAGCTTGGTAGCCAAGCGCCGTATTGCTCGAACCGCTTGTGCTTGAATAAAGTGATTCTCTGCCAATCGCAACGCTTTGCGTGCCGGTAGATAACCCTGACGCCCCGCGCAGTGCGTTCAACCCTAGAGCGTCGTTGCCCCCGCCAGTTTGAAAATACTGAGAGTGATAACCGACCGCAGTGCTTGATGCGTTTGTTGTATTTGAATAAAGCGCTTGTCGTCCGATTGCAACTTGGTTGGTTCCGCTCGTATTGCTGTATAGCGCGAGCCCACCAACAGCAGTGTTATTCCCGCCGCCAAGGTTGGAAAACATCGCCTGCGAACCAATTGCCACGTTTACCGCACCGATCGTGCTTATCGCAGCTTGGTATCCAATAGCCGTATTGTTGTTTTGGTTGGTGCTGGCGGACAGCGCACTCGCCCCGACTGCGGTATTAAACGTACCTATCGTGTTTGACGCTAAAGCATTTGCGCCAACTGCCGTGTTGGATGCAACTGCCCCCGAACCACGACCGACCGACACGCCATTCACCCCAAGGATTGCGCCATCAAACGTCAGCACGCTGCCCGTGGTTACGACTTTAGACCCGTTCAGATAAGCCACACCATTGGCCGTGCCCCCCGTCAACGTCAGGCTGCTGCTGATTTGCGCGGTGCCGGCAACATCTAATGTTGCCCCAGGCGATGCGGTCCCTATGCCTACGTTACCGCTGGAATCTATACGAATCCCACGAGCCGAAGTGCTCCACTGACCAATGACCAGTGCGCCGGTATCAAATGACGTTCCGCCATAAATGATGGCGTGATCATTGAGCTGAACCAGTGGGTTGAAACTGCCTGCCGTGCAACGATTAAGAAAACGGTATGAGTACGTATCTGATGTGTCGCTCAGCCGCAAAATTGGGCTTGAAGACGCGCCCGCGCCTTGTGCAATATGCACTTTTGCGGTTGTAGATGGGGCAGACAGGCCAATTGCCACCTGCGCCGAGTTCAATATCCGCATGACCTCCGTGCCGCCATTAGTTCCAACTTGGAAAATAATGTCCGATCCGGTCGTGCCTGCCGCAGTCGTTGGGCGAAGTTGTAGTGCCGCTGTAGTCGTTGTCCCGCCACAGATAATTGCTATTCTGGGCGCCGTAATCGTTGGGCTCGTCGCCCGCACTACGCTCCCTGTTCCAGTATTCAACGTCCAGACTGGTGCGCTGCCGTCTGACGTCAGCACATAGTTTGCCGCGCCGATTGCTAGGGTGGTTGTGGTGCTGGCGCCGGATTGATAGAGCAGCGATCCGGCCGTCCCTCCTGCTATGTTGGTGGCTGTGCCTACGGTGACTGAGCTCGGGTCTGTCCATTGCGGGGCTGTGCCGCTGGATGTCAGCAAATACGTGCTCGCCCCGATCGCGAGTTTGGACAGGGTTGTTGATCCTGACGCATAAAGCGTGTCACCCGCGGTGTAAGAGGTGAATCCCGTCCCACCCAGGGACACCGCCACCGGAGAGGTGAGGCTGAACTGCGATCCGGTCAGCGTGAGCCCGGTGCCCGCGGAGTAAGTCCCTGCTCCCGAAAACTGCACGAACACCACCGGGTCAGTGCCAACCGTTGTGACTGGATTGGTCTGCACCCAGCCCGTATTTGCGTAAAGCGTACCGTTCGACACAAACGTAAAGTCGCCGCTGGCAATCTCGGTTGCGGTGTCAAAGTCTGTTGCCCGCGTGAGTACGGTGCCGCCTGTGGCCCAGGTATAGATGCCGTTGTTGGCCTGGGTGGCTTCGTTCTTGACGAGCACGCGGTCGCCGTTTTGCAGGCTGTACCCGTCCAACGTGGTGAGTGCCACCCCGAGCGTGAGCGTAGCGCCGATCCCGGCAGTGCCGTTGTTGTACGTGACGCTGCCGCCGGTGATCGATGCCAAGGTTCCGGTGGTCGCTGCCGCGCAGGATGCGTGGACATGCAGCCCTTCTGCCACGGCATCCACATATTGCTTGGTTGCCAGTTGCAGCGCGCTCACCGGGTCTTGAGTCACCGCCACGGATGTGAGCCCGCCCAGCGTGAGCGACGATGCTCCCAGGCTGATGGATGTGGTGCCGATCGTGATGGATGAGTTCGCCAGATAGGCGTTTGCGATCGGCGTTGCGTTCCAAGTGCCGGATGTGATCGTGCCGGTGGTTGTGAGGCTTGCACTACCTGCGAGCGGCGAGGCCCCTACGGTGTTGTAAGACACCGTTTTTGCGGCCGATCCGTTGAAGGTCGTGCCTGATGCGTCACCCGCGCCGCCGTTGTTGAACGTGACCGCGTTGGTGGTGTTTGCAGTGATCGTCCCCGAGGCGCCGAGGGCTACCGTCGTGCCGTTAAAGGTCACGCTTGAGTTGGTAAGCGACGCGTTGCCAATGTTGGACAGCGTGTTGCTTGAGCCGCTGATGGTTTTGTTGGTCAGGATCTCGCTGCCGGCAAGGGTGGCAAGCGTGCCGGTTGTTGGCAGTGTCACCGTGGTGGCGCCGGTCGCGGTGAGTGCGATCGCAAACGCGCCTACCGTTGAGAACGCATCTGCCGTTGAGATCGCGCCACCGAGTGTGATGGTGTAGGCGTTATTGACCCCGGTGCCACCGCTGGCCGCGTTCAGGATGCCGCCGAGCGTGATGTTGCCCACACTTGCCACTGCCGGCGTAAGCCCTGTGCTGCCTGCGCTGAACGATGTAACCGCGCCGGTGAGCGCGAATTGTTTCCATGACCCTGACGCGTATCCGTCAAAGGTCTGCGTGTCCGTGTTGAATCTGAGTTGCCCGTCTGCGCCCGCGGGTTGCTGCGCCGTCGTCCCTGACGGAACGATCATCGCCGCTGTGCCGGGGATCGTGGGATTGGCTGACAGGCTCAGCGTCGGGTTACCACTGCCGTTCCCGTTGGCGACGTTGATCTGATTGGCGGTGCCAAGGATTTGCACGCCCGCAATCGTTGAGCCGCCCACCACTGACAGCATGCCGGTGCCGCCGATATTGGCGATTGACGCGGCCAGTCCGGTGAGTTGCACTGTTGGGTTGCCCGCAACCCCGTCACCGTTGGAAACGCTGATTCCGGCCCCAGACGCCACGATCTGCCGGGAGGCCACAGTAGCACTGCCAGTCTTGACGATC
>Ga0315909_10002197_pt1 | contig 25346 bp, 26 predicted proteins | sample LakEriMetagenome_11_FD_203527 | JGI IMG/M metagenome (GOLD analysis project Ga0315909, IMG submission 203527) | Freshwater fungal communities from buoy surface, Lake Erie, Ohio, United States - Buoy 2 MA125 | ecosystem: Environmental > Aquatic > Freshwater > Lake | place: USA: Lake Erie, Ohio...
ATGGTTAAAAACCATAGGAAGTTTAGATATAGATGAGTTAAACAAAATTTGCAAGATGTTTGTATTGATGCCGACGAACAATGATTTTAAGATACCGATAGAGAATACTCAAAAAAACGAGGATGAAATTAAGAAGATCATGGAATTAGAGGGATTCATTTACATAAATTAATAATTATAAACACATAAACAATTTACAAAATAAATTACAATAATACATAAATGAACAACATAACAATTTATGTATTAAAACTGGCAAATGCGCCCTATGATTTTTTCATATATCCGCGAATGAGTGTCATGAACAATTGTTCGGAAGCCGACATAATTACAGAATGCGGATGTCTCTATCGGGACACAATTAAAACCCATCAAATATTAAAAATACAAGAAAGTTATTGGAATGAAATGCCAAGAAACGTGGATGGAATCGTTTTAACATATATGCATTATCACGGAATAGACAAAGTCAGGGGCGGCAGTTTTTCTAAAGCTGTTTTGTCGGCGGCGGAAAAGGAGTTCATATCCGACCGAATCAAATTCATGTTCTACAATTTGGAAGAAAACGCAACAAAGACAAATGAAATTCACAATTTTAAAAATGAATTCAAGAATCATCCGATAGAGAATCTCCAAAAAATGTTGAATCAATTAGAAGATGAAATCACCAAAATGAAATTGGCGCATACAAATATGCTAAATTACTATCCAAAAGCAACACCGGAAGACGTAAAACGACTCAAATATTTGATCAAAACTGCGTGTGACCCCAATAGAGATTGGCATTTTTTAAAAATTTTGCCTAATTATCATGATATGATGGACCGACTGCGACTTACATATGAACAATATGTGAAATATGTGGAAGACGCCTCCACAAATTTAAGTAAAGTTTCCGATAATTTGAATGAAATATTTTATGCAGTGCCCAAATTGTATTTTGATTCGCGAGTTATAGAATCAGAACGCGCTCGTCTGAAAGACGACAATAAAAACAACGATGAAAAAATGTTCAAGGCGATAGAGCTGATGATCTATACACTTATAAATAGGTCGGACGAATTCAAATTTGATGCGGGAAAAGGATGGAAGACCCACGAATTAAAATGCGAAATTATTCACGATTTATTGAAAAAGAACTTCCAGTAGAAGGGACTGGATTAGTAGTAAAAGTCGTATTAGTTGTGCCAGACACAGAATTTTTAACGCCGGTTATTATGGTAGACGTGAAAGTGTCTATATTACCATAACTATTAATTGGCACATAATGTATGCTAATTTCATATACAAACCCTGGCGATAGAGACAATCCGAGATTGCTTACATTCAATTTACCAATTTCAATTTGTCCGTTGAAAGACCCATTACCTGTTTTGCCATTTATTTGTGACTCAAATGTAATGACTGGAGTAGTATTAAGAGCAATATCTGACCCACCATAAGATACTGATACACTTATATTCTCATTGGGGATTGTGACAGCAAATGTGCCGCTCACATCAGTAGAACTGGAAGTGCCGGAAACCCTAAGACTTAATGGCGCGGAAAACGTAAAAATTCCATAATTTACATCAATCGCGGGTCCAACAAAAATAGTGAATAAAAATGGATCATTGCCAAAAACATCTGAATTATTAGTGTGTGTCCATGTGATTTTATTTTCAACATTACTAGTGGCATAGGTATTAGATATCAAATAATTGTACAAAGGCACATTGGGGTCCAATTGAAGATAAAATGGCGCACCAGGAATGCCGGCCGATGTACTAAGTGTTGGACAATAGTCATCCGTTATATTTGCAGTTCCCGTACCATTTTGTAATGCTAAAATTTGCGATTGCGAATAAGTGCGGCGCTGAGATGCCCCTTTTACAATCTGTGTCCATGCCTGTTTTTTAGTCAAGGACACATTGCTAGATTTGTTATATTTAAGAATTTCTATTTTGCGCCGCATATCAAGTTCATATTGTGTTAGAGGCAAACCAGTTGTGGCATTTATTTTTACATAGGGATTATTATTAGAAGTATCATATCTGCCTTTTATATTGTCCAATAATGTTTGTGGTTCTAAATTCTGTTTTATGCGCGAGCGATAATTGAGACAAAATTGGTCAGTCATTATTTATATTAGAATTAGACGTTATTTTTGTAAAATTGTGACGACAAATAATAATAGTATCCGGAAGAAGGCGCAGTGGACGAATCACTGGTGCTAGTGGATGGTCCAGCAGTGACAATCTGATTGATCTGGAAAACATTGAGAGCATTGTCATGATATCGCAAATCAGACAATTTACCGGCAAATCCGCCATTTTGGCACACAAACACGCTGCCATAGTTTTGTCTGGGAATGAATTCAAGGTCCATGCGATTGGTCAAAACACCATTGATATAAACATCTAAAATGCGATTCTGAATGCGAATAATGACGTTTGTCCATTTTTTATGCGGAATATTGCCAATGGTCAAGGTTGACTTATTGCTGCCAGCTCCAGAAGCAACCGATCCATTGCTTTCCATAGTGTCCATATTAATAATTAATGAAGACGTGCCTGCAGTAGACGTGCCTGCAGTTGTATCAGTTTTAACAAACAATCCGGGAGATTGCGTTACTGCTTCATCACCTTTAAAAATGCCTTTGTTAAAAATATGATGTTCGGTTGCGTTAGACTCTCCATTCAAAAAGAGCCAAACACTGTAGGTAAATTCAATGCCAGTGGTCTGATTCTCAGAAAATTTTACAAGAGGATTGCTGGTGCGTGAATCCTGTGATATTTCAATGGCCTCGTTTCCGTCAATCTGTCCTTTTACTAAATAAGGAGATCCCGATGGTGAAAGAAAATAAGACAAAATAATTGTGCCAAGACGAAACAATAACATGAATCCAATTAATGCAATAATGATAAATGCAAATTTGGCAACAATCGTGTTGGATTCTAAAAACTCGGAACTTGCATCTACTGCACTTTTTGATGAAAAATCTCCCACGGCATTATTCAATCCAGTTTTAGCTTCAGCAATTGAGTTTGAAATATTTTCAAGGCCACTTGATATGCCTGCTATTCCTGGAATACCAGACGTGCCTTCTGGTTTTGGTTCTGGATTTGGTTCTGTATTTGGATTCATATTTACAATAGTATAAATATAAATGATATTTAATTTGCTGCATTAATTTTAAAAATACGAGACATAAATGGAATTTCCGGATTAATAATACTATTATAATATCTAAAATCAGCTAAATATGCTTTAAAATGTGAAAATTTAATGGGATTTGTGGGGGAAGGGGGGGCAATTGACACACTAATAGATTTCATCAATTTGGAATCAATATAAATGTGAATGTTTGCATTATCTACCGTCACAATCACGTTTGTCCATTTGCCAATTGGGAAATTATTGACAATTTTTATGGTTTTGTAACTACTTGCACTATCTGTATAATCTAAAAACAACTTTGTCAAATCATCTTTATCTAGTCTAAGTCCAATGTTTTTGCCGTGATTGATGTCAGTCCATGCGTTTTCAAGCGGCCCACTGTCTACATTTCTGTAAAATAAATAATATTTTTTAATATAATCAGTATCAATATTATCTGGAACTCCTTCTACTAAAACATTCACAGAATAAGAATAAATTGCAGATTCCGGTTTTTGTGCAGTGTTAAATTCAAGATCATTCACGTCTTTTTTTAAATTGACTTTGCTAGCAATCAAACTGGTTTTTGAGCTGTCCTTGGTAAAATATAATACATACAAAACAATTAATATTATTATAAAAAAAAATCCCAAATACACATAAGTTTTATTCATTATATATATTTCTTATTTTATTTAACCAAGAATGGGTAAGTTGTATGCGTCTTGCCCATCGGATTTGAAATTCATTGACACTGCATAATTACCCATGAGATTTTTAAGCGGATTTTCGCCATTGCCGGCCAAATAATTATTCCATGCAGTTTGAGGATCTGTGGGAGTAATAGTGCGAGTGAATTTTGCTAAATAAGTTTTGAATGGAGTTGCGCTGAAATTCACGGGACTTGTCAGAGATGGTGTTTCAATGGTAGCATCTTTGATTGACTTAACTAACTTTCCATTCAAGTACACGTCAATATAACTATTGTCAACACTGACAATTACATGTTGCCAGGTTTGAAGGGGGAAATTGTCGGTTATTTGCACATTTGTTGAAGTATTTGCGTCTTTTTTATTGTATTCCAAAAACAGACTTGGTGTGTTATTATTTCCCATTTTCAAGCCAACATTTTTGTTTTTGATTGTTATATCTGCCGGAGAAGGAGAATTTTCGGGTGATCTTCCCGCAGTTTTTGCGTCTCTAGAAAAGAAATACTTGCCCTTAATTGATGCATCATTGGATCCATAAACATAAGTCCACAGCTCAAAAGAATATTTTGCAGACTCGGGTTTTGACAATTTATCAACAGCAATGTCAGGTTGTTTTTGCTGCAAATCTATCTTTGAAGCTAAAGAGTCTTTTCCGTCCATGAAGTAAAAAATAGTATACAAAAGAATTATAACAGCAACTCCTAAAAATATAAATGTGGTGTCCATGCTTATATATTTTTACAACATAATTTATTGCGTTTGTGCGTTTTCTCTATCGGCGCACAAATATTAGCATTAATATAAATGAATTCTTCTGAGATAAATGATGTCCGATCCTCCTCTCAATTCCGAGGATTCAGTTTTTCTAAACATAAAAAAACAGACGTTAAAAATGCGCTAATTGACAACATACTAAAAAGCAAAATAGAACAGGCATGTCATTGGAGCGCCGAACTCGTTTGCGCCGGTCATTATCTAGACTTATGGGAAATTATTCTCTATTATTGCGCAAAACACATCCATGTTGGAAATCCCAAACTCATATGTTATTTAGAAAAACGTTTCCTCTGTTTTAAAGACATTATTACATCAGGCAAATTTTTAACTGAGCTGGATTTGCGCAATAATGAAACCATTCGCGGAATATTTGCAGAAGTCGTGAGCATTCTATGTCTATCTCCAAAAAAACACAGTTTTGAAGTGATTAAAATTAACCGTGTGGAAGAGTTTGACATCACTCAAATGACCGAGCGACTTAAAGCCCCCAATGTGAATTTTATTACCCCCATTTTCAAAGACGAAGACCCCAAAGAAATCTTCATACCCATGAACGAATTTGCCTATAATATTTCCTATTCCAAACGCAACACGGTTTTTGCGTGCTATTGGATTGAATGGATCATTGAGTTTGAAGCCATCTGTAAAAAACGCAAGGAGAAGTGTTTTTGTGTCCGGCGCCCCTTCGTGAATGTAGAGACAAAATTCTCACGCGACTTAGTATGGATTATATGGGACACGTTATTTTATTATGTGAAAGAGCGGCAGTCTGCTTTTCTAGAGAAGATCATGCAGTCTTTATTCACGCTTTTTTGCCTACATTATACAAATGCGTGTTGCAAGAAACGACGATACATGTTGTATTTTGCAGTGTCTCTTTGCACAGAGACGGTGGATTCTGCGGTAGAACTTATTGCGGATAAACGCAAGGTGGAGTTGGCAATAACAAACATCAGTGATATTTATTGTCAAATTAAAAAGAATGAGGAAAGTCCGAAAACCGACTATTTGTTTTCAGGCCTGGATCAAAAAAACACATTTGCAAAATCAATGGAAAGAATGAATATTATGAACTCACTTACTATGAATGCCATGAATGACACAGGAGATCTGGATTTTTCATAAAGTGTCGGTCATTTTCTTGGGTTCATAGAGATAGAGCGAATTGCCTCTGTAAAAGAAATGCAAAACTTCTTTAAAACGTTTATACAAAAATTTACTAATGAAATCAATAGTGAATGGCAGAATGGCAAAAATTGTCAATAGTCCACCAATTTTTACAGCCGACATTTTGCTATATTGTGTATAAATGCCAAACGCCATTATTAAATAAATAATAACATAAACAAATATTAACATTTTGTTAATATACAAAACAAGCGCTTGGTCTTCAAAGAAATAAGTATCTGCCCGACTAGCCACATTTGCATCACTTTCTAAATTTTGTATTTTTTTCACCAAATCCGAATTGGCTTGTTGCAATGCAAAATTTGCTTTAGGTGGTTCATTTATTGCTGGTGCTGGTGGCGCTGGTTCTAATACTGACAGTTGTGTTGGTCCAGGCGCTGCCGGGCCAGGCACTTGCAATGGTGGTATTTGTCCTGGCAATGGTGGTATTTGTCCTGGTGGCACTTGCACTGATCCTAATAAATTAAATGCGGATCCAATGTCAATAAATCCTTCCAAACCAAAGGCAACTGAGTCATTTTTACACAAAAGATTCAAATCTTTATCTCTGAATAAGAGAGAATGCATAAAATCGGACATTCTATATGTTATGCATTTATTGTTATTTATTTATAAATTCCATAATTGTCAAATTCACTAGCAGTAAATGCTGAAGCATTTGCCGAAGAGTTGGCAAGATTCATGTTGTTAAATGTCTCGGGCACTTTACATGCTAGCAACTCAAAATCATAATTGGCAACAGCTCCACAGCCATTTGCCGCGCCTGGTTCTGTATTTGCCGCGGGAGTCGGAGATGCAGCATTTTTCCACTCAAATGTGCCATCAGCTTTGGCAAAATATTTATAATTTATGCTATATCCACTTGCCATGGTATCAGCTGTTGCCGGCGGCTTATTGGGCACACAAATGTCATATTTTTTATTATAACTATGATCTGGCTGGCAACCTTTATTGCCAGCAACGCTCAATAGGTCGCCACTCTTCACATTAGCATCCATGTCTTTATTAATTTCATCCTGCGATTTGGCAGCAGGATCTCTTAATACTACCTGGTTAAAATCCATATTGTATCGGCGCTTAATGTCAATGTACAAATAAATGCAATAAATCAGACCAACTGAAATTATAATAATATTTGCAATTTCTAATACAATTACTGGAACAATTTCCATATTTTTCAACATTTTTATTCCTAAATATGCTAAAATTATTAAAACAACAATAAACAACATATAATTGTATGCCTGGTTTTTGGCAGTAACACTATCGGTCAACTCAACCATGCGGCGTTGACCAGTATATGCATTGTCAATTGCACCTTTTCGTGCCTCGAGACGAGCTTTTTCTCTATTAACAATGTCCAAAACTTCTTTTTGATACGTTAGAGTTGGAATTATGCTATTGTTGGCACTATCAACTGCATTATCTAAAGCCAAAAAATTTGCATCATTTTCATTAGATCCCGCATTCAACATTGCGCGTTGTATCCCTAAAATTCCGCTTATATCTACCCAATAACCGTTATTGAAATTTTCTATTGACATATATATATTACGATGACATAAAAATAGCAGTCATTAATAATGTGGCAATTGTCAACGTGCTAACAATGTACAAATTGTTGTGTTCTATCAAAAGAGTTTGTTTGTCTTTTAATAAAGCAGGCACAAATGATCGGTCTTCTTTGAGTGTGTATATTTCGGTATTGCTTGTAAAATCGTATTTAATATGATCAGAAATAATTTCATTTCCACTCATGTCCAAATACAATTGATTAATTTGAGAAACATTGTTTGAAATGTCAACAACATTTTTATTAACTTGATTTTGACTATTTATATATGAAACATAATTTGATTCAAAACGGTTAATTTGATTGTCAGTTATAGGAGACATTATAATATATCATAATAATATTATAATTTTATAGTTTGACAAAAATATAGTACAGCGCAGTTGTTGCCAAAACTGTAAATGCCATATTGAGATACATTGTGGAATTTTGTTTTGTTAATGATTCTAAATTTATTCCTGCGTTGTCATTTAACATTTCAGACATTTTTCTGTCTAAATCTTGTTGAGTTTCCTTATTTGTTGCATTTGTGGCTGATATAGTTGCTTGTGTGGTTGCGTGTGTTGCAGGCGATTGTGTTAAATTGGAATTTTGTCCGGCTGCTGTTAATAATTTTTGATATGATCTATTGTTATCTGCCCAAAAACTAACGCTATTATTGGCTGGCATTTGCATGTCAGTGTTGTAATTAGTTATGCATGCATCTTTGATGGCACTACTATCCAAACATTGTGTCAAATTTGTTTTGGCTCTCTCATTTACAACATTTATATCAGTTGAGAAATCTTTCATTGCACTAAACACACTTACGCCATTTGCATTTTCTTTTGTGTAATATGTGCCCTGTCCAAGTTTGTTATAACTACCAGTGCCATCAGTCTGATCAATTGCAGCAAATTGTTCAACGTCTTGTCCAAACATTAATGTAACAAATATTACCAAAAATAAAAAAATAATTGTTACTGCGTTTTTTTTCATTTGTATATATATTATTTGTATTTTATGTCATTGAGTAAATATAAGATAACATAATTGCGATGCCAATTCCTAAATTAATATTGCTTATTATTATTTCTGAATGTTTGTCTTTGCCATCTCCAAAACTCCCGTTTGTTGTGTCGTTTTTTATTGTTAATTTGTCATATTTGTCTGCATTGTAAGCATATTCTTTTGGACAATCAGTTGCAAATGTTTGTAATGAAGGATTCTCACAAGCAGTTGGGTTTGGTGTGTAAGTTTTTATTGTTTCCGTGGTAAACCCTGCCTGATCAACATATTTTTGATTGTATTCTTTTGGATCACTAAATGCTTCAACCTCACCTTTTCCAAATCTATTGTGAAAAAACTCCGTCATCAGTCCTATACTTATCATTGACACAAAATTTGTCCGCAGACTTAAAAAGCAAAAGCTTGTCGTCCGTAGACTTAAACACAGACCCGGTAATAATCCGACACCACCGACGTCTGACTCTTTCTGTAAATCTTGCACACTTGCCCCGGTCTCATGCAAATCATCAGCGACACTGGATCAAACCTTGATATCTCCGGCAATTGTTTCACCGTCTTCAAATTGTACTGTTTTATCAAATCCGCCGTCTGGATTTCGGTCAATATTTCGTGCTTAGGCACAAGTTTGTGCTTCAAAATATTGTACTGCAGTCGTTTAATGTTGTGGATGACAACATGAATGCCGCGCGAGTCGTGCCAGAATTTCAACTTCTCCACCATCGTATCATTCGGCTCGTCATTGACCACCACAATAAGCGTGTCGCTTTTTTTCAAAACTTCTTCTAAATCATATAATTCCTCTATAATTTCCTCTATTGCCGACTTCAAACGAATTGCCTTAGCAGCAAGCATGTATTTTATATAAACTTTACTGTTATTGTAAGAGGTCTCAGTGATTTCATCTGAATACTCAATCAACATGTCCAATTGGTTATTTTGTATCATCGCCTCAACTTCATTGGTTGAAAATGACATGTATTCTTCGGTTTTATATCCCAAACTGGACAAACCATCCAATAAATTTTTTCTAGAATTGTAAATCATGGTTGTTTCACTTGACATTTTAAAAGACTATATGTTATGTATAATATATTGTCTATATTGTTTCGGGATTTTTTTGAATCAATTTTTTGACCACTACATTTTCTTAACCACAATGGCGCCTTTGGTGGGCAACACGTCCACCTTATCATTTTCTTCTCCAAATGAAACCTTTTTTTCTTTTTCTATAGGTTTGCGAATCATAGGAATATTGTTAATTGCTTCTGCTTGTTCCGAAGGAACCGTTGAAGACAATGGAACAGCACTTTCAATCTTATTCTCATTGTCGTTTCCAGTAACAACATTGATGACCGGCGCAAATTGAATCCCTGGCCCATATTGCTCCGGATGTTGCTGAATATGTCCAACCGGCGTTGAAACTGGATTTACAACTGGATTTAAATCAGGAATGGTCAATAAAATGTCTGCTTTAACTAAATCACGAACATTTACAACATGTAATGAATCATTATGACTAAGATTCTCCATATCCTTTGTCTCTATTGTGGCAAAATCCCCCGAGACGTTTTTAACTGTCCAAATGCGAGATCTCTTGTTATCACCATTGAAAACTACCGCATCACCCTTTTGTATTTCATTTTTAACAATCATATCAACATTTGCGTTTTCACTACGTTTTCGGATGTCATCAATAATAGTCGGTTTCTTTGAACGACCACCCCGTAATTCAAACTCGCCAATGTAGTTGCCTTGAATGTCATAATTTCCTTCATTTTTTTCAACGACTTGTCCATATTCATCGTATTCATTTGCTTCATATGAATTGTAATTTCCAGCATAAGGATTCTGGCCAAATTCTACCATCACTGAGGGATCCTGGCCTTCATCATCTGCATATTCATACGGGTTGTAATTTCCAATCAACTTATTCTCCTTATCTTTATGAAGCTGAATCTCTATTTCTCCCAATTCATTCTTCTTTGGATATTTCTTCTTCAACGCAGAATCCGTCTCAGTAATAACACTATCAATCTTATCATGTCCCGTCAAAAATTCTATATTCCTGGAAAAATTCATATTATCAAACTGATTAATATTTTCCTCCGTTATTATGCACATTTTCACATTGATTGCCTGCAATTCATGCATCAGCAATTTGAATACATAGGGAACTCGCACCACGCTAAAACTGCGACCATATTTAGTTATATGTTCAACATCCATTTTCATGCCATCCAATGATTCCACGAATCTCAACGGACCGTCCGCCATCGGGCTCATGAACATATTCTTGTCCGGATTGTATATGGCAATCGCGCCTGTCTTATTACAAACAGCCATATAATATTCATCGCCGCGAACCAACAGCGACTCTTTCAAGAAATCAGTGGCGCCATGTGATATGATGACGTCGCGCTCCATTTCACCTATACGCAATCCGCCGTCATTGGCACGACCACTGACTGGCTGCCGCGTCAATAGTGTTCGCGGTCCCTTCGCACGATAATTGATCTTGTCCTTCACCATGTGTTTCAATCTCATGTAATAATTGGGGCCAACATACACTTCCGCCTCCAACTGTTCACCCGTCATTCCATTATACATCAATTCATTGCCCGACGAGTGATAATTGCATTTATTCAAAATCTCGCCAAATGCGCCGATCTGCTTATCACTTGACATGAACGCCGTGCAATCTCCGTGATATCCCATGTTCAAACACGCCTTGCCAACTAAGCATTCCACCAATTGTCCCACCGTCATTCTTGTAGGCATCGCATGCGGGTTCACAATGATATCTGGCCGCAATCCATTCTTGGTGAAAGGCATATCCCGCTCAGGAATGATCTGACCAATTGTGCCCTTCTGACCCGACCTAGACGCCATCTTGTCACCTACCGCCGGTATTCGTTCCTCGCGAATGCGCACCTTGGCGATTTTAGTGCCTTCCTCGCCTTCAGTGATGTAGGACTTATCTACGATTCCCAGCTGCCCCTTCTTGGTGGTCTTGGACGCGTCTTGGATCTCATCAGAATCATTACTGAAATGCGCGCATCCGATGATGACGGTGCGGTCATTCATTTCAGTGCCTTCTTTGACCAGCCCATACTCGTCCAATTTGCTGTAATCGTGCTCTTTTTTAATTCCGCGCACAGTGAGCGGCGTGTCATTAATATTAATAAACCGTTTGCTACTAGCATCGGAACGCTCCTCATGTGATTCATAAACACTGTAATAGGTGGTTCTGAACAATCCACGCTGAAGTGCGCCTTCATTAATGAGGACGGCGTCTTCCACGTTGTATCCAGTATAACACATCAGCGCCACGATGGTGTTTTCGCCATAGGAATTCTCTTCATGACATATGTGTTCATAATATCGGGATTTGACCAGCGGTTTTTGTCCTTGATTGAGGATAAGGGCGGTCTTGTCCATGCGCATGGTGAAATTTGTGTGATACATAGACACCGCCTGTTTGCTTTGTCCAGTAGAAAACGAGTTTCTGGTTGCGGGGTTGTGATGGGGATAAATGATCAAATTACACATCATGCCAAAGATGAAGGATTCGTGGATTTCGCAATGAGTGAATTTCTTCAACTTATTGTATTCACTCATCTTCATACAAATTAGCGCAGTCTCTTCTTCATTGGGGTCTATATAATCAATGAGACCCTTGTTTTCAATAAACCGCTTCAACTTGGCAGGATTGGTTTCTTGACTATCAATGCCGTCATACATCTGATACAATTCATAAAATTCCGTTGAATTTAACGCGGTTTCATTGCCATCCTTGCGTTTATTAAACCCCGATAATAATTTTGCCCATGAGAAATCCGTTGTTGCCTTAATCATTTCAAACGACATCTTTTTCAAATCCTGGTCAAAATAGAAGATCGGACGACATAAACGCCCCTCATCCGTGAAGATGGAAATTGCATTTGCCTGACTCTCAAAACAAATACTAATGAAAAGAGGGACAAGGCCATTGCGGCGGTAAATCTTGAAACGTTCAACAAGTTCCATGGGATTAAGGACGCTGCCTGCCCAATAACCATTGACAATGACTTTGGTCATTTTATCCAGATTTTTCTTGCCACATTCCTCAATATGTTTCAGCTCGCATTTTTCTTTAAGCCATTTTATTATGGGTTCTCTGGACACTGAGCGCGATACATAGGTCATTATACACAACTGTTTATGTAAACCAATATTGCCTCCATCGGGCGTATCAATCGGATCTACCAAACCCCACTGAGACCCATTTAGAATACGCGGTCCAACCAATTTTGCGCCGGCATCCATTGACATATTTGTTTTGCGCAAATGACTGAGCGCCGAATTAAAAGACAGACGATTCAAATCCTGAACCACACCTATGCGCTTGGTATGTTCCGTTGATCCCCAATTGCCCTTAAATGCTCGTTGAAATCCTTTTTCCACAATGCGTTCATCAAAAATCATCTTGTAATTTGTCATGACCAACCCATGCAGATCATTCTCATAAATCTGCAAATTGTAATATAATTTCTTCTCAAATGACACACTGATGTGTTTGAACTGCGCCTTGTAATATTCGCGAAACAAATCATTCATTAAAGTTCCAACTAATTCAACGCGCTTATATCGGAAACTGTCGCGGTCTATCGGCGGATCCATTCCCTGATATGCCGACAACAAACGCTTCACCATGTATCCCAAGAAATACGCCTTTTCTGTGTAATTTGTCTCTCCAATATGCGGCAAGAAATAGTCGGTCAAAATGAACAACACATTTGTATTTGTTTTGGTTTTAGTGAGTTGCGCGATGAAATGCAGGGCCTCCGTTTGGGTCATAATTATTCCGGCATCGTGAATGGAGGGGATAAATAGATCCATCATGGCCGAATTCTTGTCTAGATCCAACAAGCATGTTTCAATGATTTCTTTGTCGGTCAATAAGCCGAGGGCGCGAAACACAATGAATAGAGGCACGGGTTTTCGCACATTGGGAATATTCACAACAATATTCATGTTGGAATATCGGGCGCCGCATTTTACTAGTTCAATGCGCAATGTGCGAATAGGTTTGGCGGTATTTTCAGACACACTCTTGATCTCTGCTATAAAAAGGGTTTTTTCATCATCCACTTTGGAAACGCGCAACATATTATCGCCGAATTTTTCTTGGGGCACAACGGTTTTTTCCTTGCCGTCAATGATAAAATAACCACCCAAATCGTTCTTACATTCTCCCATATTGAAACGCATGTCGCGAGGCAGACCCGATAAAATACAAAAATCCGATTGAATCATGATGGGAAATTTTCCAAAGAAAATGTTCTTGAGTTGAGCATTGCGGGTCTGAATATTAAGCGCGTTTACCGATTTTTCCAATCGGTTGCGCAAATCGGCTTTTTCATTGGGTGTGAATTGAACCTGGACTTTTTTAGCTGCGGCTTTGGCTCCACCTAAGAACGAAGTTCCACCTAACAAGGCGCCATCATCGCCGTAGTAATTTGAGCCCCTGCTTTGCTCGTAGATCCCATTCGTGGATCCCCCGCTTTGCTCGTAGATCCCATTCGTGGATCCCCCGCTTCGCTCGTAGATCCCATTCGGGGATCCCCCGCCAATTTCTTTTGCATCTTTGTCTTTCTTATAATTCTTAGGGCGTTCCGGACGATCTACTGGGTCCGCATTGGGATCCATTTCAACATCAATATGTGGCAGCTCGCCATCTTCCAAAATGTCAATAAACTCCAAATCAACATCTACATGGATGGTCATGGCATATGTCATATTTCGCAAACGCGCTTCGTTAGGAAACATATAATGTGCGTTGGAATCATAAATGACGGGTTTAGCAAAATGAATAAGATCGCCATTTTTGCCGCCGATGTACATATTACATTTTGACCGATATTCCCCGATGGATTCGTCATATTTAGAAACAATTTGAACGGGATTTTTCTCCTTAAAAATCTTGTAAATACTTTGTTTGAAAAAATCATTGTATGATTCAACATGATGTCTTACTAAACTCTGGGGATTCTCACTGAAATGTTTGTCAACAATATCCCACACAAAATTGTCTCGGCTTGAATCACTTTGTGATAGTTGCTCTCGGCTTGAATCACTTTGTGATAGTTGCTCTCGGCTTGAATCACTTTGTTTTGAGCTTGAATCTTTATCCATTGTTGATTCAAATATACAATATTATAATATTCTTTTTCACATTCTTTTTCTTTCAATAAGATATACAATGTCCGAATTAATGAACACTCTGTTTAGCCCTCTTGGCAGCGATCAATGCAACTTTTTCTATTTCATAATGATATTCATGTTTGCCCTTTTTATAATGGTGATTGTGTCCGGGTTTGCATTGGGCGTTACCCGAGGTCGCAATAGTATGTGGTATGTTTCTGTAATTGGCGCGTCAATCACGTATTTTGTCCTTTATTATATTAGTCGTCTGTTGTATTCTATGTGCAGCAAGTCGCTATAAATTCACGTTTAATTAATGCGTAATATTTTATAAATTATGCATTAATACAAATCCAATGTGACATATTTATCAACATAAAATAATATTAAATAACAGAACACTGCTAAAACAATAGAAAACACCCAAATGGGTATGACGGTTTTTTGTTTATATCCGAGCCCAAATTGCCGAAATCCACCTTTTTCATTGTAAATAAGACCAGGTTTAAAATAATGAACGATAGAGAATATTATCAAAAAGAGTAAAACACTATATGCCAAACGGTTTATCATTATTATATTATTAATAAATATCATTTTATTTGGAACAAGATGCGCAATTGCATTGGAACCCATCTTTTGATTGATTCATCGCATATTCCAAGAAAACGTTCATGTCACCGCCATACAAAGACCATATTCCAAGGCCAATTACAAAAAGTACCAATAAAATCATGACATTTGTAAAATTGCCACTTGTTCCCTTCAACAATGAAATATTAACTAAAAACATGCCAAGTATTAAAATTACAGACACGGAAATCATGTAAATAATTGCTTGAATGTAAAGCGCAGTTTTCTCCCATTTATCAATGCATTCGCATGATCCATTAGATGATCCATTAGATACTACCAACGCATCTTTGAAATTGTTCACATTGTATATGAAAAACACATATACCAAGAATGCGGCGGCAAATAAAATTAGATTTAGCGGTGAATTCATCTTGGTTATGTTGTCAATTTTAACAAAAGACGACATTTCATAGACTTTGCGTAAAATTTGAATGACCATAAGGACAATGATGGATTTTTCAAGGAAAACGATTTTGTCTAAAATTCCTGCATCTGATATTTTAGCACATTGACAGTTGGGAACCGATTTTAGGAATTCTACAATTTTAGTGATAATAATTATCACAAAAATGCTTGAGACAATTGACACAATTTGTTTGGTGTTTTCCATTGTTATATATTTACGCACAATAATTTTCGGCGTAAAATATATAAAATGCCTCTTACACCTCCAAAATTTAAGTATTTTAATGTGTCAAAAAAAAAATCACCAAAAAAAATACTATCATCATCATCAGAAGAAACAAATAACCTAGAATATGTCCAAAGAATTTTTAAATCTCCCAAATCAAATAAAATGGGAGGCTCTAAAAAAAGACGCAGAACCCGAAAACATTAATTATACACCATAAAATATCATTATGTTGTATATGAATGCCAAAAAATGATATAACACGTAAAAAAATATCTAGATACTCGCAAAATTTTAATAAAACAAGGGTCAATCGGGTATTTAAAAACATGAACACAAAAAACGCATTCACAAATATTATCATGAATGCCGATTATATTCAAAACAAAAACACCAAGTTTAGTGATTTCATCAACATTGAGACAAAACTCACCGATCAAAAAAATTCGGGCAGATGTTGGTTATTTGCCTTCATGAACGTGATGCGATTGCCTATGATTAAAAAATACAATTTGGAACCCAATTTTGAATTCTCGCAGAATTACCTATTTTTCTACGACAAGTTGGAAAAGGCCAATTTCTTCTTGAATTACATCCATGACAACAAAAATGTGCAATTGGATAATTTGATAAGTTACAACATAAACGATTTGAAGGTCCTAAATTTGCTTGATAATTTGACTGAAGACGGCGGTGACTGGAATATGTTTGTGAATCTGATAGAGAAATATGGAATTGTGCCCAAAACAAATATGGATGACAATTTTCATAGCACAAGCTCAGGAGAATTAACTAATTTTTATAATGATTTTTTGAGAAAATCCGCGAAACGCGTTAGAGAATCCAAAGAAAACATTATTGATGAAATCATGCAAGAATGTTACAAAATATTAGTGGTGTTTTTGGGAGAACCTCCCGCCAAAATCACGTGGGAATATTACAGTAAAGGCATTAAAACAAATAAAAAATACAACGTTGTTAAAGACATTGATCCCATTACATTTTACAAAAAATGTGTGCCATATGACGCCAAAAGCAAAGTATGTTTGATGAACTATCCATGCAAGCAAGCCCCCTATTACAAATCCTATGAGGTTGAACTCAACCAAAAAATGGAAACCACGCACAATTCCAAATATATCAATGTGCCCATTGAAGTTATGCGGAATGCTGTTAAAAAATCCATAGATAGGCAAGAGGCGGTTTGGATCGGGTGTGATGTAGAAAAATATTTTTCTAAAAGAAATGGTTTTTTTGATGAGGCCGGATTCAATTATGACGATGTTTTTGGATTCAATAACAACATGGAAAAATGCGACGCTTTAAATTATCGTCAATCCTCCCAAATTCATGCCATGATAATTCGCGGATACAATTTCAAGGGAAAGGGCAATGGATATTTGATTGAAAACTCGTGGGGGGCGGATAATGGATTTGGTGAAGATTCGGCCGCCACATCGGGCAATTATTTCATGGCATCCGAATGGTTTGACAAGTATGCGTTTTCAATTGTCGTGGATCGCCATTGTTTGACAAACAAGGAATTGCAAGTTTTAAATCAAAAACCAGTAATTCTTCCATATTGGAGCCCTTTTGGACAATTGATGAATAATTGCCGCTAATTAGCATATTTTATAGTATATTCTTTTGCTATGCGATTGAACTCTTCTCTATCGGTCTTGTAAATTCGCGCGATTTCTGGCGTCAATGGATCGTCGGGATTTGGATCAGACAATAGAGAACATATAGAAAGTAATACTTTTGTTATACTTAGCGCAGGGCTCCATTGTGATTTTAAAATGTCCAAACAAATGCCGCCAGTTGAATTTATATTTGGATGATAGACTTTAGTATCAAATACTATATGTGGCGCTTTGAATGGATAATCTGCAGGAAATGAAATAGAAAGCTTAAAAATGCCGTTTTCATAGGGTGTTTCTGATGGACCAATTAAGGTTGCTTTCCATTTCATTAAATCGTCATTTTCGGGTCCCGCAGAACAATTGGAGGGACAGTCTTTGTTCAGATCATGTAAATCTTTTTGTATTCGTCTAATAGCCATTTGTGATTTATAGTTTATATAAACCATTTATTTATATTTTCTTCATTTGTATATATAATGAAGAAAACAAGAAAGAAACATTCCGGTGGATCCAGATCTAGGTCACGTTCTAGATCACGATCCCCTCCAAAAGATAAAGAAAAGTCGCCTCCAAAAGATAAAGAAAAGTCGCCTTCAAAGTCGCCTCCAAAACCAATAAATATATTTAAATTCAAATCATTTATGCAAAAATCCGATTTTGAAGATCTTCCGAATCCAAACGAATTTGAGCAAATATATATTGGAATCGGCGCAAAATTTTACAAATCTAATTATCCGATTGGAGAAAACACAGGTGCTTTTCAATTATATCCCAATTTTGTTGATTCTGAAAAATCAACATTAATAATAATAATAGATCCACAATTAGACATGGAAGTTGAAACACAAAGATATGTTGAAAGTTCCATATTGAGAAATCGCGACGTTTTTTTACATAACACGACTTATGTTATGATAAAAGCGCCATTTAATAAAACAATGTTCGCAAAAATGATTTCATATTTGGAACAAAAACCATCAGTTGATAATCTATGGATATGTAGTTTTGTGTCTTTTATGAGTCCAAATGGCATAGAAAAAGGTATTGAAAATATCATTGATGCATTTTTTGAAAATAAAGTCATGCCATATAAAAATAACTCGTATAAATGGCTTGGCTACAAACAACCATATATTTTAAGAAAATATTCTTCTCCTGAAATCATATTTGACATGGCAATCCGACACTATCGCGCGCGTTCAACAATAACAAAACCAAGACCAATAGATCCAGACAAATATTTAAATTTTTGTTACGACGCAGATTTTGAAGAATCAACCAAACAATTATTATAAAATTGAAAAAATTGATTTGAAATCATTTTTGTCGGATGATTTCAAAATAAAAAATGAATTCAGAACTAATCCACCGATATTCACCTAATCACGTTTTAATGAAATGTGCTGTCGCAGATCTATTTAATACCAATATACAAAAATGGAAATACAATCGTCCTCCCGACATCACGCGATGTAGGGAAATCGCACAATTTGTCCATAGTCGCCGCCCCACCATAGATTGGATGTTTTATGCCATCTATGAAAACAGCAATGACACCATCTATTTGCTGGACGGATCGCACCGATTCACTGCGCTTCAATTAATCTACGACCAAAATAAAGCAAATTTGGAAGACATTTCGCACATATTGTCGCAACATGTTATCATAAGCATTCGCATAGATGTGACCGACGGCGAGGCCATAGATCTGTTCCAACAAATAAATAAGAGCAATCCCGTGCCCGAATTGTATTTACAAAACGCGGATCAAGATAAGAAAACGGTCATTGAAGACGTGGCTAATAAATGGATGACTAATTATCGCGGACATTTTAGCACCAATCCTAGACCCAATGTGCCTAATACGAATCGCGACCGTTTTATTGAATTTCTGGATTCCATGTATCAAAAAATGGAATTGACAAGAGAAACTGGGCATAAATTAAATAATGAGCTCTACAAATTAAATGAACATATGCTGAAAAATCCTCCGCCAAAATTGAGCGCAAAGACCCTAGAAAAATGCCAGCAATCCGGTTGCTATTTGTTCATTGTGAAACCTGATGTATTGCTTGACATTTTGATTTAATCATACCAATATAAAAACAATTCAATTATAAGTTCATCGTCCGACATGGATCATTCTCACACCACAAATAGCATTTTATTGAATTATATTAAAACCAACAACCCTATTATAGATGCCATAATGATGACTGTGCTGTTAACCGCGATCTCAAATATTTTTTCATACTTTGATAAAATCAATTTGCGCCAATTTTTTGGGTGGATCCTAAATTTCAGAATTTTCACCAACAAAAACATGATAGAATATGAAGGTAAAATATCATCAAAAACATGTATTTATGATAGTAGTCTCCAGCAAACCGCGTGTTTCAGCAACAATTTCAAAGCTTTATGGAAACATATCATGGACACGGTTGAAACGAATCCCACCATCTATTCCATCCGAGAACATAATATGTCAAAAAACTCAGACGCAGATGTCAAAGGCCAGTCCTCCATGTATGTAGTGGATCAGTCCAACGATTTTTTGATTGATGCCGATCTCAAAATATATGCCAATGCCTACAATGTTGTAGACACGGAAGAAGACACCACAACCAAGAAAACCGGAAACAAATATAGCGCAAAATTGGAACGAATTATCATCCAATTGTATTCAAAAGAAAGTTCCATAAGTGTCATCAAAAACTACGTGGATAATATCACGGAAAAGTATCTGGCGTCCATCAACTCTTTTCGTCAAAACAAACAATATATTTATACATTGTCGCAAATAAAAATAGAAGATGACTCCTACGAACGTTGGCAAGAAACCCGGTTTGAAAGCACCAGGTCCTTTTCTAATTTGTTCTTTGAGAACAAAGACCGCGTATGCGCCAAAATAGACCATTTCCTGAAAAATAAGGAGTGGTATTTTAACAAGGGAATCCCCTACACTCTTGGGATTGGATTGCATGGACCGCCAGGCACCGGCAAGACATCGTTTATTAAAGCCATCGCCAATTATACCAAAAGACACATTGTCTCTATTTCGCTGAAAATGATAAAGACCAAAAAACAATTGGATGCAGTGTTTTTTGAAGAGAGATACAATGAACAGAATCTGAAAGGCAGCATCACTTTTGACAAGAAAATCATAGTGTTTGAGGACATTGATTGTATCGGTGATATTGTCAAAGACCGCGCCAAGAAGAAGGCCGAAGCAATTGAAACTAACGAAAAGATCAAAACCGTAGAGACTTTAATACTTGAAAATTTGATAGAAAAAGACACGGTGTCAATTAAACCGAGTTTGTTGTTGGAAGAAGACACTTTAACATTGGATGATATCCTGAATTTATGGGACGGCATTCGTGAAACCTCGGGGCGCATCATGATCATGTCGTCCAATCATTACAATGATTTGGATCCCGCCTTGAAACGCCCAGGTCGCATAGACATTGAGCTAGAACTGTCCTACACATCTAGGAAGACAATTGGCGAAATATATGAGCATTTGTTTGATAAGCCAATTTGTCCCGATACGCTTGAATTAATCCCGGATCGCGTTTATACTCCCGCGGAAATAATTAACGTCTATACGGATGTAGAACATGATGCCGATAAATTTGTGGAGAAATTGATTTTATGTGAAAGTAAAAAGAAAAAGTCGGATGATGTTATATAATGTTTGTGACAAATTTCATGTTATTCAATACTATTTTTGGGAGATTGCCCGCTCCTTATATCTTTTATAGTATAATCAAACAATAATATATTGAAAAGAAACAATGGTATTTACATGTTGGAGGCAAAAAAAACTTGTTTCTTTACTAATTATATATAATGTTTATAAAAAATTCTGCTCCTCATATTGTACTATTAGAAATATTATTTATATTTTTAGCAAACATTATACTTATTGGATTAATCATTTACGAGCAAAAAAATCAAGACAAACTTTCTAATGATGAAAAGAAAATTATTTTATATAGCGAATTGATACTTTCATTTATAGGCAGTTCTGTATTATTATTATTTATGTCATATATACTTCGTACACCCTTTTCATTATCCTTTTTTCCTTATTTTATTAAATCATTAGTTCTAATATTAACAACTCCATTTGCGCTTATAATTATTAGAATGTTTTTACAAAATAAATTATATGTTAAAACCATCAACATATTTATATTTGTTTCAATATTGTTTAGTATGTTTTTCACTTTTAGTGCTGCAAGATAACGTAAAAATAAAAATAAGAAAATCAATGCGCAGAAAAAGTCGGATGATATAATAATAGAATGAAATTTCCCCTCCGGTATTTGCCAGTTCAATTGTCCAAAAAAGATAAAATCAAAGAAGCCCGGATGCTTATGAAGTCTAAAAAACTTTATAAAAAAGGAAAGTATTATACTAGACAAAAGGTGAAGTCTTTTAAAAGTAAACCATCTAATCATGTGGCAAATGCGCGCCGAATATATGGCGTTGAAAACGTGTCGCCCACTAAAGAATTAGCTCAAAAAACAGGATGCTCTATCGGCGCCTTGGAAAAAATTGTTAATAAAGGCGCGGGTGCGTATTTCTCATCGGGGTCGCGGCCGAATCAAACGGCGCAATCCTGGGGTTTAGCAAGACTTGCTAGTGCTATTACGGCGGGCAAAGCAGCCGCGGTTGATTATGACATTTTGCGAGATGGTTGTGATCACAAAGGCAAAGCGTTTATTTTGGCAAATCAGTCAAAGAGGAAATATGGATATGGCCATGGCAAAACTCGGAAAGTGATTGCGTAAACTCAAAAATAAATAATATTTGATGAAATGTTATTTATTCGGGCAAAACCTTATGCAAATCCACTATTTTGTTGTGAATTATGTAGATGGATGATAATATCAATAGAGAAATCTCGGTTGAACTGCGGAAAATCATAGGAAAGTCTTGCATTTGAACACTGTAATATATTCAAACCGCAAAACAACAATGACAAACTATTAGTGCTTTTATTTTTGCACAAAAGAAACATGAAAATGAATCTGCCAATGACCGATAGAGAAATTGCCGTGTAAGGTATTGTCTTTAATGTCTCATTCATGGTTCATTATATTATAATAATATTTATACATTTTTATTCTTAAACTTAATATATAGATGAGTTCTGAAACGCGAAAAAAAAATACAGAAGAACAGCGTCTAAGACGAAATGAAAGTTCAAGAAAATCTAAACAAAAAAAACGGGACGCTGAAATATCAATTGTTTTTGAAAAAGAGGTAGAATCACAAGCAAAGGCAGAAGAAACTCCATTTTTTTCAAATCCTCATGCTGCTGAAATTGATAGACAAATAGAGGCTTTTCGGAAATCACGAAAATGGAATACAAAAATTATAAATACATCGCATGCTGATTTCATTGAAGATTTTAAAAGCAATGTTTTTACTAATTTTGTCCAGCATACTTTTACAAAATCATATTTAAAAAAACACAATTGTGCTGACTGTGGTGGGAAATCAGAAAATCGTTGTCACGGGCCTGGTGATGAAAGACCAATACTTATTAAACGTGCTTTAGAACGCGTTTGGCCGGATACTAGTAAAGAAATTGCATTAAAAGAAATTATGGTGGCGTTTCTTGAAGAACATAAAAACACAAAATTTGCACTAAAATGTAGAGCGTGTCATGTTAAAGAAGGAAAACCATAAATGTATTTTATAGTGCCTTTGCAATTATTGATTCTATATTTGTCTCCAAAATTGCCGTGTAAGGTATTGTCTTTAATGTCTCAATGTATAATAATTCAAACCTTTATTCCAATAATAATCCAATATCACTTTTGCCATCCCATTCATATCCAACTCCGAAATATTCTCTATAAAAAATTGCGTAATTCTTTACGTCCGTCTCCTTTTCTATTACTTTATTTTCTTTAAGTATTATGAACAGATTGTTAATTTGTAAATCATATTTATCAGCGAGTTTATACAATGACATATGGCCGTCTTCATAATCTGATAAGATTTTATTAGTTTCATCCGCGGTTGGTTTTCGGTTTCTATTTTCAAAATCTTCGGAATCCAAATCAGCCTCTTTTTCCTCATCATATTCTCTGCGACCAATCACTTCAATGCGACACTCTTCAAAATCATTTGCCATGTGTAGTCTATCATAACATCCACACCATTGTGGAATCAATTCATATAATTTGTCCATTTCCATGCCATATTGCCACGCGGTTTGTCTTATGCTATTTACCGCATAAAAATGATCCAATATTTTTTCTGCGTTTTCCTCATTTCTGGCATCCAATATCTCAGTCAATCTCAAATTTTTATATTGTAACTGATTAATTTCAGATTCCAGCTTTGTGATTTTTTCTTTTAATGATTGAACATCATCAGGTTGTTTTTCTTCTTCCTCTGACTCTTCATCCGATTCATAGTTTGGATCCAACTGTTTGTTGGATGCTTGCATCGCAATTGGATCGCATTCTCTACATCCATTGCCGAGTCGGCAATCATGACACCCCCATCTATTACATTCATCACAAGGCCATCCATCCGAACCGCGATCAACGTCTCTATTGCACCAATAACATTTTCCATAACATCCACATAAATCATCTCCATTTCTACATTCTTTGCACATGGAAACCGAGCAATCGCAGCATACAGTATTAACACATTCTCTGCATCCTCTTGATTCGCAAATAAAGCATTCGCGTGAACACCATTCACATAACATTTGTGTAGGTTCTTTTATTTCTTCTTCGTCAGAGTCCTCATCGGAATCGTCTATTTTATTACAGAATTCACATTCAAATATCTTTTCTGGCGGAAAAGATTTTTTACAGTTATCGCATTCGGTTGTCATTTTATAAATATAGTATTTTAGGTTTATATTATATTTATTTGTAATGTGAATTTAGACTTAGTATATATGTAAATTTCACATATATTTCTGCTTGAATTCCTCTACAGTCATGATGGGGATACCTTTCTTGACGGCGTCCTTGGTCTTATTGGAGACGTCATCTTTGCTTTTAACAATTAAAGCCACGGTGTTTTTCTTAAAAGAATCTTCAAGCGTTCCATTTACAGAATTTAGATAATCAATAATTGACTGATCGCGGACCTTTGTCATAACCACCGACTTTTCATATAAAGGATTTGCAGAATCGTAGGTTTTCTCTATCGGCTTCTCCATTTTTTCAACATTCAATTTGTTTTTCAAATCACATTCCTCCAAGAATTTCAAAAAGGCATCTATGTTTTCACAAAATGCCTCCGCATTCTTATGGATACCCGACGCATTCAATTTACCAATTTTCTCGGCCCTAGATTCCTCCTTCGTTAAAAAGTCGGGATATGCATCCATTAGAGGCGTAAGAATCCTCAATCCGACCCCGCGTCCGAATTTATTAGAAGCCGCCATGATCCGAACTAGCGACGCAGATCCCACTTTTTCTTTAATTGATCCGTGTACTTTCTCTATCATCTTGTCTTTAAAACCTTCCACCTTTTCAAAATCTTTCGGCGTCATCTTCAAAATCTTCGGAATTGTGTCATATTTCGCCGCAATGATTCGCCTCGCGTTCCCCGTTGATAATCCTTCCACCTCCAAATCCGTGAAAAAACCCACAATATTCTTCTCCTTCACTGTAGCATCATCTGCCGCATTTTCTAATATGACATCCACCTTTGTCGGATTCCATATAAAAGCCACGTCGGGCATTTTCGCCTTTTCCGCGGGAATTAGCACCGATTTTATGTAGGGAATCACATCCCCCGATCGGATCAATTGTATTAAGGCGCCCGGCCCAATCTTATTGTCTTCAATAAACTTGCCATTAAATCCGGTA
>Ga0315909_10002205_pt1 | contig 25301 bp, 19 predicted proteins | sample LakEriMetagenome_11_FD_203527 | JGI IMG/M metagenome (GOLD analysis project Ga0315909, IMG submission 203527) | Freshwater fungal communities from buoy surface, Lake Erie, Ohio, United States - Buoy 2 MA125 | ecosystem: Environmental > Aquatic > Freshwater > Lake | place: USA: Lake Erie, Ohio...
ATCAGGGGTGTTCTCACCGAAGTAGATACGTGGCTCAAACTCGCCGAGTCCTTTTGTCGAAGGTAGATCGCCCACTGCAAATGTTGGCTTTCCATCGGCATCGCGTGAGTTACCAAAAGCTGCAACAAATCCGAAACCATGTGTGTAGACAAGGTGATCGTTAATCCAGTTACGACTTGGGTTACCCTCAATACTGAGTTCGCGTACTGCGACGATTGTGTCGCGAGAAACTCCATTGACTTTATATCTATCAACGTCAAGGGATTCAGGGAATGTGTAATAAGGCTTGAGCTGCTGCAGCTGGCGGAATGTTGCAGAGAGAACAATCGGATCCATCAGACGAATATTTGCAATCGTCGCTGCATCATCTGAAAGCTGGCCGGCATTAGTGGTGAGCGTCGCATCGTAATTCTGTACTTCAACATTATCGATGCCATAGGCCACACGAGTTGCCTCAATATTGCGCTGAATATATGGCGCTTCTTTAGATGACTCAGATGGCTTAACGGTGAATTGCTGAATCGCTGCAGGGTAAATACCTGCGATCAATACTGATGAGATAACTAGAAGTGCGGTACCAGCTGTTGGAAGTAGCCAGGAACGGGTAAAGATGCTTGCAAAGAAAAGAATCGCACAGACAACTGCGATCGCAGCAAGAATTGCCTTAGCTGGCAAGAGAGCGTTGACATCGCTATATGTCATACCCGTGATGAGTGCATTCTCTTTCAGAGCCAATGCGTAACGGTCATACCAATATGCAACTGCCTTAAGGAGTACAAAGAATCCAAGGAGAACTGAAATCTGAACTCGCGCTGCAGTAGTTGTGCGCTCTGACTGTGCCTGTGGGCGAATTCCACCATAGAGATAATGAACGCCTACTGCGGCAAGAGTTGCAATAACTGTCAGAGAGATTCCCCAACCAATCAGCGCTTGATACATCGGTAACTTAAATGCAAAGAATGAGATATCTAAACCGAATTGTGGGTCTGTCTGACCGAATGGTGTTGAGTTTCTAAACTGGAGCCAGGTTGACCAAAATACTGATCCGGATGTTCCGCCGAAGTAGATGAGCACCGCTGCAATACCGAGGAATACCCACTTGCGAATTGGTGCGAGCTGTGCGCGATAACGCTCGAGGTTATCGGCTTCAATTGATAGCGGCACATAGAGTGGGCGCTTCTTGTAGGCAATGTAAATATTTGCTGTGATGAAGAGAGAAGTGATGACACCAACAACCACGAAGAGAAGAATCTTCGTCACCAGAATTGTGCTCCACACTTCTGTGAAGTCAACAGATTTGAACCAGAGCCAATCGATATAAAATCCACTCGAGGAGGCGATGATCGCTCCGAGAGCAACGATGAGACCAATTGTGATATTCAGGGGTTTGCGCAGTTGATTCATGCGCCTAAACTATCGCAACCCTTCGGTCTCTTCGAACTGAGCGCGGCAACAGCCTCATCGAGAGTTCCCACCGCAGCCACTGTGATGCCTTTAGGTATAGAAGAAAGTTCTGAACAATTCTCCTTAGGGGCTAGAAAGAGGTCGACACCAGCCCGCTGTGCTGCCACAAGTTTCTCTTCAATTCCACCAATTCCACCAATGGTTCCATCTTCTGCAATTGTTCCAGTCCCAGCGACAGAGCGACCCTCGAGTAGGTTCTCTTTGGTCAGCAACTCAATTACTGCCAATGTAAAGATCATCCCTCCGCTGGGTCCACCCGTGTCTTTAACGCTAATCACAATGTCTTCTGGCTTTAATTTTTCATACCCGGCGTTAGGGTAATTTCGAGTGAGATAGTCCAGCGCTACTGTTCGCGCAAAGTCTTGCGAGCCTTTCATCTCGGCCTTCGCCTGTATATCTTCTTCTTCAACAGTAATGCCCGGTGGATAAATCACACTGCTTGGAAGCAGCACCTGATCTGTTCGCACCCAGCGATAGATTCCTTCAACTCCCGAAAGATATGAACCCGGTGACGTGACACGAATAGTTAAAAGATAGAACTGGCCATCGGTGGGATATCCCTGTGCATCGCCCTTGGAATTAACTTTTACGATGTCAGGAAAAACACCTTGCGGTGTTCCTGGAGTAATCGCCACATACTGCAATGGAGAGAGAAAGGCTGCGATAAAAAAGAAATAAATTAGTGCAGTTGATGGCCGCGGCAATCGCGGAAAAATCAAGGAGCGAATTATTTTCCTTCTCCTCGTTGCGGATAGTTCTTTCTCTTCTGGTCCTCGGTGGAATCTTCACCGTCATTGACAACCTGTGCTTGGCTAAAGGCCCCTTGGAATCGCTGAAACTGATCTACTGAGCGTGAAGTCTGAGTCTCGTAGCGATCTTTAAATTGTGTCACCCAGAGCACATATCCCAATGCGCCAATGAGCGCTCCAGCGGGGATGACCCACCAGATTAGGGCTAGAAATGCATTGGACATACGCCATAGCCTAGTCGCAAAATCGCCCACTGCACCTCGACGTAAACGAAGAGAGAAAAAGTATCGGCAACGGGGAAGAAATTCTGCTCCCGATGTGTTCTACTTAAATAGCGGTGAAGAGTTCGCTGTGAGTAGTTCACAGGCGAGTAGTGCTCTGAAGAAAGGTCGGGTAGGAACAATGTCTCCCTTTGGTTTTACTCCGCCCGGTGATGGTTCAGATGATGGAAGCTACGACGGCTCTGCCGACAATAACGGCCCGGAAGATTTCAATGAAATGCTGCGGGCGATCCAGAACCAGATGCGTGAACAATTTGAAAAATTAGGAATTCCCGTTGATGGCATGGATAACATGCAAGCGATGACGCCAGAAAATCTTTCGGCTCTTTTCTCCGGTTTGGCTGGAGTAGGAGGCCTTGCTGGATTTGGTCCATCAGGGAGCAACCCAGCCGATCCACTTCCAATAAACACGGTGCGCGAGACGGCGAAGAAATTTGTTTCAACCAAGGGCATTGCTCCATTGAGTACTCGCGATCAAAGCGTTGTTGCAAGTGCCTATGAAATTTCCGAAGTCTGGCTTAATGAAGCGACTTCATTCCCTTCTGTACTTTCGCCAACAGCGGCCTCCGCTGTTAATCGCGCGGATTGGGTCGATCTGACAATCCCTGGTTGGCATGGCGATATCGCTCCGCTTGCCCAGGGGCTACTTGAAGCGATGGCTGATCTTTTGGCGCAGGCAACACAAGAACAAGGTGCCGAGGCTCCGATTCCGCTTGATGCAATTGGTGGATTACTGCGCGGATTTATCGCCACCATGGTGGCAACACAGTTGGGTCAATCGATTGGCACGCTAGCGTCAACTGTTACTGGTGCACATGATGCGGGCTTACCGATTCTTGATCCACCGCGACCTGTATTAATCCCTGAAAATATCGCTGCCTGGTCTGCCGATCTTGAAATTCCGCAATCAGAGATCTATCTCTTTCACGCACTTCGTGAAAGCGCCGTTGCTCGCCTCTTTGCACATAACCCATGGCTGGTTTCCTACATACAGAGCACAATTACTGAATACGGCCGCGGGATTCGCATTGATCTAGATGCAATTCAACGCCAAGCCGAAGAGGCGATGAGTGGCTTTGATCCATCGCAACCGATTGAAGGACAGGTAAATCTCTCAATTGAATTAAACAATGGAATCTTCTCTCCCGAAGAATCGCCACAACAAAAGGCTGCACTTGAAAAACTAGAGACAGTATTCGCACTCATTGATGGGTGGACCGATGATGTAGTTGTTACAGCTGCCGGAGATCGCATGCCAAATATCGAAGCGTTGCGCGAAACACATCGTCGTCGTCGCGCAGCAGCTACTCCGGCGCAGCAACTCTTTGCAACGCTCTTAGGACTTGAGGTCTCTCCCCGACTCACTCGTGAGGCGAGCGCGTTCTGGAAAACTATTCGGCAAGAGAGTCAGATTGAAAATCGCGATGCGCTGTGGGCTGGAATTCTTCCCAGTGCAGAAGATCTCAAGAACCCATCTGCATTTATCGCATCCACTGCTGTGCCAGATGATCTCTCTGGTCTTCTATAGAAAAGCGAAGTCCCCGGCCGCACATTCCAATATCTGCCTTCCCCTTGCAGATATCGAACGGTTATCCGAGGACTTCGTATGCGAAAACTACGACGATCGAAGCAACAAATCAAATGCTCCACGCATTGACTTATGAGAGTTTTTTTACTATGTACATGTATATGAATACAGCGTTAACCTCAACACGTACTTGAGGTTCTGCCACTTCATCCACCTCTTCGACATCGATGGGCAGTACTTTTGGAATATGGGAAATAGCGCTGACCGCAATCTGGCTGATCACAAGCACAGTGGTCATCTAGAAAGCGATGATGCAACCCTGCCTGGAATTGGCGAGGGTGAGATCATTGTGATCAGGTCGAAAAGACGGAAGCGCAATCTCTCCGCCTATCGCCAGGGCGGTCGCATCGTGATCTCCATCCCGGCGAGCATGAGCAAGGCCGATGAGCGCGCCATGGTCCCTGAGATGATCGCCAAGATCCGCAGCCAAGAAGCGGCCCGCACCCCAAGTGAGAGCGCGCTAGCTGATCGCATCGATAGCCTGCTGCGCGAGCATGCCCCCGAGATCGAGCAACGCCCGCTGAGTGTGGCCTGGAGAGCGATGCGAGAGCGTTGGGGCTCATGCACGAGCGTGGATCGCACCATTCGCATCTCAGATCGCCTGCAATTAGCCCCTGACTACGCCCTGGATTACGTTCTCTTCCACGAGGCGATCCACCTCGCCCATAGCGATCACGGCGAGGAGTTCACCGCCATTTTGGCCCGATTCCCCGATGGAGAGCTGGCCAGCGCCTATCTCGACGGCTACGAGGCGGCCGAACGCGCCTTAGCCGCCCCCGTTGAGCTGAAGAAACTGGGATAAAACTCCCCCAATTGAGCCCACTTTGAGCGTGAGCGGGAGTATCGTCAATCCTGAACGAGTGCGCTCCTAGCGCATACGTCGATAGGAGGCTAGAAAATGGCAGAGACAAATGAGGCTTACAAGGGTGATGCCTACTGTGTGAAGTGCAAAGCGAAGCGTGACTTCGAAGGCATGGTTCACATTTCGGATTCAGGTCGCCGCATGGCAAAGGGTAAGTGCCCTGTATGCGGAACAACGGTCAACCGAATTCTCGGTAAAGCGCAGTAATCCCGCACCATAACTACTAGCCATAGTCAGGCTTCGTTCAGCTGGAATTGGTGAGTAAAAGATTTACAGGTTCACCCCGTATAGGCCAACGCTTATACGGGGTGAATTCTTTTCTCAGCTGTCAGTGACGCCAGCTGTGCCTTGATGTGAAGGTGTGGAAGCGCTCGCAGGTAGGCGCTGGCCGAAGTGGAACTCTTCCCGGCATGACAATCCATACTGATCAAGGCAGTGCAGAAATCAGCACGACAGCCCATAACTACCTTCGCCTGAAAGAAGGAATCAATATCTACCGGACCGCTATCGGTCTGCGCTGTGGCACTGCGCGAAGTTCATTCGCGCTCGCCGAGAACGGTTCAGTACGCGCTCTGGAAATGCTCAGTAGCCACATCGAAGTCGGAATTGATATCGCGGTTGAATGTGGAATCACGCGCGAAGAGTTACGTGAGCTTCTCTGGAACCTTGAAGAGCATGAATTTCTAGAAACGTCACCATCGATCTTAGCAATTACTACTCGCTATCACTCTGTTGCTAAACATCAACGACGTGACATATTGCCCGATGCCGCATTCTCGCAACTACAGAGAAGAGTTGTACCTGAGTTAGCACATGCGCGATTACTTCCTGGTGTACACGACTCCGGAGTTTCAATTATCAATGCACGACAAAATGTGAGAGTTGAAATTTACGGTAGCGATCGAATTGCAACTTTGCTCTATGGAATTTTGCTATCAAGTGGAGTGACCTACACTCACTTTGCCTTAGGCACACGATCAGATGCCACAGCTGTGATTGATACTGATCTCAGCGCAGGATTTATAAGAGCAACAGATGTTGGTCATGGATTTAAACAGCGGATGGAAATTCTTGGGAAAGAACTCTCCCTCTTTCCGATAGAAAGCCACGAAAATGCACAAGAAATTGACGAGACAGAACCTGAGAGATTTATAAAAATACATACAGGCCAATTAGATCCACAACTTTTGGCACAGTGGATGGCATCAGGTCATGAGCATCTGGTTATTTCACCGCTTGATGGTGGGCATTTAGTCTTTGGACCAATTGTTGAGCCAGGTAAAACTCCATGCACGCGATGTCGAGATATCACTATGGGACAAGCACTCGGTGGCGTAAGTGCGGTTGCCGATAAAGTTTCACTGAGTACGCAAGCCGAGATCCAACAACCGCCGGTATTTGCCGCGCACTATTTGGCAGGTGTGATCGCCTCATTTATTCTCGCCCATATTGATCAGGGAAGAAGTCAGTTGACCGGGGGCTACATGGCAGTCGATACGTTAAATATTAGCCAGAGTTCTCTGATCGCACTCGGCCGCAATCCTGAATGCGGATGCCACTGGCTGTGATCTTGCCCATCTCGTACCATTTTTCCGACTTTCATTTGGCGCCAAGGTGAGATCAAAGAGAAGATATGGCCGTGGCCAAGAAACCTGCAGATGTAAAAATTCCGAGTACGACAAGTGCTCGTTCTGCTCGCATGGTGAAAATTCCTGTGGGTATTGCAGGTCGTAGCGTTCTGGGAATTGGAAAGCAGCTTGTTGGTCAATCATCGTCGGTTGTTTTTGCAGATATCCAAGAGAAAACTGCAGAGCAACTCTTTAAAGTTCTAGGCGAACTTAAAGGCGGCGCGATGAAGTTCGGCCAAGCGCTCAGTGTTTTTGAAGCAGCTCTCCCTGAAGAATTTGCTAAGCCCTACCGTGAAACGTTGACGAAGTTGCAAGAGTCAGCGCCTCCGCTTCCAGCCAAAGTCGTCCATAAAGTATTAGCCAAAGAGCTTGGAGAAAATTGGCGAGATCTCTTCATCTCATTTGAAGATAAAGCAACCGCGTCAGCGTCAATCGGCCAAGTCCACCGCGCTGTATGGAGTGATGGAACACAGGTTGCGGTAAAGATTCAGTATCCCGGTGCAGCCGATGCCCTCGTAAGTGATCTCAATCAGATCCAACGTTTTTCAAAGATCTTCGGCCTTGTTCTTCCGGGCGTTGATATGAAACCACTCATGGAAGAACTTCGTGCGCGCATCATTGAAGAAGTTGATTACTTGTATGAAGCCGAAGCACAGCGTGCATGTTATGCCGCATACGAAAATGATCCCGATATCGCGATCCCGCTCGTTCTCCATGCAACAACAAAAGTTCTCGTGAGCCAATGGATTGATGGAAAACCGTTGTCTCAGATCATCAAGAACGGTACAAAGGCAGAACGTGATGCTGCGGGAATACGAATTGCCCGCTTCCACTTCACCTGCCCAGATCGCGCCGGGTTACTGCACGCAGATCCGCATCCTGGTAATTTCAGATTGCTCGACGATGGACGCATTGGTGTTTTAGATTTTGGCGCATGTAATCGGCTACCCAATGGTTTCCCGGAACCCTTTAAAAACCTGCTCAAGCACGCACTCGATGACAATGCCCAGGAGCTCTACGACGGCTTCAAAAAAGATGGATTTATCCTCCCTGAAGTAAACGTCGATCCAGAATTAGTACTTGAATTTCTCGTTCCTCTCGTTGAACCGCTACGAACTCCCACCTTTAAATACTCGCGTGAGTGGTTACGTGATCAAAGTGCACGTGTGGGCGATCCACGAAACCCAACAGCAAAAATTGGATTCCAACTCAATCTCCCTGCTGAATACGTATTGATTCATCGAGTCACCATGGGAACAACTGGGATCTTCTGTCAGCTTGAAGCAGAAGGTCCATTCCGTGATGAAGCGCTCGTGTGGTTCCCCGAGATCGCACCTGTTGCGTAAGCGCACTAGTAGCAACTGAAAACTTCTCGTTACACTCGCGTCATGCAGGCCAAGAACAAAAATGGTTTTCCGCCCAAGGTGTGTCAGCGTTGTGAGCGGCCATTTGAATGGCGCAAAAAGTGGGCACGCGATTGGGAGAATGTGAAGTACTGCTCTGAAAAATGTAAAGCAGGAAAATAATGCCTGAACTTCCCGAAGTTGAAACAGTTCGTCGCGGACTACACCACTTGATTACCGGCTATCGCATTGCCGAAGCAGCAGATCTTCACCCACGAGCGCTCAAAGCAGAGTCCATCGCACCTCTGACAACACTCAAAGGTGCGCGGATTACAGGTACTGCCCGCCGTGGAAAGTTTCTTTGGATCACTCTTGATCGACCTTTTGTATTAGTTGCCCACCTTGGAATGAGCGGTCAATTTCTTATTCAAGAGAAAGATCGCCCAGTTGCCAAACATATCCGTGCACAATTTTTGCTCAAGAAGCCATTGCGAAAGCTCGATCTTGTCTTTAATGACCAAAGAACCTTTGGTTGGCTTTCCATAGAGCAACTCACCGATGGCGTTCCAAGCTCTGCTCACCATATTGCACTCGACCCATTTGATCCTGACTTTGATTATCAAGGGACCATTAAGAAGTTCGCACAACGCAAAGTGCGAATTAAGACGGCCCTACTTAATCAAGAGATTATGTCTGGACTTGGAAATATTTACGCAGATGAAGCGCTCTGGCGAGCAAAGGTGCATCCAGAATCCATCACTTCAGATCTCTCTCGAAAAAAGATCGCCTCGGTTATTGATTGCGCAACACAGGTAATGCAGGAAGCAATTACACAAGGCGGCACATCTTTCGATGATCTCTACATCAACGTCAATGGAGAGAGTGGATTCTTCGATCAATCCCTTTCTGCATATGGGCGTGAGGATGAACCGTGCCCACGTTGCGGTGCGCCAATTCGAAGAATCGTTTTTGGAGCGCGCTCGTCACACTTTTGTCCTCGTTGCCAACGTCCACGATAAGAACTTCTGGCCTTAGCCAGCGTTGACCTTAGGCAGCAGAGACCTTTGGTGGTCGGCCTGCACGACGACGACGTTCAATGATGACGCCATCTTCGATCAGCTGTCCGCCCCATACTCCGCATGGCTCTTGTCGAGATAGCGCGCCATCAAGGCAGGCATTACGCATCGGACATCCACCACAGAGCGCCTTTGCTGCAGCAGTTGCTGCATCATCGTCGGCGAAGAAGAGTTCGGGATCTGCAGTGTGGCAGGGCAAGGTAAAGGCTTTGGCATCGTCATATGTGAATGTCACATCGTTAAGGCCAATTCTTTCGCCGGTTTGCGCCCAGCCTGGTACCTGCAGTTCGCTGTAGAGAACGCTCATCGTTCTCACCCTCTTTCTCTCTCGATCTTTCGTTGGTGTCTTTCTCTGGTTGTCTTGTCGGTAGTGGTTTCGATTTTCTCTGGGTAAAGAAAAAGGACCTCTAAATCCTTTTCGGATTTGAGGCCCTTGGTTGGGTTATTTCGATTTACTCGAATATCCCTCCGGTTGCCTCATCCGCTGTGGCATAAAAAGCAGCATAAAACGCTGGCTTTGATGCACGTCGCCAAGATGTTCGCTTTGCAGCGGCAGCTGTGGCTAGATGTGAATGGGCATGGGAGATCGCGGCAGCTACTGCTACCTGTGTTGATACTCCCTGTACGGACATAGCGATAAGGGTAGAGCATCACTATCACTCGATGCAAATGAATTAATCCCCGCGCAGGAGCGCACACAATGAGCTATGTGCAGGGCTATGTGCAGGGCTATGAACTGGTGAGTAACCCAGATTCGCGCAAGAAGCGAGAGGGTTGACCACGGTAGGAAATATGGAGATCAACCTTGGCGCGGGTCATGCCAACATAGAACAATCGTCGCTCTTCTGAAATGACTGCATCAGTTGTACCTGTTGATCCATTTTCTAACGGCAAGATTCCCTCTGATGCACCGATGAGAAATACACGTTCCCATTCAAGACCCTTGGCCGCATGAAGAGTGGCAAGAGTGACAACGGGCATGGTCGGTGGATTGTTCTGCGTGACGCGATCTTCGACTTCACGTAAAAATCCGCGCAGAGTCTTGGGTGAAAATCCTTCGTCGTCATCGAGTTCGCGTCCCAGGTGCAGTAGCGCTGCAATTCCATCAATGCTTTCACCAGTTAAATACGGCTGGGCGATTGTTCGCAATTCATCGAGCCATGTGGCACCTTCTGTTGGAATAACAGATGCTTGGCGAACTTGCTTGAGGAAATCTCTCACATCTTGGCGCTCGAAGAATCGTTCAGTGCTGCGCACTTGGTATGGAAGGCCTTTGCTATTCATGGCGCGTTCCATGCCCTTGAGTTGGCTATTTGTTCGCGCCAGTATTGCAATCTCTTGTGGCGCAGTGCCTTCACTTAAGAGCGCAGTAATCTGCAAAATAATGCCGGCGATCTCAGCTGTTTCATCTTTAAATCCATCGACGCTGGGGCGATGTCCATGGTCATTGCTAGCGGTGAGTTCTTGCCCCATCGAAGAATTGCGCAGTAAAGCATTTGCAGCAAAGGTAATTTCTGGTGTTGATCTGTAACCAGTACTCAGGCGAATCACCTGCGCTTCCGGAAAACGTTGTGTGAATGTATTTAAGAAAACTGGAGTTGCCCCTGCAAATGAATAGATCGTCTGCGCCGGATCTCCCACAACGCAGATATCTTTGCGACTACCCAGCCATGCGTTGATCAGTCGTTGTTGGATTGGTGAGATGTCTTGATACTCATCAACTGTGAAATATCGGTATTGATCCTGCACACGTTCGCGCACTGCTCGCTCTTCTTCTAGCATCGCTGAAGTAAGAAGAAGGACATCCTCGAAATCAATGGCAACTTCCTGCTTCTTCAGACTTTCATAGGCGACATAGATCTGAGCAATATGTTCGGGTTTAATGCGGGGCTTAGTCGAACGCTCTGATACCTGATCAAGGTAATCAATTGGTGCAACTTGCGAGACCTTTGCCCACTCAATTTCAGTTGCAATATCTCTCATAGTTTCGCGCGACGTACTGCGCAGCTCGCCCGATAAATTAGCACGGTTAATCGCTTCGGTGAGAAACGCGGTCTTACTATTCATTAAATCAGGTGTGCGTCCGCCAAAGACAGTTGGCCAGAAATAGATCAACTGCTTGAGCGCTGCAGAGTGCACTGTGCGTGCAGCAACTGTGGGAACCCCCAGTGATCGCAATCGTGTGCGCATCTCACCGGCTGCACGTGCGGTAAAGGTGAGTGCTAATACCTTCGATGGATCCATTGTTCCTATTGCTGCCGCATACGCAATGCGATGTGTAATTGCGCGAGTTTTACCGGTACCAGCACCTGCAATAACGCAGACAGGCCCGCGAGTAGCTAGCGCTACTTCTCGCTGATCATCATCGAGTGCTGCAATTATTTCTTCGGCTCGAAGATTTGGAGTTATCTCCACGCCTCGCTCCCAACAGCAGGCTCACCCAACCAACGTTCAATCATCTTGCGTGCAACCGAGATTGTTGGTGGTAATAAAAGTGTTCCCGCCTTTGCCTCAGCCTTAAATTGATCTCGGGTAAACCACTTCACCTCTGAAATTTCTACGCCATCAGGTCGGGCTGTCTCAGGAAAATCAGTAACAGCATCAAAGGCCATCATGATCGATGCTGGAAATGGCCAGGGTTGTGAACCAAGATATGTGATGGCGCGAACTCTCACACCAGATTCCTCATACACTTCACGAGCAACACATTGTTCAAAAGTTTCACCAGGTTCAAGAAATCCGGCAAAGGTAGAAAAACGTCCTTCGGGCCATACTGGTTGATGTCCTAAAAGTATTCGATCATCGTTATCGCGGATAAGAACGATTGCGGCACAATCTGTTCGTGGATGATGTTGGCTCTTATCGACATCACAGATGCGAACCGCGCCACCTAAGTCGACTCGAGTCTGTCCACCACATCGTGCGCAACATGGATGAGATTGGTGCCAATTGGATAAGGCAACTGCGTGCATAGCTAGTTCGGCATCAATACTTGTTAAGTCAATACCGACTTCACGCAGTCGTGCTAAACCAACTTTCATCTCTTCATCGGTCTTTGCCGCGCACCACTCTGTATCCCATGCAAAATATGGATCTTCTGTGATGGCATCTAGCCCCAGAAAATAACGTGAGCCTTCTTTGAATTCACCACTTGCAATTAAGGTTGCGACCTGTTCTGCGCTGAGGTATCCATCGCTGGGCAGGCGCCCCTGGACAATCTGCAGAATCTTCGCGCGCGTCCAGAGCTGCGCAAGAGTTGTTGGGTTCTCACGCAGATGGCCGGCGCGATCGATCCGTGAGGGGTGTTGGTTGATCGCGCTCATAAGGGGCAACGGTACTAGCCTGCTCGCTATGCGCATTACCTCGTGGAATATCCTGCATGGAATGGCGATCCCGCCTACCCCCAATCTGGATCTCACCGCGCTATCCCAGGCCGGAGCAAAGATCGCTACCGAACTATCTCCTGTGGTGATCGCAATTCAAGAATGTGATTATCAACTTGCGCGCACCGGCCATGTGAATCAGATTGCAGAAGTTGCCTCAAGTATCGGCGCTAGGTACTTCGCATTTGCGCCCTGCATTATTGGGACCCCTGGAGAAAAATGGAGAAAACTGAGCACAACTGATTCCACGATTATTACTGATTCAGAGAAACTCGTAGATATCGAAGGCGGATACGGAATAGCTCTGACTTCAACGATTGAAGTAATTAAATGGCATCGGCTAGATCTTGGTAACGCACCTATTGGAATGCCACTATTGGTGCCAGGTGATGATGGTAAGCCAGGAAAACTTCGTCCGATCTATATTAGAGATGAACCTCGCGTTGCTCTTGCAGCAACTCTTGCAAATGGAATTACTGTAATCAACACACATCTCTCTTTTGTTCCAGGCTATAACATCAAACAACTTCGGGCGATTAAACGATGGGCAGCTGAATTAGAGAGTGAAATGAATTCGACAGCTATTATTGTCGGTGATCTGAACTTGCCCAAGAATCTACCTGTCGTTGCTTCACAGTGGAGATCATTGGCAACTCAAGCAACGTATCCAAGTTGGGGTGCAAAGATTCAATTTGATTACATTCTTGCTCGTTCATCAATTGGTGCAACGCAGCTACCTACTGTTGCAACTGGAGTCAGCGATCACTTACCGCTCTCCGTTGAGCTAAAACTGAGCTAAGAAGAAAACTGTTCGAGCAAAGCAATTAACTCATCGCGTCCCATGAGATCTGTTGGACGATCAGTAACTCCCGTTGGTACATAGTGAAATGCTCCGCTAACTTTTTCCAGCTCGACATTCTGCAACGTTGCCCACGCTAAGCGATAGACAGCTAATTGAATGGCTGCTGATTTTCCGAGCTTTTTCGAGCCCGTTTTCCAGTCAATTACCTCATATGAATCGCCATCTTTATAGACAGCATCAATACGGCCGCGGATGAGAACGCCAGCGATGACAGTTTCAAAAGGAACCTCCACTGCATGTGGTGTGCGCCCAGCCCAAGGGCTAGCCAGCCAAGCGTTCTTTAACTCTTCCAAGGTTTGGTCTGCTTCAAGCGGTTCAAGCAGATCAAAATCTTCATCATCAAAGAAAGTCAGTGAGTTGAAATGTCTTTCAATCCATAAGTGGAAGGCGGTACCGCGACGAGAGAATTCATCGCTGGCTCGTGGCATTGGACGTCGAATCGAGAGTGCAAGTGCGGCAGGATCTTCATGAAGTGCAATCAATGTAGAAGTTGCTAACCGAGGAGGTAGCGCAACCTGTGCCAGAGCGTTCTTGTAGTTATCAAATTCGTTGATGATTGCTTGGCTATCTCGAATCCATGAACGTACCTCGCTATCACTGGAGTCAGCCAGAGCTGAATCGAGTGAGATGGGCGCTTTCGAGAGAACGAGAGCAATCTCGTTATCAAATTGTTGACGGCGGTCACCGAGTGGATCGTGTGGCCATGTTGCACTCGCAGGATTTTCACGGAGCGGATTCTTCGCACCATCGATTGGGGCATCCTCGAGGTTTATGACTCGACCCACTCGAGTAGCAACAGATTGTGCTTGCTCAAAAATTGATGATGGTGGAACTTGTCTCTGGCCATCTCGCCACCACGATGATGTGCAGATCAGATGAGTCTTTGCACGCGTCATCGCAACGTATCCCAGACGAATCTCTTCTTGCTCCTTAAATGTATTGCACTGTTCTTTAAATTTCTTTACCGCTTTTCCAGCATCAGCATTTGATGTCGCACCGTTCCACGAGAAGAGCGGAAGTTGCCCGCCATCACCGCGCAGTGCAAAGGGAATATGTCTTTCATTCGTAATCCAGTTATCAGGATCGCCCTTGTGATCACTTGGGAATGTGCCCTGCGCTAAGCCTGGTACTGCGACGAGATCCCATTCTGCGCCCTTTGCGCTATGAATCGTAAGGATCTGCACCGCATCAAAATTAACTTCGGCGGCGCCAGCTTTCAAGCCACCTTCTTCGCGGCTAGCAATCGAGAGCCACTGTAAGAAGGCGCTGAGTGATGCACCGTTACGGGCAAACTTTGCCGCCTCATCCATAAAGCGATCAATATGTCGGCGTCCTGATCGCGTGCCATCGCGCAAGAGAACTTCTACTTCAAGGTTGAGATAACGCTCAATCTCTGCGATGAGATCTGTGATTGCTCCGGCAGAGCGCGAACGAAGTCGTCTGAGATCTGCCGCAAACTCGGTGAGGCGTTGATAACCAATCTGACTAAAGTGAGATTTATCTGCCTTTGCAATGTCATCGAGTGCGTCAATGAGCGAGCCAAGGAATTGATCATCGGCTTCGGCCGAATCTGGATTACCTGCAACAATTTTCTTTACAAGAGATCTGCTATCGCTGGCAGATTCTTTAGCGAGAGAACGTGAGTAAGCACCCAGGGCTGCGATATCGGCAGCACCGAGGGCCATATGAGGTCCAGTAAGAATGCGCATGAGTGATGCACCAGCATCTGGGTCAGCAATCACAGAGAGCATCGCGACGATATCTGCAATCTCAGGAACATGAACGAGGCCACTTAAACCAACAACTTCACATTCGATCCCTGCCTTGCCGAGGGCGCTTTGCACTGCTGGAATCTGCGAACGTTTACGGACCAGTACTGCAAAACTCTTTGGAACTTTACTTCCGTCAACTAAACGCTCTGGGTTATTCCAATGTGGCTGAATGTATTCAGCGATGGCAGTTGCTTCTGCTTCCATAGTTTCAAAGAGGCCGACAACAAGATCGCCTTTACCGGCACCTGGTCGCGCTTTGAGTGCAGAGACATCGAGCCCACCCAGTGATCGCACTTGTAGCGATATTTCATTGGCGAGTTCAAGGATTGCTTCATCATTTCTAAAGGTGGTTAAAAGCTCATATATTTCGCGCCCTTTCGAGCCGGGCACTTTAGGGAAGTGATCTTTGAAGGAGCCGATAGTGCCAGCAGATGCACCGCGCCAGGTGTAGATCGATTGGCATGGATCTCCCACAGCGGTAACAGGGTGGCCGTTACCAAAGAGCGCTGAAAGTAAACGCACCTGTGATTGAGATGTGTCTTGATATTCATCAAGTAAGACGACGGCATATTTACCACGCTCGATTGTTGCTACATCGGGAAACTTCATTGCGATATCTGCCGCAAGTGACATCTGATCATCGAAGGAGAGTTCGCCTTCACTTCGACGAGTCTCAATAAATCGTTCAACCAGTGGCAAGAGTGCAATTCTTTGACGAGCAGTTCGAGCAACTGCTCGTACCTCGTCGTTAAGGCCGCCAGAGAATTGTGCAAGCTCTGCCAAAGTTTTTTCATCGGCGGCGCGGATTGATTCAAGTGAGACTTGGTGTTCTAGAACGAGAGATGCCAACCCCATCACATCATCAATAGCAGTGTTGAGAGCGCCTTCATAGATGAAATCTGGATCGTTCCAATTGCTCACCAAAGTATTTGCTGACATCCAGAGTGCGGCCTCACCCATCGGTTGCGCATCGGCATCGATTCCAAAACGGATTGCATGCTCACTGAGTAAGCGGCCAGCATATGAGTGATAGGTAGTCACTGAGGTGTCCAGTGTTGTGAAGGGAACTTCTAGGCCAGCTTTCTCCATCGCAATCTGTAGTTGACGAAGACGCTTACGAATACGGGCAGAGAGTTCACCGGCTGCCTTGCGCGTAAATGTAAGACCTAAGATCTGATCAGGTTTTACAAAACCATTGGCAACGAGATAGACCACGCGAGATGCCATGGTTTCAGTCTTGCCTGACCCCGCGCCTGCAATAACAACGGCCGGTTCAAATGGATTGCTGGCAATTGAAATAATCGCTGCCTGCTCGGCGGTAGGGTCATAAAAGCCTTGATCTACGCTTCTAATCAGGGCACTTACCTGAAGTGGTGAGTATTTCTCAATCATGAGATCACCGACTTGCCTGTTGGTTGCACCGGACAGGATGAACGGACCACACATCGTGGGCACATCTCATTGACTGTTGCAGTAAATGTGGCAGCCCCCATACCAGCGCCGATGATCGATAACTGCCGGCGAACATCATCTGCAATAATCACTGGACGATGACGGAGTGCAACCTCTTTTGTATCGTGAGCGAGAAAAACCAGGTGCGAACCACTCGTTTGATTACCTGTGAGTTTGTCTCCAAAGCCATCCATGATGACACCGAGCTGATAACAGGCAAGCTGTAAGTTAGTTAGCGCTTCACCGTGAGAGATCGGAGATCTCCCGGTTTTAAAGTCGACGACAAAGTACTTACCCTCGCTATCTACTTCAATACGATCGGCATTTCCTTTGACAATCACATTGCCAAAGGAGATATTAAAATCTAGCTCGACTCCGACAACGCTGCGATCACTCTTGCTTTCAATATCGTTGTGATACTGGGCAAATCGTTCCAGCATACGTTTTGCCCGCTTCAGGGCGGCAGAACTAAGCCAACCGGTTGATTGATCGATCAGCGACCAGGAGCTTTCCAGTTTTTCTACAAGTTCATCATGTGTGATGCCAGGACTTTCTACTTTGAGTCGCGCGAATTCGTGAATGGCAGAACCCAATAGCTGTGCAACACCATCACCATTGGTGCCACCACTTTTCTCTAGGAACCACTTCACTCCGCACTCGGTAAATGGTTCGGCCCCGCTAGGTGATACATGGACAGGATCGCCCGCTTTAACAACGGGTGCATCTGTCGATAGTGCGCGCGCGCCGACCCAGTTCTCGCTCTGGGCAAGTGATATTCCTGATGCTGCAAGAGTGGCAAGAAGATCTGCCGCAGATTCAGAATTCTCTGACGTTAAGTTGCGACGCAGGGTTGCCACTAAGGCGGGTGCGGTAAGTGGTCGGGCAGGTTGCGCCATCGCCGCCTGTGGGGAATCAGCTGCAAAACCATGTATTTCTTCATATATTTCATGGAAGAAAATCGAAGGTTCATCATCTTCGCGCGATGTTGCAGTGACCAACAACTGTGATGTTGCGCGGGTTGTAGCAACATGAAAGAGGCGTCGTTCATCTTCAAGAAGTGAGGATGCAGTGATCGCTTCCAGTTCTCGATCGGGCAGATGATCTCCATGACGTTCGCGTTCAACTAAACGTTCGGCGCCAAGCAGGGTGGATCGCACTTTTAGGTTTGGCCAAATCCCCTCTTGTACGCCAGCAACAATGACAAGCGGCCATTGCCGACCTTTAGCGCTATGGACTGTCAATATCTCGAGCGCATCGGGGCGTACACCTTTAGATGTAATCACATCTGCTGCAATGAATTCTTCGCTGATCTGATCAAGAAAGACAGATGGTGCAGCGCCGGGAAAACGTTCGATAAATCGTGCGGCGCTATCAAAGAGAACGATCATCGCATCGAGATCACGGTCTGCTGCTGCTCCGCGAGATCCACCACGTAAGGCAGCATCTCGCCATGCATCGCTGACTTTGCTGCCATCACTTGTCACTGCATTACTCCAGATTGCCCACAAAAGATCGTGAACTGTTGGATTTTTACGGGCGAGTGATTTACGAGCAAGAGATAAAAGTGTGTGTACGCGGTTGAGTTCGGGTGCATCCTCGATTGGGATATCGCCATCGATAAGAGCATCAATGAGCATCGCTGAACCGGTACGAAGATCATCATCGCCACGTGCTGCAAGCAGTGATCGCCGAATACGACGAAGTGAGATCGCATCACTTCCACCGAATTCACTGGTAAGAAGCGCTTCGACATCAGATAAGGTCAACTTCTTTGGATTTGTTGCAATACGTGCCAACAATAAGAACGGTGCGATTGCCACGTTATTGCCGAGGGCTTCAACCTCACCCACTGTCGGAATCGATGCCTGCATGCAAGCCCGGCGAATTGCAGATGCACCAGCGCCACCTGAGCGGAGAATAATTGCCATATCTGAGTAAGGGATTCCATCCAGGAGATGGGCCTTTTTACAGTAGTGGGCAATGAGATGAGCCTCCTCCGTAGCACTGGCCGCCATCACCGCATCTTGCTCTCTTGGATTTCGATACTGGTCTGTCAGAGTGATTACTTCGCCGTGATCGCCAATGAGTGATTGCGCCGCTGCATCTGCGCCATCTGGATCAGCGCCGCGAAAACGTCCTACCGCACTCTTGCTATCGAGTGCAATGAGAAGATCATTGGGTGCAATCAGTGTAAGAAGTTCGCGTTGAGCCGGATCAGATTCTTGGAATTCATCGATAAGAATGGTGGAGAAAGTTTTACGAATTGTTGCCAGTAGTTCGGGGTTGTTATGAAGGTGTGCGATCGCAGCATTAATCAATTCAGAAGGATCGATCCTTACCTTTGCATCCCCAGCACCAGAAGCGGCCAGATCCATCACGCCTTCATATCGTTTCCAGAAAGCCGCTGCAGCTGTCCAATACTTTTCACCGAGTTGCCCACCGCGACTTGCTAGCTCTTGTGGTGAAATCTTTCGCTCATTTGCACGCATCATGAGATCGCGCAGCTCGCGAATGAAACCACGAGTGCGTAATGGATTACCTAACTTTTCATCACTATCGCGCAGTTCTGGTGGCCACTCTCTATATCCATCGCTGATATCGCCTTCAAGTAAATCAGCAATGATTTTCTCTTGCTCAGCACCGGATAACAAGATGGGTTCGCGGAAATCATCCCCACTCTTCATCTTAAGAATCGAAAATGCTAACGAGTGAAATGTTCTGGCAAGGGGTTCATACCCTGTTGCGCTGCTACGGATTGCAATGGCATCGCGAATAAGGGATGCGCTCTCACGACCATAGGTGAGAAAGAGAATCGAATCAGATGAAGCGCCATCGCTGATACGCGCAATTGCAGCTTCGATAAGTAGCGTGGTCTTGCCCGATCCCGCTGCACCTTTGATTAAAAGAGGAGAGCCACGATGGGCAATCACTTGTTTCTGCTGATCGGTAAGGCTCAGGTCAGTGACCTGTAGCGCCTGCTTGATCAACTTCATAGGCTCCATTTAACCCTAGGTAACCGACACAACTTGGTAGTAGGACAGGGGCCGAGAAGGTGGCCTAGCTATCTGCTGCTAAGTTCGCCTTCTTCTGACGAGAAGTCGCACGTGCGCGCTCGTTCTGGTCGAGGACAACCTTGCGGATACGGACAACTGCAGGAGTGACCTCTACGCATTCATCTTCGCGACAGAATTCGAGAGCACCTTCCATGTTCAACTTCTTAGGTGGAATCAAACGCTCAGATTCATCGGTACCTGATGCACGCATGTTGGTGAGCTTCTTTTCGCGAACACAGTTCACATCCATGTCATCGCTACGAGAGTTCTCGCCGATGACCATACCTTCGTACACTTCATCGCCTGGCTCAACAAAGATTGTTCCGCGATCTTGTGTTCCATACAACGCGTACGACGTAACTGTTCCCATGCGATCTGAAACAAGTGACCCTGTCGCACGTGTGCGAATATCGCCATACCAAGGCTCGTAACCATCAAATACGTGGTGGAGCAAACCGGTTCCGCGAGTTTCTGTAAGAAACTCGGTACGGAAACCAATAAGTCCACGTGATGGAACCTTGTAATCAAGACGGATCCAACCGGTTCCGTGGTTAACCATCTGTTCCATACGTCCCTTACGAAGTGCCATCAACTGAGTCAGAACACCTAAGTACTCTTCTGGTGCATCAATTGTTAAGCGCTCCATCGGTTCGTGAATCTTGCCATCAATCTTCTTGATAACAACCTGTGGCTTACCGACTGTAAGTTCAAAACCTTCGCGCTTCATGATCTCAACGAGAACAGCGAGCTGAAGTTCTCCACGACCTTGAACTTCCCATGTATCTGGGCGGTCAGTATTGAGAACGCGCAATGAAACGTTACCTACGAGCTCAGCATCAAGGCGACCCTTAACTTGGCGTGCAGTAAGGAGTTTTCCGCTCTTTCCAGCCAATGGAGATGTGTTAATACCGATTGTCATCGAGATTGATGGCTCATCGACAATAATCAGCGGCAGCGCATGCGGATTCTCATTATCTGCCAGTGTTTCTCCGAGAGTAATTGTCTCGATACCCGCAACAGCGATGATGTCCCCGGGGTGTGCTTCAAGTGCTGGAACGCGTTCGAGCGCTTCGGTAATCAAAAGCTCTGAAATCTTTACTCGTTCTTGTGTGCCATCTGTCTTTAACCATGTAACAGTCTGACCTTTTTTAATTACACCTTCGCGTACGCGACAGAGTGCAAGACGACCAAGAAATGGTGACGAGTCAAGGTTTGTAACATGTGCCTGCAGTGGTGCACCTTCATGATAAATCGGTGCCGGAATTGCAGAGAAGATTGTGTCAAAGAGAACGTCAAGATTTGATTCTTCTGGCATTCCACCATCTGCTGGACGAGTCAATGATGCGCGACCTGCCTTAGCTGATGCGTAGACAACAGGAAATTCAATCTGCTCTTCGTTAGCGCCAAGATCAAGGAAGAGTTCATATGCTTCATCGACAACTTCGGCGATACGTGAATCGGGACGGTCGACCTTATTGATTAACAAAATTACTGGCAGATTCTTCTCGAGCGCTTTACGCAATACGAAACGAGTCTGTGGCAGTGGACCTTCTGATGCATCCACTAACAAGATTACGCCATCGACCATTTCTAATCCGCGCTCTACCTCGCCGCCGAAATCTGCGTGGCCTGGTGTATCAATAATGTTGACGATGGTGTTACCGCGCTTTACAGCGGTGTTCTTAGCAAGAATCGTAATTCCCTTTTCGCGCTCAAGATCCATTGAATCCATCATGCGATCCTGGCCTTCGCCTTGAACCTTGTGGGCAGCAAATGCGCCGGATTGCCACAACATCGCATCAACGAGAGTGGTCTTTCCATGGTCTACGTGAGCGATGATCGCAACGTTACGAAGGTCTTCGCGACGCTTCTCTGGCAGGCCTTTAAGGTGCTCTTGTTTTTTCGACATTGAGGACAAACTCCATAAATAAGGGCACTTGCGTGCGAAGTGCAGGAAGTCAGTCTATCAGTGCTGGTTGCTCGTAATTGCCTTCGCAGAATTACACGTTAAAGCGGAATTCGACTACGTCGCCATCGTGCATGACGTAATCCTTGCCTTCCATACGCACTTTGCCAGCTGATTTCGCATCAGCCATTGAGCCAGCCGCCATCAAATCATCAAATGAAACGATTTCGGCTTTGATAAATCCTTTTTCAAAATCAGTGTGAATTACACCTGCCGCCTTTGGCGCAGTATCACCTTTGTGAATTGTCCATGCCCGCGCTTCTTTAGGACCAGCAGTCAAATATGTCTGCAGACCTAGGGCATCAAAACCAACGCGCGCAAGTGTTGCAAGGCCTGGCTCTGTTAAGCCGATTGACTCAAGCAGTTCCATTGCATCGTCATCTGAAAGTTCGGCAAGTTCTGCCTCGGTCTTTGCATCAAGAAAAATTGCTTGAGCAGGTGAAACAAGGGCTTGTAATTTTGTGCGCAATTCATTATCGCCAAGCTCTGCTGCATCAACGTTAAAGACATAGAGGAAAGGCTTTGCAGTCAGTAGATGTAGTTCGTGCAAAAGTTCGCGATCGATCGATGATTGTGACAAAGGCTTACCGGATTGTAACCATTCATTAGCAGCCTTCACCGCTTCCAATACAGGCAGACGATCTTTAGCTGTCTTTGCCTCTTTCTCAAGACGCGGAATTGCTTTCTCAATTGTCTGTAAATCAGCGAGCGCGAGCTCTGTATTGATGGTCTCCATGTCACTACCTGGATCGATGCGACCGTCTACGTGAACAACATCGTCATCGTTAAAGACGCGGATTACCTGACAGATCGCATCAGTCTCGCGAATATTGGCAAGAAACTTATTTCCAAGGCCGGCACCTTCTGAGGCGCCTTTAACGATTCCGGCGATATCAACAAAGGAGAGGGCAGCAGGAAGGAGCTTTTCAGATCCAAAGAGAGTGGCCAGCTTGGCCAAGCGCGCATCGGGTACGCCAACGACACCGACGTTAGGTTCGATAGTGGCGAAGGGATAGTTCGCTGCCAAGACATTGTTCTTGGTCAGAGCGTTAAAGAGGGTGGACTTACCCACATTGGGCAGGCCGACGATTCCAATTGACAGACTCATAGGAGGTAGAGCCTACGCGTGATTGTCAGCGGCTCCTGCCACGATAGGACAATGACCTCCATGACGACCACGTCCAGCACAAATAGCGCACTCGTAACCATTCTTACCCTCGTGATCGGCCTGATCCTCGGTCTTGCCATTGGGTTTTTCCTCTGGCGCAAAAGTGGCGGCAGCGGGGCTGCATCATCGACTGAACTTAATGAACAACTCAACGCCGCTCGCGCCGAACGCGATCTCTATAAATCCGAACGCGATAACGCAATGGCAGGTTCAAAGTTAGCGGGTGAACTTGAGGCGATGAAGGGCGCGATGGAGAAGTTGCAGAAAGAGGCCGGTGATGCCGATCGTCGTCGCATCGAAGCCGAATCAGATATTCGCGCACAAGTTCGTGCCATGTCTACACATAATGAATCACTGGTGGCACAGACCAAAGCAATTGCCGGTGCACTATCAAATTCTGCAACACGTGGAAAATTTGGCGAGGCCCAACTTGAGTTGATGCTCGAGGATGCGGGCTTACGTAAAGATATTGAATTCACCGCCCAGCGTTCGACAACAGATGCTGACTCTTCCGGAATTCCAGATATCACCGTCAAGATGCCAGGTGGCACCAAACTCTTTATCGACTCCAAGTTTCCCTTTGATCGCTTTATCCAAGCGCACGAGGAAGAAGATGAAGATGCCCGTGAAGCGCTCTTTACTGAGCACCGGAAAGATCTCTCAAAGCATGTAGAGATGCTGGCAAAGCGTGGTTATCACGATTCGCAAGATTCGCCAGATTTTGTCATTCTCTTTGTTCCCTTTGAATCACTACTGACAGAGGCTCTTCGCGTGGATCCGCTCTTCCTTGAAAAAGCCTTCAAGCTCAATGTCACTATTGCAACGCCTACATCAATGATGGCACTTCTTCGCACTATCGGAAATGTCTACTCTCGCAACGCTGTAGCGCGTAACGCCGAAGATATCTCCAAGTCAGCCGCTGCATTTATGAAAGATCTGACCTTGCTCCACTCTCGCATTATCAAAGTCGGTAGCGCGATTAACTCTCTCAGTAAGGCCTATGCCGAGCTGATTCCAACTGCTGAATCCACCGTTAAGCGTGCTGCTGCCAAGATTTTGAGTTATGGAGTTTCTGGAGATAAAGATAAACTCTCACTTGCATATCCTGATGCGCCAGCCCAGGTACGCGAGTTAAAAAATGGCGAAGTTGTTGCAGAAGATGACTTTATCGATGCAGAAGAGGTGAAGGAGGACGAATGACAAGTTCACTTCCGGCAATCAGTGGCCCCGGCCTTAAGAAGCAGGGCGTAGTTGTCTTGCAGATTTTCTTTATCTTTCTCTTTACCTTTGCCGAGCTCTCACTTCGCGGCGGCACCGGCATCCTTACCGGACTGGTTATTGCAGTTGTTACCTTTGGTGGAATTCGCTTTGGCCGTCCCGGCACGCGCTATGTCTCAGTTGTTACCCCGCCACTTGTTCTTGCTGGGCTGATCTCACTTTATTTTCTTGCAACCGATGGCTTTTCAATCTCGCGCCTGGGTATCGATATCGTCGCAGCGTTAGCATCGGTCGGTCCATGGCTACTTATTTCAGCGGTATATGGATGGTTTATGTTCCTTAATGAAAAAGCGAAGGCCCGTAAGCCGAAGAGTCGAGTTTAAGCTTTACCCATCGCCTTTAAATCTTTACGTAGCTCTGGTGGGAGTGAAAAGAGAAGTGTCTCTTCGGTTGCGCGCACCTCTTCTACATCTCCAAATCCATGAAGGCTCAGCCATTCAAGTACTGAGCGCACCAAGATCTCAGGTACAGATGCACCGCTTGTGAGACCAACAGTTGTCACACCGACAAGCCATTCATCTTTGGCCTCTGAGGCGTAATCGATAAGAAATGCCTTCTTGGCACCGTACTCGAGCGCAACCTCAACCAAGCGAACCGAGTTAGAAGAGTTTGTGGAACCAACGACAAGCACAAGATCCGACTGTGGCGCAATTGCTTTAATTGCTTCCTGGCGGTTCTGCGTTGCATAACAAATATCATCAGATGGCGGATCTTGGATTTCAGGAAAACGTTGACGCAAAATCGCAACGGCTTCTAACGTTTCATCAACACTGAGCGTTGTCTGCGATAACCAGACCAGCTTCTTGCCCGGTGTTGGTTGCACATTGCGCGCGCCATCGAGTCCATCAACAATCTTGACCTTACCGACTGCTTCTCCTGCAGTTCCTTCAACTTCTTCGTGACCTTCGTGGCCAATCAATAAAATCTCTGTCTCTTCATTGGCAAAACGGCGCACCTCATGATGAACCTTGGTGACAAGCGGGCAGGTCGCATCAATTGTTTTTAGGCTTCGCGCTGCTGCCTCTTGGTGCACCGCTGGTGAAACACCATGGGCTGAGAAAACTACTGTCTGGCCCTCAGGAACTTCATCTGTTTCGCTAACAAAGATGACGCCCTTTTGTTCAAGGGTTTGGACAACGTGCTTGTTGTGCACGATCTCTTTGCGGACATAGACAGGTGCGCCATAGGCCTCAAGCGCTTTTTCAACGGTAATGACTGCGCGATCGACGCCGGCGCAATATCCACGGGGGGCGGCCAGAAGTACGCGTTTGCCTGATTCCATGTGGGTGAGTCTATTAGGCTGGGCTCATGTTCGAAACTTCAAGTGAGAAACCCGCGCCAGTGCGCGTTGTCACTGAAGCAATTAAGGAGTATCT